>Ga0315904_10009201_pt1 | contig 12952 bp, 22 predicted proteins | sample LakEriMetagenome_6_FD_203529 | JGI IMG/M metagenome (GOLD analysis project Ga0315904, IMG submission 203529) | Freshwater fungal communities from buoy surface, Lake Erie, Ohio, United States - Buoy 12 MA120 | ecosystem: Environmental > Aquatic > Freshwater > Lake | place: USA: Lake Erie, Ohio... | reverse complement strand
ATGGATGATAAAAACAAAGATTTGATAAATGAAAAAAGAAGAGAGTATTACGATAAAAACAAAGATTTGATAAATGAAAAAAGAAGAGAGTGTGCAAAAAATAAAAGAGATATAATCAACGCCCAAGCCAGAGAATATCGTGCTAAAAATAAAGATAAAATCAAAAAGCAATCAAAAGAATATCGAGAAAGATATCGTTCCGAAAATAAAGATAAAATAAAAGAGCAATCAAAAAAATACAAGCTCGAAAATCAGGATATGATTAGGGACATTAACAAAAAATATTACGAAAAAAACAAAGAGAATATTAAAGAAAAATCAAAAAAATATTACGAAAAAAACAAAGAGAAGATTAAAGAAAAATCAAAAAAATATTACGAAAAAAACAAAGAAACTTTAATTGACAGAAAACTTGAGTGGTACTATAATAATAAAGAGCAAGTTAAAGAAACACGCAAACTATATGAATCGAAATGCAGGGCTGAAAATTGTGATTTTAAGATAAAGAAAAATTTGTCCCGTCGGATCAGACAAGCTTTGTCAAAAAATAAAAAATCAAATTCAACCGAAAAACTAATAGGGTGTACTTTGAGTTTTCTGAAATTACACTTAGAAGAAAAATTTGAAGATGGCATGAACTGGGATAATTATGGTTTCAAAGGTTGGCATATAGACCATATTAAGCCATGTTCATTATTTGACTTATCCGACCCAGAACAACAGAAAGAATGCTTTAATTATACTAATCTTCAACCCCTGTGGTGGTATGATAATTTAGAAAAAGGAAATAAATATTAAAATTATTGCAACTTTTCCTCTCTTCCATCCGTATAGTTAAGAATGCTTACTGCAATAATGGCGAGCGTACTTTTATGTAGCCAAAAATCGGTAGGACTTAGCACCAAGCCTAGTCCAAAAGCTCAAAGCAACGTGGTTTCGAAACCCGATGCGAGTAAAACAAACAAGACAGCATTGAGTTTTTTCGTTCCAACGATTAACTCAGACCCATACAAGCCAAAAAGCGATAAAATCAATCAGGTATCAATCCTTGATTTTATCAAGCCTAAGGTAGCCACTAAACCGGCCACGAAGCCCAAGGAAGCACCCAAGGGCAGAAAGATCACAGTAGTAGCCACAGCGTACGATACGTCTCCAGCCCAAAATGGCGGCTACACTATTACTGCCACGGGACACTCGCTTAAGAAAGGAATGGTTGCGGTAGATCCCAAAGTTATTCCTCTGGGGACTATTTTTTATGTTCCAGGCTACGGTGAGGGATGGGCTACGGACACAGGTGGTGCAATCCGAGGAAAGCGAATTGACTTGTGTCATGCTTCACGAAGCTGGTGTAATAGATTTGGGCGAAGGAAGGTTGAAATTACCATCATTGGTTATAAATCTCCTTTCAAAAGCAAGAAAAAATAATTGCTTTGTGCCAACGACTAAAGAAAGCCGCCCTTGGGCGGCTTTTTCAGTATAAATAGATTATGTTTGTTGATTTCCCTAAAAACCAAACTTGTGATATCATTTTTTTGACAAAAACTGTCAATGATGATGTGTTTAAGATGACAGAAACAGCCATTAACAGTCTGTACGCTTCCGAGGATGATAATAATTTTCGAGTAATTCTTGTTGAATCTGGAAAACAATCTTACCAATATAATGTAGATGTCACAGTTCCATACACAGGCGAATTTAGCTATAACAGAGCACTCAATCTGGCATTTGAACATATTAAATCAGATTATGTGGGAGTGTTTAATAATGATGTGATTTTCACAGATAAATGGTTCAGCTATATTCACTTTTTTATGAATGCATTTAATCTTGATTCTGCTTCACCTTGGTGCCCAATCCCGCAAGTTGGCCCAAGCCCTCTGGCACAACAGAAAATCCTTAGCTATCCAGATCATGCTGTAATCGTCGGATATGAAGTATTGACGATCTTCTCTGGATGGGGCTGGTTGATGAAACGATCTGTTCTTGAGAAACTTATACCACAACCAGAAGATCTCACATTCTGGTTTGTAGATAATCACATGAGTATGCAACTTCAGACGATGGGCTATAAGCATGCCACAGTAACCGCAAGCAAAGTATATCATCTGGGGCAAAAATCTTATGCTCATATTTCGCCCGAAAAAATCTACGAAATGACACACGGTCTGCAATCCAAATTCATATCTAAATGGAATTAATTTCCATCTCTCACAATCTGAAGGTATAATGAATATATGGACACGTTTCTCGAATTTTTAACTACTACCGATTTCCCTTATGCTTCAAATGATTTTTCAGCCGAAGCTTGTGCTGCTAGAAGAGCTATAATTTACGAGCTACATCCCGTAGATGCTGTTGCCCGAGCGGCGGAACTAGCAGGGAAGTTCAAAGATGAAAATGACTGGTGTCAAAAGGGGAGTAATACTGGATCTTGCCTTTTGGCTGCGGATGAATTGTTGAGATATTTAGAACCACACCATATTCGTATGACATCTGTTCAGTTTGGGACTTATAACGGTCATGATCATGCTTGGCTAGAAGTTTTGGATAAGACTTCTGAAAAGTATTATATCATCGATCCTACTGCTGATCAATTCGGAGATGACATCCCTGAAATTGTCGCGGGGCTCATGGAAGAATTGCCTCAATATCAATATGAAATTTGCGACTAAAGGAATATGAAAAACAAACTTATTGTGATTGGGTGGATGGGTGTAAAAACAGCTTATCTTAATGTACCAAGAGAAGAGGCTATCAATAGGTATATGCAATCTGAAAATGTTACCTCAGAAGATATCGAAGATTTTGATTTTGTTCAAGAGTTTGACTTTGAAGATGAATTCGGCGTATATGACGCATGGGCGTAATTTTTATAAATGAGTAAAAAGAAAAAGATTAAAAAAAAGAAATATTATCACGCCAGTCCTGTAATATTTAGCCCTGGTGACTTTCTACTTCATACTATTCAGGACAGGAACTATAATGCCTCCACCTGGTATGGTGATGCAATATTCATGACCTGGACACCCGTCCCGCATTATACTATCTTAGAAAAAGCTTTGGCCGAAAATTGGGAAGTGTATGAAGTAGAACCACTAAAAAAAGTTTACAAAGGAACTTGGGACGACTTTTACACCCAGGGCCAAGTAAGAGTTATTAAAAGAGTGGGTAGCTGCCGAGGCATTAGCAAAAACGGTGTTTTATCTTCTTCTGTTAGCTGGTCATATAAAAATCAGTCGGGTAAGCTAAAAGTTTGGAAAAAGAAATCTGAGGCCGAAAATGATCTTTGATTTCGCCCGATTTTTCCATCTCTCACAATCTGAAGGTATAATGAAGATATGAATAAGATTTATGTAACGAAGGGCTTGCCAGCCTCTGGAAAGACAACCTGGGCAAACGAAAAAGTGAGCACAGGAGAAGGCAAAATCATCAACATTAACAAAGATGATCTTCGATCAATGCTACATGCAGGTAAGGGATCTAAATATAGAGAGGCGTTTGTTATTGAATCTCAAACAGCACTTACTAAATTGGCCCTTTCTATGGGGCATGATGTGATTTGGTCTGACACAAACCTAAACCCAATCCACGAAGAGAGAGCAAGAACTTTGTCAGATTGTGTGGAGATTGTGGATCATTTCTTGCAAGTTTCAATTGAAGATTGTATTTCGAGAGATAAAAATCGAATCAACCCAGTGGGCGAAAAAGCAATTAGAGATCAATACAATAAATGGCTAAGAAAAGCCCCTGAGCTATTAGTTCAAGATGAGTCCCTGCAAAAAGCAATCATTGTGGATCAAGACGGAACTCTAGCTCACATGAGTGGGCGATCTCCATTCGATTGGAGCAGAGTGGGAGAGGATTCCGTGGATGATACTGTTGCTGATGTGGTTAGACTGCATAAAGCGGCTGGATATGATATTATCATTGTTTCTGGTAGAGATGCTGTTTGTAGACAAATCACTGAAGATTGGCTTAATTCGCATAATATCCCCTTCGATTATATTTACATGAGGGCTCAGGGAGATTCCCGAAAGGATTATGTTGTTAAAAGAGAAATCTTTGACAATTACATTAGAGGGCATTGGAACATTAAATTTGTTCTCGACGATAGAAATTCCGTAGTAAAAACCTGGCGTGAAATCGGGCTAAAATGCTTCCAAGTGGCAGAAGGTGATTTCTAGTATGAAAAAATTAATCAAAGAAATAATCAATTTAATGTTTCACTCTGGCACATCAGGAAGATACAATCTGCGTTTGTATAAAAGGGAGTTTAGGTATTATGGTCAAAGATTGACAAGAGGCTGGGATGATAGCGAGCTTTGGAATTTAGACAACACAATCTCAGAGTTTGTTCTCCCTAGACTGAAAAGGTTTAAGGCATATCAGCAATCCCACCCCTCTTGTATGACTAAGGAAGAGTGGAGAGGAGTTTTAGATCAAATGATCTTGGCTTTCGAGAACAATCTTTTGGATTTTCCTACGAGAGAACAAGACCAACAAGTTGAAGAAGGTTTAGCATTGTTTGCTAAACATTATATTCATCTTTGGGATTGATCTTTTTCCAGATTTCACAATCTGAAGGTATAATCAACATATGGATTTCTTAAAATTATCAGATTGTGTTAGGGGGAAGATATATTCCCTTAATTCTAGAAATTTGGATCTTGGCGTTTTTGACGGCAATGATTCATTCATCGGAATTCGTCAAAAATTTGATTCTAGATATTTGGATTCAGAGCAATATTACGGGGAAACCTTTGGCACAGCAAGGCCGATAAAGGAAATTGGTGAAGTACCAAGCTGGATTGATTTAAAGATCAGCCTTGCGACAATCTGCTCCAACTGCGGAAGACCGTGTAAGGGAATTCCTATTGAAGGAACGAGCTATTATACATGGGAGCATATTCCTTGGGAGAAATATGTTGACGATGACATTTGTGAAGATGAAAATGAGGATCGGGCAGATTATATTTCTTTTGACTTTGGGGATTGTAAAGTATCCCCGGCGAGTTTAGATAATTCTTATCTATTCAATTTTTTGGATAATTTCAGGGCGAATTAAACTCGCCCAATCTTCTTATTTCGTAATTCTTTCATTGCTTTGTCGTATTTCTCGGCTTGTTCTTTTGTTAGAATCTTCTTGAGTTCTGTTTGATATTTATCAAGCATAGCTTTCATCGTCTCTCGCATCTTTTCACGGTCTTGCTCGGGTTTGTCTCTCATCACTTTCAGTTTATCAGCCACCCCCTTCTTTAAATCCCCGATCTTTTTCTTTTGCTCCGGGTTTAGCTTCAGATCTTCTAGCACTTTAGCGTCCATACCCAAAGGATTTGGTCTTCTCTTGCCCTCTTGAACTGGCGGTTTACCATTTTGGTTTCTTGGCCCCGCATCTTGAGCGAAAGAACATCCTGCAATTGCAAAAATCGAGAGTAGAATCATTAACTTTTTCATTTTTTTTCCCTTAAGCATTTCATGCTTAATCAATTTATACCACACCCAATCTGAATAAACATTCAACAATATCTCAGATTGGGTCTTTTGGATTTATACCACTGCGGTAATACCGTATAATTAAAGTATGAGATATTCACCCTTGATTATGCTGGCAATTGCATCTTTTGCTTTATCGCAGGATTTCAGCAAAACTAAAACAATGTCTGTAAATTTCAAAAACACAAACATTGATACGGTGATTAACTATTACATCAAGGAAACAAATGTCACGATCATTAAAGATCCTAAAATTAAAACAAATATCTCAATCTTTAGCAATAGTAAATTCACACATGCTGAAGCCTTCGATCTCTTGTTCAAAACCCTGAAGTTATCCAAGATTGATTCAGCTATTTCAGATGGTTTTGTCATTCTGACACAATCTGATAAAAAGAAAATCGATCTTTCACAATTCAAATTCCCCGAGCCAACAATTCTCAGAACACACAATCTGAAATATGCAAATGCAATGAATGTTGCAAATATTCTAAACTCTCTCTTCACGAATAATACAAATTATTTCAAAGCTTCTGCTGATATTTATTCAAACGTCTTGTTAATAAACACTACTAATGATTATCAAGAACAAGCAAGATTAATCTTGGTGCAACTAGACATTGATAGAAACTTGCCGCTGAAAACAAATGTCTTAAGTTTAAAATATGCCTCAGGAATGGAGCTGGCCGGAATTATTCGAAATGTTCTTACGCAATTGGATAAAACGGGGCAATTTAATGTTAGTGTTGATTCCCGAACAAATTCATTAATTGTTTCTTGTAGAGAAGATCATGTGGAGAATGTTAAAAAGATTGTGTCTGCTCTGGATCAAAAATCAGATTTGGTGGATAATACAATCATTTTGAAGCTTAAAAATGCTAATTCAGAAAATATCAATCAAATATTGCAATCTATCTTCGGCAACCGACGTAGATAGAGTATGCAGTATGTCGTGAAAGACCAAACAACTAAAGAAGAATTGTGTCAGATTGTTAATGGACAAGTCCCGCAGATTAATTCATCCTTAACTATTTTTGGCTCAGATAATGAATTTATCGTGAAACATGTTTCCTACGAGCTTTTTCCCAATTCAGGCGATTCATATTGTGTTGTATGGGTTACTTCAAGTGGTCTAATTAATGGTGGCTGGTCAATAACCCCTGAAGGTATCGCTTATTGGAACCATGTGCGGTCTACAGAATATTTCGAGCCGCCGGAACCTATTTGATTGTTTTTCAATCTCTCACAATCTGAAGGTATAATGTAAACATGGACGAAAAACAAATCATTGAAAAGCATATTGATTGGGACGCGATCTCTAGGGTTGAAATTTTATCTGAAGATTTTATCAGAAAATATCAAGAGAAATTAAATTGGCATAGAATCGCCCGATTCCAAGCTCTTTCTGAGGATTTTATCAGAGAATTTCAAAATTGCTTTAGCTGGCATGCTTTGTCTTCAAACCAAAAACTATCTGAAGACTTTATTAGAGAGTTTCAAGATCGTGTTGATTGGGCAGAAATCTCTTGGTGCCAAACACTATCTGAAGACTTTATGAGAGAAATGAAAGATAGCTTAAATTGGGATTGTGTTTCATCTCGCCAGATTCTGTCTGAAGATTTTATTAGGGAATTTCAAGATCGTGTTAGTTGGCCGAAGATCTCATTCTATCAGATTGTGTCTGATGAATTTCGACAGGAATTCAATCTTCCAGATTCGCCTGATTTTTCCACTTCTCACAATCTGAAGGTATAATGAATACATGATTGAAGAACTTAAAAAATTAGAATCGGAAGGATACGTTCGTTCCGTTAAACACAAAGAATTGCCTTTGACAATCTGGAACTACACACCTAAAACACAATATGAAAAGGCTTTCGGAGACTTTCCAATCCTCAGATCGTGTAGAGGATTGGTTCTAGATGATGAAGGTAAGATCTGGGCAAGACCGTTTTCTAAATTCCACAATTACGAAGAGCATGAATTATCGGAATTTCCTTTCGGTCAGGATATCGAAGTAACCCTTAAGATGGATGGATCTTTGCTCATCGTATTCAAATATGGTGAAGAAGTGGTTTATGCAACCAGAGGGAGCTTTTATTCTGATCAAGCGATTGCAGGTGGTGAGTTATTTCGTGAGCTTTATGACGAAGGTATTATTGAAAATGGCCTCACTTATCTTTTCGAGCTAATTGGCCCAGACAATAGAATTGTTGTCAGCTATGAGAAGAATGATTTGGTTCATCTAGCTCTGCTTGATACAACTAACGGACACGATCTTCCAAGAGATGAAAGATTCAAATGCGTAAAAGTGTACGAGGTAGAGGGCGGAAAGCTTGATTCAGATTGTAGTATTTTTGGCTCAAAAGTTTATCAAACTCTTAATTCACTGAATACCGCAAATGAGGAAGGATTTGTTATTCGAGCAATCGGCAACGAATTTAAACCAGATTGGCGGTGTAAAATCAAATTTTCGGAGTATTGCAGGTTGCATTCTATCGTAACAAAAATCTCAAACAGAGATGTCTGGGAATATCTTCGGGACAACAGATCGTTTGATGAAATCATTGAGGTTTGCCCCGATGAATTTTGCAATTGGCTTAAACAAACCAAACACAATCTGGAAAATGAATACGAAGTGGTATTGGCCAAGGCTAATCTAGTTTTCGGTTTTATTAAGAATATTGAATCCAGAAGAGAACAGGCTTTAGAATTGATTTCAAATCATAAAGATGTTTCTCATATTGTGTTCAATATGTTGGACGGAAAGTCTTATACGGAAATCATTTGGGACATGGTTAAACCGAGCAAATTCGTTCAGCCATTTTCGAATAAGGGTCAACTACCAACGACTAAAGTCTTTGGCTTGTTACAATCAGAATAATCTGAGAACAATAGGTTGATTGACTGCAACCCTAAATTACGAATATTCTTAGAAGCATTCAGATCAGCATTCATACTAAACCCACACTTCATACAACTAAAGTAAGACTGACTTTTTCTATTTTTCTTCTCACAATGTCCACAATCTGCACAAGTCTGAGAAGTATATGGAGCAGGTACTATCAATACCTGAACACCAGCTTCTTTAGCTTTATATTCTATAAATGATCTAAGCTGATAAAATGACCAACTTAATCTTTCATTTCGTTGAGATTTCCTGACCGATACTCTGTTATTAATACCCTTTAGCTCTTCCAGAGCTAAAGCTGACAGATTGCCTTTGGCTTTCTCCACTAATTGCTTTGAAATACAATGATTCACATCTTTTCTGAATCTTGATTCCTTATTTCCTATCTTCTTAATTCTTCTAATTGCAGATCGTGTACCGCATTTCTGCAATCTTGATCTGTGATCATGAAATTGTTGTCTTTTCTTCTTAATCTGATCACCACTATACACAGTTCCATCGGATGCTGTAGCAATCTTATTTATTCCTAAATCCACTCCAATCACATCTTTGCTTTCAACTAATTCAGGTTCTGGTAAATCTATAGTACACATTAGATAAAAATTACTATTACTTAAAACTAGATCACACTGACCTTTTCTTAGTTTAAATAGCTTTTTGTTATATATAATGATAGGTATTTTTAATCTACCTTCGGTGGTCCAGATATTTATTGTATTATCTTTAAAACTAAGTATTCTTTCATCATACACAACCGCTGATGTCTTTTTAAAGCCATTCGGTCTATGTCTATCTTTTTTAATTTTATAAGAACAGCTAACAACATCTATTGCCCTAATAGTTAGTTGTGAAGAAAAATTAGGATAATCTAATCTAGATTGATGATAAACTATTCTTTGTAATTGATTTTTTCTTAATTCATTATTTTCAAAACCTTGTTTTGAAAAATCATTACAAATTTGATTGAACACATTCATCGTGCTCAAAAGAGCACGATGTTGAAAATCATCCGTTATTAGTTTAATTTTCAAAGTTTTCTTCACTATATGTGTTTATATATTATATTTAATTTCACCTTCTTTTTTAAAAATATTTTTTCCATTTGTCGGATTTTGATCGTATAATATTCTGAAGGCAATTCCTCCAACGACTAAAGTCGTTGGTTTCCTTGCCACTACTATCGTGACAAAGGAAATGTTGGACGCATTATATTGGAGAGTGGCTCGTCAGTGGTTATGCTATATTTGATTTTATATGGTTTTTAGAGTCAAAACAACTGTGTTAAGATTGTGGGAGGGTATGATTAAAGAAGGAGATATTTTTTTAGACGAGCGAAAAGGGCTTCTTGGTGCCACTGTCATCGTCTGCACTCAAGTGAGTAAATCTGTTTTCAGACGGCGAAAGCCTTTTGGCTTTGTTCAGACTTTTTTCGATGGCTGTGTTTCTCAAAATCGGAGGAAATTCTGGCTTTCAAAAAAAGAAGTGGAAAAAATGAAAAATTGGGCTGAAACAGTTCGAGGGATTGAGTATATATCTAAGGAGAAAAATGAAACACAATCTTAAGTTACATAATCTTAATCCCACTCCGTTTCAATTGATGATGGAGCAAGCAAAAAGTCTGCTCATGAAAGACGGTTGGATGGAGCTTGGAAATTTTGATGATGTCACGGCGTTTGTTTTCACAATAGATTGTGAAATTGTTCTCCGGCATATAACATGGGACAGCGAATATTCTGAATGGCATGATACTTACAGGCATTTCCCGTGTTATTGGTTAACAGAAAAGGCAGACATTTATAATGATGTTGATGATTGGACTGTAGGCTTTCTTGCTACAACTACACCGCCTAAGTTAACTGAAAACACAAGAGAGGCCATTAGAATGATACAGGAATTTGAACATGAGTGAATACACAGTCTGGGCAATAAATTGCTCGAAAGAACTTAACACTATGGGTTACACCACTTGGCAACATGATGGAGATACATACGATTGGGTTATTTCTCATAAAAACGCGAATGGTGCTTCACCAGAAACTTGTTTCACACATAAGCAACTTGTTGATTTCACTATAGATCAAAGGAAAAAATACAATTTTTATTGTGTGGGATGTAGACAGACTGGAGCCGTTCACTGTTCAGATCCCGGTGATTGCAATAATCAGGAGAAAAAATGAATACGAATCTTAAAATTAGTTGGAAAGTTTATGAAGAACTTGGATATCATTATGATTTGCAAACTGGTGTTAAAACTGACGTGAGAACCGGAGAGCAAACTAAAAATTGGAATGTCAAAGAATTTGGTGATCCATATTTTGATAAGGAGAAAAATGAAAATAAGTAAAATATCAGCGAAATTCACTACGCAATACATGTTGTCGAATCCTCACAGCATAAGTTTGCCAGTAATGATGTTCGTCTTTGCGTTTTTAACAAAACTGTCTGGGCGAGATACCTGGCCGATTCTAGTGATCGCGGGGCTATCTGTACTTGCGTTATTTTGGACAGTGTTATGGATTTGTACATTGTATGTCTGGAGAGACTCAGACCATGAATCAGCTTACAATCATAATAAGCATCTACTTTTGGAGAAATTTCAATAACTTCCCACACAATCTGGACGTATAAAGTAATGAAAGAAATTAAAGGATTTAAAGACAAATACGCTTTTTTAAGCAATATGTTCCCCGCTTCTTTTTCAGAAAATGGGGTTACATTTTCATGTACTGAATCTTATTATATGGGTCATAAAAGCGGGATAGCTTCAGACTTAGTTAGATTCTCAGGTTTAAATGGCTTCTCAGCCAAGAAGCTAGGCAAGACAGTGGTTCTTCAAGATGATTGGGGAACAGAGAAGCTTATTGTAATGAAACGAGCTTTGATTCTTAAATTCTCTCAAAATCCTCATTTACTTGAGAAACTTCTTGCCACCGAAGATGCTTACTTGGAGGAAACAAATTTTCATAAAGATTTTTTCTGGGGGGTTTGCAACGGCAAGGGCGAGAATTTTCTAGGAAAACTTCTAATGGAAGTTAGAGAAGAACTGGCTTAAATTTAGGTAAACCAGTGTTTTAGTTGTAAATTCAAGATGATGTGGTATAGATTTTCTAAAAAAAAATATGATTCTGCTATAGTCGCACTTTGTTTCTCTCCAAAAGAAATTAGTTCTCTTAAGATTAAACACAATCTTTCTAAAGAAGAAATAGTACCTAAAGACGAATACCACGTCACAATGATGTATCTCGGAGAACTAAAGAATTTAAAAAAAGACAAATCACACATCGAGAAAGCTTTAGAGAAATTGGCAGAAAAGCACAAACCGTTTGATTTAAAGCTAGGTGGAATAACCAAATTCTTTTCAGATAAAGACAAGAATCCTTTTGTTTTCACGGTGAATGCTCCAGAGGTTGAGGTATTGAGGAATGCGATTTTGGATTGTATGGATAAACTTAATATCATTGAGCCCGAAGATTCTCCTAGTTTTATTCCGCATATGACACTAGCTTACAGCGAGCCATTTGATGTGAATGACATTGAATTGACCAATGACACACTTAAAGTAAAAGGTATTCATTTAAGCTGGGGCGGAGATTTGAAACTTTTTAAGTTTAGTTAAACTTCTCACACAATCTAATCGTATAAAAGATTATGGGTCTATTTACGAGAGTAAGAACAAACGATAATAAGTTTATTCAAATATACTGTGGCGGCGATATGCTGGAAACTTACGAAATTGGAGATTCTGTGCCCTATTACGTTAATCCTGAAAAAAACTTTTCTACTTGTTTCGCTGATGGTGTTTATGACGGTCTTTGTGAAGACGCAAATGACGACAACAAGTATTGGGTTGTAATCAAAAATTCAAAAATTGAAACAATATTTTGTCAAAATGAAATAGTTTTTGAGCGTGACGAGTATAAAAGTCTATATTCAGATACTTTTGATTTTTTGATGAAAAAATACAAGTTCCCCAAAATTTCATCAGAAAAATGTCAAACCAAAAAAAACCTAAACGTATAAAAGATTATGAAAGAAATTAAATCTTGTCTGACCACTTGTGGCAAAAAAATTAGAATTTACGATGTTCGTTTCCAATATCCCGATGATCGTTTCGTCACATATTGGGTTGCAACTTTGGAAAAAGACAATTATTACGATGATAATGAAAATGGCTTTTTGATTGATGGTAAAAGATTGTGCTTTAGAAGTGCAAGGAATGTTTTCTACGACATTGACATGCTCACTAATGGTATAGAATGGCTTCAATACTTGAGGTTTCACAGGGCGGAGCTTCACCAGAAACAACAACGGCAAGAAACCCCGGTGCCAGAATTTGATGATCAGATTGGATCTTCTACTAATATGCAGGAAAGAATCACATGTAAAAGTATTCAACATTCTGCTCTCAACAAGGTGTATGACCTCTGGCGGCAGGGTGTTGTTTCATTCGAGTCGCTTATTGAAGAATTTCATAAGGCTGCCGAGATGGAGCCTTCTATGTTAATTTCTATCGACAGATTGAGATCTCTTGTCGATGAGTATGCGTCT
>Ga0315904_10009199_pt1 | contig 12953 bp, 8 predicted proteins | sample LakEriMetagenome_6_FD_203529 | JGI IMG/M metagenome (GOLD analysis project Ga0315904, IMG submission 203529) | Freshwater fungal communities from buoy surface, Lake Erie, Ohio, United States - Buoy 12 MA120 | ecosystem: Environmental > Aquatic > Freshwater > Lake | place: USA: Lake Erie, Ohio... | reverse complement strand
CACGGTAAAAAAGAACTCGATGGTGGAACATTGTTTACGCAGTTTTCTCATTTCATTGACATCATGTATTGGCTGTTCGGTGATATCGATAATATACATACCCGTCTTCACGACTTTAATCATAAGTACTTGACAGATTTTGAAGACAGCGGTTTTGTAACGTTTGATTTTATAAATGGGGGCATGGGCTGTATAAACTATTCTACCTCGGTATGGGATAAAAACATGGAGAGCAGCATGACCATTGTAGCTGAAAATGGCAGTGTGAAAATAGGAGGGCAGTACATGAACGAAGTGGAATATTGCCATATAAAAAATTACACCATGCCAACACTAGAAACTACTAATCCCGGCAATGATTATGGTGCTTACAAAGGCTCTGCGCAAAATCATCATTACGTTATTCAGAATGTAATCGATGCCTTATCCGGCAACACACCTATAACTACCAATGCACTTGAAGGATTAAAAGTTGTTGAAATTATTGAACGCATTTACACCCGTATACATTAGCATGAACCCATACTCTGCACAAATTGCACAATCAACTATTCTGGTTACCGGTGGTGCCGGTTTTATTGGCTCGCACATTGTACACCGTTTGGTGGCCGATGGTGCAAAACGTGTAGTGGTACTTGACAACCTTAGCAATGGTTTTATTAAAAATATTGAAAGCTTATTAAGTCTGCCGCAAGTGCAATTCATAGAAGGAGACGTTCGGAATTTGAATATATGCATGGATGCTGCCAAAGGCGTAGATTTGATTTGCCATCAGGCAGCATTGGGCTCGGTACCGCGCAGCCTATCCGATCCGGTAACCACCAACGATGTAAATATCGGAGGCTTCTTAAACATGATACTTGCTGCGAAAGAACATGCAGTTAGTCGTTTTGTATATGCCGCTTCCTCATCTACCTATGGCGACAGCATGGAGTTGCCCAAGCGTGAGGACAATATCGGCAAGCCACTATCTCCGTATGCGGTAACTAAGTATGTAAACGAATTGTACGCACACGTTTTTGGACTCAACTATGGCGTGAAGCATATCGGATTAAGGTATTTCAATGTGTTCGGTCCTGGTCAGGATCCAAAGGGTGCGTATGCAGCCGTTATACCTCTGTTTATTCAAGCAGTGCTTGATAATCAGAGTCCGGTTGTTAATGGTGACGGAGAGCAAACACGTGATTTTACATACATAGAGAACGTAGTGGAGGCCAACATGCACGCCTTATTTACATCAAATGAAGCCGCGTTGAATACGGTTTACAATATTGCTGTTGGGCAACAAACAAGTATTAATGAACTGGTTACTGCCATACTTACGCAGGAAAGTAAAGACATTAAACCCCTGTACCGAGATTCACGCTCAGGAGATGTAAGAAACAGTCTGGCGGATATAAGCAAAGCAAAAAACTTATTAGGATACAATCCAAAGATAGATTTTGAACAAGGCATTGCCCGCACGTATTCGTGGTTTAAAGCTAATCAAGAATTTATAAGCAGGTAAAACGGTGCCAATGAAGTCGAAGCTGAGTACATTTTTTTCCTCTTCGTTTTTTACGGTTTCCGTATTTACATCAGCATCTACGGTCATTAAATTAATTACCTCGTTTCTTTCGGCTAAAGTTATTGCACTATATGCAGGACCAGCCGGACTCGGTATGTTAGGCCAGTTAAGCAGTTTTATTGCGGTATCGTTAACGCTTTCAACAGGCGCTATTAACAATGGTATAATTAAATACCTAGCCGAATACAAAGGTGACGAAACCAAACAATACCAGCTATTGCATGCAGCACTTAAATTAACAGCCATCGGTTCATTTTTGGCATCGATTGCTTCAATCGTATTTTCTGGCTGGTGGTCGTTTTGGTTGTTTGGTCACACAGAATATGCATTTGTTTTTGTGGTGCTGGGTTCTACATTGTTCTGCCACTCTGCTTACACCTTGTTCAGTTCCGTATTAAACGGATTAAGCGAGTACAAAAAGTTTAATCAGCTGGCTGTGGTTGCCAGTATCACGGGGTTAATTACCACGTACCTGTTTATTCGTACGTATGGCATTACAGGCGGATTGCTTTCGCTGGCATTGTACCAGGTGTTTGTATTTGTAGCTGTATTTCTGTTTTATAAAAGTCTGGGTAAAATTGAATGGCGTAAAATTTGGAAAACACAAACCACACCCAGTCACTACAAAAAGTTGCTCGCGTTTTCCATGATGGCGTTGGTTACATCGGTTATTACACCACTGCTTCAAATTGTGATACGAACTATTCTAAAATCAGAAGCCGGAGTTTACGATGTGGGTTACTATGAGGGAGCCATTCGTATTTCGCAACTGTATTTACTGGTGATTACAACCACGTTATCGGTGTATTATTTACCCAAGTTATCAGCTATACAAAATGACACGCACTTACGTAAAGAAATTCTGAATGGGTATGCCCTCATTTTGCCCGCTACAGCACTGATTTTACTTTGTGTGTTTGTATGCCGCACATGGATTATTGATATAGCCTTTTCCGACAAATTTCAACCGATGACTTCCTATTTTCTCCCACAGCTGATAGGCGATTTTTTTAAAATAGCCAGTTGGCTGCTGGCATTTATTATGATAGCAAGGGCCAAAACGTATTTATACATCCTAACCGAACTGGTGTACGGAGTCATTTTGCTTTTGTTTGTTTATGTATGTGTTGAACAATTAGGTGCGGTTGGTGCCGTGTATGCGTATGCTATCGCGTATATCAGTTATTTCGTGATGATGCTTGTGGTGTTCCGACAACTAATTTTTGCAAAGGCATGAGTGTACCTAAAAAAATACTGCTCATGGGTGAATTCAGCAATGTGCATTGGACTCTTGCCGAAGGACTTCGAAAAGAAGGACATGAGGTAACTGTAGCCTCTAAAGGTGACGGATGGAAAGACTATAAGCGTGATATAGACCTTCGCTTCGCCTCTAAAAAAGAGGTGGCACGCTTTTTCTTCAATACCTTGTTTTCCGCTGATTATGCAGGGTATGATTACGTACAGTTTATAAACTTTCGCTTTCTGTATCCCGAAGAACGCGACCTGTACAATAAATGGGTGTTTGCTACGCTAAAGAAGAGAAATAAGGCAGTTTATCTGGGAGCATTTGGCGATGACTATTACTGGGCTAAATCGTGTGATGAAAAGGTTTTTACGTATTCGAATTACGATGCACTGGCCAGCGGTTTTTCACCAAACGTATATTATTCACAGATGCTCAGACTATCGAATGATCGTGCGCGGAGGTTAAATCATTACATGGCTTCAGAAGCCAACGGAATCATTGCAGGACTTTATGACTATTATGTAAGTTATAATCGCACACCTTTTGCCAGCAAGCTTTCATCTATACCATTTCCCGTGAATTTGGATAGCATACCCAGACAAAAAAACACCTTACAGCCTGGCGAAAAGCTACGTCTCTTTTTAGGAATTCAGCAAAACCGAACACTGTGGAAGGGAACCGACAAATTGCATGCGTGGTTAAAGGAATATACCGAACTGCATGCTGATGAAACAGAACTTTCTGTTGCCGTGAGTGTGCCTTACGACCACTATATTCAGCTGTATGACTCAGCGCATGTATTTGTCGATCAGTTGTATTCGCAGGGCTTTGCCATGAATGCCTTGCATGCACTAGCTAAGAGTAAAATTGTATTAAGCGGGGGCGAAGAGGGCATGTATGCGTTATACGGCAGTACAGAAATGAAGCCTGTATGGAATATAACACCTAGCAAAGAGCAGGTGTTTCATCAGTTGGATTGCATACGTGAAAACAAACATCGAATAGGTCAATGGGGAGAAGATTCACGGTCATTTGTTGAGCAACATCATCACTACATAAAGGTAGCCAGGCAGTATATTCATGAATGGGAGAAGCACGCATGATTTATTACCTCATAACAGCTGTATTCATTTGCATAGCTTTATTGGAGTTGTATCCGGTGAAACGGAAACTCGTTTTTGGAGTAGCAGCACTGGCAACGGTATTTCTTATCTTATTTGCTGCTATTCGAAAACATACAGGACCCGACTACGGTTCGTACCTCATATTATGGAATGACGCTCATGCTACAGATCCATACGACAGGTCGAATGAACCATTTTATTTTTACGTACAGTATGTATTAAAGTTTATACTCGGACTGGAATTTCAATCTTTGATTGCGTTTTTTGCTGTCATTAGTATTTCCCTGAAGTTTAGGGCTATTCAAAAATGGTCACCGTACTTTTTTGTTTCGCTGCTGTTGTACTTCAATATCAGTTTCTTGAATCAGGATTTTGGCCAAATAAGGCAGGGACTGGCAACCAGCATCACAATATTGTCCATTCAGTATGTGCTTGAACGCAGGTTTTGGCCGTTTTTATTCACCGTTCTATTGGCAACTTCAGTACACTACACGGCTATTATTTTCTTGTTGCTGTACCCGTTGGCAAATATCCGACTTAAATTGTATTCCATGATGCTGATTTGGGTAGCTGCATTTGGATTAAGTTATTTATTTACAGCCTTCGAAAATCTTCTGGCCTACATTGGTGCAGTTTTATTTCCGGAGCTAAACAGCAAAATATTTATTTACCTGACCGATGAGATTTACAGCAAGCGCTTAGGTTTTACTCCGGGTATGAGCCTGCGCTTTGTTAACCTCGCCATTATGTACCTTGCAGTAATACCCGAGCAACATAATTCAGAACGCAACCTACCTCGCATTTTGGTGAATAGCTACTTCATTGGTGGTTGCATTTTCTTTCTGCTCAACATACTAGCCATATTTGCTGCGCGTACGTCTGTGTATTTTACAGTTATAGATTTTATTGCATTGCCCTTAGCCCTGCAAGCCATTAAAAGCAGGCCGCTCAGATATGCAGTAGCATTTTACCTGTTTTTATACGTAGTTTATAATATTTATTTGCTCATTAATGTTACTGAAGGCTCGATGCTGGTGCCGTATAAAACTGTATTTGAATGAAACGAAGAAATGTACTCATGCTCATAGATGCTATGAATGGAGGCGGGGCCGAGCGCGTGCTTTCTTTTGTTTTACGGCAAATTGTTTCAGAGGATTTTAACTGCACACTCTATCTGATAGTTAAGGAAGGAATTTATCTGAATCAAATACATCCCGATATTGAAGTTCGTTATCTTTTCGCAGGCGATACATCTATTTCAAACCCTTTATTACGGATTATAAACAAAGTATATCGGGCAGTTGCTTACCGTGTAATATTTAGGTTCCCATTTTTACTTCCCTATTTCTGTTTAATTCGCAAAGGTGAATACGATTTAGCTGTTTCTTTCTGTGAGGGTTATAATACCCTATTGCTGGGTAAAATAAAAAGCAGGTTTAAGGCTTGTGTTCAGTGGCTGCAAGTAGACGTGCGAAACCACGAGGCCACTTTCAATCCGCAAGCATTTGATAAAGCTATACAACACATGGATGCCTTTGTGGGGGTGTCGGCTCAAACGCTAGAAGGATTTAATAAACGGTATGAAAAATACGGATTAAAACACATGCCACAGCATGTGGTGTATAATCCCGTGGATGTAGATAGAATACATAAATTGGCTGCTGAGCCATTTGCCGACTTTTCTAAATTTACTTTTATAGCTATAGGACGTCTTCAGCAGCAAAAGCGCTTCGACCGACTGATACAAGCACATGCCATGCTGGTAAAAAAAGGGTATGATATTCAGACCATCATACTCGGTAAAGGTGAATTGCAAAAGTCGCTGGCAGATCTTTGTCACAAGCTGAATGTTCATGAGTCGGTTCGATTCGAGGGATTTCAACCGAATGCATATACGTGGTTAAAGAAAGCCGATGTTTTTGTGCTGAGTAGCGACTATGAGGGCTTCCCGGGTGTTGTATGTGAAGCAATGACGTTGAGTAAACCCATAGTGGCAACCACTATTACAGGAACAGTGGAGTTGCTCGAAAATGGCCGATGGGGACTGCTTACAGATACAAACTCAGTCTCGCTAGCTGATGCTATGGAACGCATGCTCACAGATGACACTTTACGTAAACGTTTTTCACAACTTCTATCAGAACACCAGGGAAAATTTCTTTTTAAAAACCATATTGCAGATGTGGTTGATGTAATACACCGCTATTTACCAACATGAAGCTAAGTATTATAGTACCTGTTTACCAGGTCGAGGCGTATATTTATACCTGCCTCGATTCACTGCGCTGTAACAACAGTTCGGATGTGGAGATAATTGTAGTAGATGATGGTTCAACCGATAACTCATATGCAGAAATTAAACGCTTTGAGGAAAGCTGTAAACAACAAAACCTGATATATATAAAACAAGCCAATGCCGGACTTAGCCAAGCCCGAAATACGGGACTTCAGGTGGCAAAAGGAGACTACGTTTTTTTTGTAGATGGAGATGACTGGTTGGCTACGGATGCACTTGAACGTGTGATTACTGCATTGCATGCGCTAACGCCCGATATGCTGGTGTTTGATGTGTGGAAGTCTTACACACATTTCAATTTACCTATGCAAGGGGCACACATGCAGCCCGGTAAAAGATATACCTATGCCGATGTACTTGAGCTGACATTTGCTGGTAAAATGATGGTTTCGGCTTGGTCAAAAGTTTTCAAGCGTTCACTTTTAACTAACCCTCCGTTTGAGTTTCCATTGGGTGTGTGGTATGAGGATTTGCAACTGATTAAGCTATACCTCGAACATCCTGATGCAGAGGTGTGCTACCTGCCCGAAAGATTATATTATTACCGGCAGCGGGAAGGTTCGATTACACAAACATTTACCGACAAATTGTTTGATAAGTATACTGCCTGCGAGAACATAAACAGATGGTTAGCTGAATACAACAAACTGCAAGCGTATGCCAAATTGTTTCAAAATTTTTACCTCCGGGCCATGATTATTGAAATGGTAAACTCACTGGCTACCTCAGCTAATGATAAGACCTATATACGTAGTACTGTACAGCGCATACTGAGTAAACCAATGAGTATTTCGATGAAGCAAAATTACATTCACAACAAAACGTTGCATACAAAACACAAGTGTGCGTTGTTTTTTATACTTCACCTTTCATCTCTGTATATGTTCGTATTCAAAATGCGCTTTACCTTCAGACAGTGGAGATTTAGTCAATGAAAATACTTCATGTAATAAATAACTTGGATGGCGGTGGTGCCGAAAAGCTGCTAAGTCAACTGTTGCCAATGCTGCATAAGGATGGCTGTGAAATACAACTGCTGCTGCTTTACACATCGAAACAAGCTACACCCTTCGCAGAGGCCATTGAATCGTCTGGAATAGTCATTCATCGGCTAAATTTTTCTATTGGAAGTTTCATTTTACCTGCATTCTCAGTCGTACGGTTTATTGCAAAACATGCTTTTGATGCGGTACATTTTCATCTGTTTCCCGGTTTGTACATAGCCGGAATAGCTGCCCGGTTGACTCATGTGCCCATATTCTATACCGAGCATGGAACCGATAACAGACGTCAGCGTTTTGCATTGCTGCGTTTAATAGACAGGTGGATGTATAATAGCTTGTCTAGGGTTGTTGCTATTTCAGATGACGTGCACCGTGCACTCATTCAAAAAGGTTGTAAGCCTACATCAGTTATTACCATCACGAATGGAATAAGGCTTACTTCAGGTGTTGTGGCTAAAACAACTATACCACTGGTTTTTGGAATGGCCGGGCGATTTGAGTACCCGAAAGATCAAGCAACTGTTATACGTGCAATTGCTTTAATGAAGCAACCGGTGAAGCTTATTTTGGCCGGCAGCGGCAGTCAGCTTGAATACTGCAAAAAACTAGTTGTAACATTAGGGATACAGAATAAAGTAACCTTTCTAGGATTTATAGATGATATCCAGTCGTTTTATAGCGGTTTAGATATTCATGTTTTTTCATCCGTGCACGAAGGTTTCGGGCTAACTGCAGCTGAAAGTATGGCTGCAGCATTGCCAAACATCATCAGTGATATTCCTGCACTAAAAAGTATTGTGGGCCCTGCAGGCGTGGTATTCAGTACAGGAAATGCTGCTGACCTAGCAAATAAAATGAATCAATTGATGAATGACACCGACCTTTACCGAAGTTGTTCGGTGAATGCACTTAATAGGGTAAAATCGTTTGATATTCAGCACACAGTGAAGGGGTATGAGAAATTATACCAATCAATCTGATTATATTCACCGCCATAATTAATAGTGCCGGGTGAACTCCAAACTCCGAATAGCCTTTGTATCCAACTCATCTTACAGTATGTACTTCTTTCGCAAAGGAGTGCTTGCCAATCTTGTTGCTCAGGGTTATGAAGTTCATGTTATTTGTCCTTACGATTACAAAACGCCCGACCTGATTGAGTTGGGCTGCATTCATCACCCCGTTAATTTTTCTACTCGATCTGTCAATCCGATAGCAGATATCAAATTATTCATTCGCCTGTTTTTATGTTACAAGCGCATTAAGCCGGGCTTGCTTTTTCACTACACCATAAAGCCAAACGTGTATGGAACGATGGCCGCTTCATTGCTATACATTCGCTCCATAGCTATTGTTACAGGGCTTGGTTACGTGTTCATCAACAACACATGGATTAACCGTCAGGTCAAACGTTTATATCGCTTTGCACTGAGGTATGCATACCAGGTATGGTTCTTAAATAAGTCGGATATTGATGATTTTTTATCGAATAGACTGGTAGCGCCTGATAAGGTTTTTCATTTACCCGGAGAGGGGGTAAACCTGCGTGAATTCAAAAAAGTAGTACTTCCCAGTACCTATGGATTTACATTTATACTAATAGCCCGCATGCTTACCGACAAAGGCGTATATGAGTTCGTGGAAGCAGCGCGTATGTTAAAACGTAAATATCCAAATCTGCGTTTTCGATTGTTGGGCCCTGCAGAAAGCGATAACCCTACAGCCATATCGATGAAGCAAATGAATGAGTGGCAGCAGTCAGGATTTGTTGAATACCTCGGTTCGGCCAACGATATACGGCCCCATGTTGCCAATGCTCATGTGGTTGTTCTTCCATCATACCGTGAGGGAGTTTCAAAAGTATTGATGGAGGCTGCTGCTATGGGCAGACCACTCATAGCCTCAAACGTGCCGGGCTGCATAGAATTGATTGATGAAGATGTAAACGGATATTTATGTGAGGTACGCAATGCCGAAGATCTGGCAGACAAAATGGAGCTTATACTAGCTAAAACACCTCAGGAACTACAGCAAATGGGTGATGCCAGCCGGCAAAAAATGTATGAAGAATTTGATGAGCATAAAATAATTTCAATATACAGCAATGTAGTAGTGACACATCTCGGAAAACATGAAGTTATAGTTTATGTTGTGAATACAGATTGGTTCTTTATTTCCCATCGATTAGCCCTAGCACTAGAGGCAATAAAACAGGGATATAAAGCTGTTGTTATTGCTACAGATACCGGGAAGGGTGAATGGATAAAAAGCCAAGGCATACAATTCTTCGATTTAAACCTCAGCCGAAGCGGCATTAACCCGTTTGCCGAATTCAGGGTGCTACTTAAGTTGTGGCGCTTGTATATTAAATTACAGCCAGTTATCATACATCACGTAACCATTAAACCGGTTCTCTACGGTAGCTTAGCTGCCCGTTTCACTTTGTTAAATGTAAAAGTGGTAAATGCGATTAGCGGCTTGGGATATGCATTTATTAACACGTATCGAACTCTTTCATTCTGGATAATACGAGTGCTCATGAATGTTGTGCTTAAGGGACGACAGGTAAACTACATCTTTCAAAATCCAGACGATCTTGCATTTTACAAAGAGCAGGGATATCTGTCGGCCAACAACTATAAGCTGATACGTGGAGCGGGTATTGATGTTCATCACTGGATGTACGCATCTCCGGTTATTAAACCCAGGTTGCGTGTCATTTTTTCAGGTCGACTTTTAGAGGATAAAGGAATAAGAGAGTTCATACAGGCTGCTGTGAGCCTTAGGACGGAGTGGGAGGGCAGAGCCGAATTTTTAATGATAGGAGACATAGATCCCGGAAATCCGAAGTCGTTGACTGCAGATGAGCTAAGATCAATTGAAATACCTGACTATCTGTGCTGGACAGGCCATATGGATAATATGCTGGAAGAGTGTGTGCAGTGTGATATTATGTGTTTGCCATCATACCGTGAAGGTTTGCCTAAAGCCCTGCTTGAAGCTATGTCGGTTGGTCGTCCGATAATTACAACAAACACCCCCGGTTGCAGGGAGTGCGTGGATGACGGGTCGAATGGGTATTTAGTTCCTGTAAAAGATTCGCATGTGATGGCCATGCGTATAGGTACACTTTTGCGCAACCGTGATTTGCGTTTGGCTATGGGTCATGCATCTCGTCAAAAAGCAGTTAACGAATTCTCTATGGATCGTGTATTGTCTCAAACTTTTCAGTTTTATGATCAGCTTTTGGGACACACATCGATGTATCCGGGTAATCAGCCGCGTATCACTATTATCACAGCCGTTTATAATAATGTTCACTACGTAAAAGATGCGTTGGAATCTGTATTGCAGCAAACCTACCCTAATCTGGAATACATAGTGATTGATGGCGGTTCAACTGACGGTTCGTACGAAATCATACAATCGTATGCACACCGTATTCATCATATTATTTCCGAACCCGATAAAGGATTGTACGATGCATTAAACAAGGGAATATCATTAGCCTCGGGCGAAATAATTGGTATTATGCATTCCGATGATTTTTACGCACACCGAAACGTATTGCGCAAGATTGCCAATCGTTTTGGGCCCGATGTAGATGCATTATACGGCAATTTGGATTACATCAGCAATGCCGATAAGGGAAAAGTTATTCGTCAATGGCGGTCTGGCAAATACAGACGCAGCAAATTTTTAACGGGCTGGATGCCGCCTCATCCAACGGTATTTATACGCAAAACTATATTCGAGAAATACGGAGGATACAATACCCAATTAGCTTTCTCATCGGATTATGAAATTCTTATTCGCCTATTTTATGTACATCGCATAAGCATTGCATTCATTGATGAGGTGCTGGTAAAAATGCGAACAGGAGGCCAAAGTAACCGAAGTGTTCGAAATCGGATGCGCTCGCATTTTGAAGATTACAAGGCGTGGCGTATTGCCGGGGCAAGGGTTTTTCCCCCAACACTTTTTTTAAAATTGCTTAGAAAAATCCCACAGTTTATCCATTGATTTTTTCCAAATAGCGGTAACCACAGTATGGTGTTTATGTAACCTCAAAACAATATACTTGCCGATAACTAAATTCAACTTTTCTGTATGAAAAAATTTAACATCATCGTTGCTACAGGCCTGGTACTGGTGCTTACAGCTTTTATTTACCGAACCCACACCGGTGGTATTGAGGTAAGTGGTATGGATAAGAAAACAAAACCACAAACCGATTTCTTCCAGTTTGTTAATGGCAACTGGCTTAAGAATAATCCTATTCCATCAACCGAAAGCAGGTGGGGCAATTTTAATGTGCTGAATGAAAACAATACGGAAACTCTTCGTAAAATACTGGAGGATGCCGCCTCAGACGTAAATGCCCAGCCTGGAACTGTAAGGCAAAAAGTGCGTGATTTTTACCGCACGGCAATGGATACAGTAAAACTTGAACGCGAAGGAACCACTCCTGCATTGTCGGTTTTGAAGCGCGTTGATGAACTAAATGACAAAGCCGATTTGGCTAAATTGCTGGGCAGTCTTCACAGACAGGGCATAGGTGCATTTTTTGGCATGTATGTTAGCTTGGATGTAAAAGACAATACCAAATACATGGTTTGGTTTTCGCAGGGAGGTTTAACACTTCCTGACCGCGATTACTATGTTAAACAAGATGCCAAATCGAAGAAAGTGCGTGAAGAATATATAAAACATATACGTGCCATGTACACACTATTCGGTTTTAGCGAGAAAGAGGCTGAGCTGGCAGCAGACTATATACTGAAACTGGAAACCGGACTGGCCGAGGCTTCCATGACTCGTGTGGAGAACAGAAACATGGAAAAAAAGTACAACAAGCGAGCGCTAGGCGAATTACGCACTCAGTGGAGTGCCTTTAACCTTGATCAATACATGGCCGTTACAGGATTGGCGCAGAAAATGCCTGATACGGTTATAGTAGCTCAACCTGCATTTTTCAACTATTTGAACACAGCCATAAGCGAACAGCCAATTGCAGCGCTACGATACTACCTGCGGTGGAAAATTATGTCGGATGCCGCAGGTGCACTGAATGATGCGGTTGGTAAAGAAAGTTTTCGCTTCTTTGGAACTGTCATACAAGGTACCAAAGAGCAGAAACCACGCTGGAAACGAATGGTGTCGGCTGCTAACAGCATGATAGGTGAGCTGGTGGGCCAGGAGTATGTGAAAGTGGCCTTTAGTGAAGAGGCGAAAAAGAAAGTGAATGAAATGGTAGATAACCTGCGTGAGGCCTACCGCCTGCGCATTGAAAGCCTTGACTGGATGAGTCCTGAAACCAAGCAAAAGGCGCTGGATAAGCTGGCATCGTTTAACCGTAAACTCGGCTATCCAGATAAATGGAAAGACTACTCGGCATTGAGCATTTCAACCGATTCGTATCTGGCTAATCAATACAGGTGCGCAACCTTTAATTATGATAAAATGATAGATAAGCTGGGCAAACCGGTTGATAAAACAGAATGGAATATGTTGCCTCAAACCGTAAATGCTTACTATAGCCCGGTGATGAATGAGATTGTTTTTCCGGCTGCCATTATGCAACCTCCATTCTTTGATTCGAAAGCCGATGATGCCGTAAACTATGGGGCTATTGGAGCTGTAATCGGCCATGAGTTTTCGCATGGGTTTGATGATCAGGGAAGCAAATACGATGCAAAAGGGAATTTTAACAGCT
>Ga0315904_10009198_pt1 | contig 12954 bp, 10 predicted proteins | sample LakEriMetagenome_6_FD_203529 | JGI IMG/M metagenome (GOLD analysis project Ga0315904, IMG submission 203529) | Freshwater fungal communities from buoy surface, Lake Erie, Ohio, United States - Buoy 12 MA120 | ecosystem: Environmental > Aquatic > Freshwater > Lake | place: USA: Lake Erie, Ohio... | reverse complement strand
AGGATGAAGAGCCCGTAACCGGCCGCCATGCAGCGATGCAGGGCCTCGCGGACCCCCGGAAGCGGCTCGATTTGCTCGACCCGCGAGGTGTGGTGGTGATCCCGGATGAGGTTGCCGTCTCGGTCGAGGAAAAGGGCGGGCTGGCCGGGCATGACCCATGGTCGACGGGGGGCTCGCCAGGGGCAAGCGCGGGAAAGGGGACTTGACCGTGGGGGGGCGGGTCGGTAGCACCGACCCTCACAACCGACGTCCGCCATGGCCAATCCCAAACGCAAGCAGTCCAAGCGCCGCAGCCGGCTTCGCCGCGGCCAGAACCAATTCCGCGCCCCCAAGCTGGTCAAGGACGCCGAGTCGGGCGCCCTGCGCCGTCCCCACCGCGTCGACCCGGTCACCGGCAAGTACCGCGGCCGCCAGGTGATCGACACCGGCGCCTGACCCCGCCGGGCCTAGCGCCCGAGCCATGGAAACACCCAAGGCCGCCCACCGCATCGCCGTCGACTGCATGGGCGGCGACATGGGCCCCTCGGAGGCCGTCGCCGCCGTCGCCATTGCGCTGAAGGAGGGATTGGTCGGCCCCGAGGACCAGCTGGTCCTGGTGGGCAACGAGGAGATCCTGCGCCCGCTCGCCCGCGAGCATCGCATCCGCCTGAGCGCCAACGTCAGCTTCCGCCACGCCCCGTCGATCATCGCCCCCGACGACACCCCGATGACGGCGATGAAGGGCAAGAAAGACGCCTCGATGCTCGTCGCGGTCGAGATGCTCAAGGCGGGCGAGGTCGACGCCATCGTGTCCACCGGCAACACCAAGGTGCTGGTCGGCGCCGGCACCATCCGCCTCCGCGCGATGGAGGGCGCCGAGCGGCCCGCGCTCGCCGCCATCATGCCGCGCCGCGAGGGCCATTTCGTCATGCTCGACGTCGGGGCCAACCCGGAGGCCACGCCCGACCACCTCGTCCACAACGCGGTCCTCGGCCGCATCTACGCCCAGTCGGCGCTCGGCATCGCCGACCCCCGGGTCGGCCTGCTCACCGTCGGGACGGAGGAGGGCAAGGGCGGCGACCGCATCAACCGCACGCACGCGCTGCTCAAGGCGATGGGCGAGCGCATCCGCTACGTCGGCCCGGTCGAGGGTTTCGACGTCTTCGGCAATGTCTGCGACGTCGTGGTGACCGACGGCTTCACCGGCAACATCATCATCAAGACGCTCGAGGGCATGGTCTACATGGTGCGCGACCTGGTCGGCCCTAAGGTGCGCTACAACCCGGTCTACCTGGCCGGCGGCATCGCGATGTTCCCCCTGCTGCGCGAGCTCAAGGGCCATCTCAAGCCCGAGCGCTACGGCGGCGCCCCCCTGCTCGGGCTCAACGGCCTGGTCATGAAGGCGCACGGGTCGAGCAACCGCCACGGGATCGCCAGCGCCATCCGCCTCGGCCGCGAGGCGCTCGAGGCCGGCGCCGGGCGGCGCATGCGGGAGGAGCTGGCGGCGGCCAACGCGGTGATCGCGACCCACCCGGCCGCCTGAGGTGTTTTTGCGTTCCCTTCGGGAGCCAAACCCCCTTCCCTTGCCCCGTCGATGCCCGCCCCGAAGTCCGTCATCATCCGCAGCGTCGGGGTCCACACCCCGGAGCGCCGGGTAACCAACGAGGAGCTTTCCCGCACGGTCGACACCTCCGACGAGTGGATCCGCACCCGCTCGGGCATCGGCGAGCGCCGCATCGCCGGGCCGGACGAGAACCCCTCCGACATGGGCGCCAAGGCGGCCGCCCAGGCGCTGGAGCGGGCCGGCCTGTCGCCTTCCGACGTCGACCTGCTGGTCGTGGCCACGATGACGCCCGACCTGCCCTTCCCCTCCACCGCCTGCCTCATCCAGGCCAAGCTCGGCCTCCGGCGCGACATCCCCTGCTTCGACCTCGCCGCCGCCTGCTCCGGCTTCATCTACGCCCTCCAGGTCGCGACCGACATGGTCCGCGCCGGCCGCTACCGCCGGGCGCTGGTCATCGGCGCGGAGAAGCTCTCCAGCGTCGTGGACTGGACGGACCGCTCGACCTGCGTGCTCTTCGGCGACGCCGCGGGCGCCGCGGTCGTCGAGGCCTGCGACACGCCCGGGGTCGGCATCCTCGCCAACCTCCTGGGCGCCGACGGCTCCAACGCCGAGCTGCTCTGGGCGCCCGCGGGCGGCTCGGCCAAGCCCGCCTCGGCCGAGACCCTCGCGTCCCGGGAGCACTACCTCAGGATGAACGGCAAGGAGATCTTCAAGCTCGCGGTGCGCGTCATGGCGAGCTCCTGCGAGAAAGTCCTCGCGGAGGCAGGCGTCGCCTCCGACCAGGTGGCCTGCTTCATTCCCCACCAGGCCAACGTCCGCATCATCGAGGCGGTGGCCGCCCAGCTCGGGCTGGGGATGGACCGCTTCCCCCTCAACCTGGAGTGCTTCGGCAACACCTCCGCCGCCTCCATCCCCCTCGCCCTCGAGCAAGCCTGGCGCGAGGGAAAGATCCGCCACGGCGACCTCGTCCTCATGGTCGCCTTCGGCGCCGGACTCACCTGGGGCGCCACCCTGCTCCGCTGGCATGAACCGACCCGCTAACCTCCTCCTCGCGCTGGCCCTCCTCGCGACGTCGCCCGCCCTCGCCGAGCTCCGGCGCGGCCCCGACGGAACCTGGGCGCTTGCCGAGGGCAGGCCGACCGACCTGCCCGCCGATCCCGCCGAGCGAGCGGAGATCCTCGCGGCGCTCAACCGCGCCCAGGCCGCCCTCGACTCCGGGCGCAATGGCGAGGCCATCGGCGAGGCCGACGACGCCGTCGACCCGGCCGAGGAATCGGAGGCCGCCGCGCAGGCCCGCCTCATCCGCGCCCGGGCGCGGGCCGAGCGGCGGCAATTCGAGGACGCCCTGGCCGACCTGCGCTGGCTGACCAGCCGACGCATCGATTTTCCCGAGCTCGACGCCGCGGTCGACCTCCAGCTGGCCCTCGCCCGCCGCCTCGCCTCGGGCGAGTCCCGCCGCCTCGGAGGCTGGATGCCCTGGTTCGCCGACCGCGCCCTCGCCCTCGAGGCCTACCAGGACGCGCTGCGCGCCGCGCCGCGCGGCCGCCGGTCCGACACCGCCCTGGTCGAGCACGCCCGCCTCGCGCTCCAGCTGGAGCGCCCCGAGGACGCGCTTGAGTCGCTCGAGAGGCTGGTCGGCGAGCACCCCGACTCGCCCCACCTGCCCGAGGTGCTCGCGCGGCTCGCCGAGCTTCGCGCAGCCGACTCCCCCGGCCCCCACTGGGACCAAGCCTCGGCGCGCGAGGCGCTGCTCGCCCTCGAGAACCTTGTGAGCCAATACCCCTCGAGCCCCGAGGCCGCCGCCGCGCCGGCGCGCATCCGGGAGCTGCGCAACCAGATGGCCGCCTCGCGCCTGCGCCTCGCCGAGTTCTACTGGCAGCGGCGCAACAACCCCGCCGCCGCGCGGCTGATGGCGGCCTCGGCGATCACCCTCGCGCCCGACTCCGACTCCGCCAAGGACGCCGGGGCGCTCATCGCACGGATCGACGCCGGCGAGGAGGCGCCGGCCACCCTCGCCGACCGCGTGCTCGGCCGCTACCCGAGGCGCGCCGCCGCGGCCAAGCCCAGCGAGGCCGCGCCCGCCGCGCCCGCCTTCCGGGAGGAGCCGCCTCGGGCGGCCGGCGAGCGATGAGGCCGCTCGCGCTCGCCGCCCTCGCGGCCTGCCTGGCGGGATGCTCCGCCTACCGGCTCGGCGGCGCGCCCGCGCAGCGCGACATCGAGGTGCGCGCGGTCCGCAACGCCACGCCGCGCCCCGGAACCCACGCCGCGCTCGACCAAGCCCTTCGCGCGGCGCTCGCCTCCGACGCGCGCCTGCGCGTCCGGGCCGGCGGGGCGCCGCTCGAGGCCGAGGTCGTGGCCTACCAAAGGGTCGGAGCGGCGCGGCGGGCGGATGACGGGGCCCTCGACCAGACCTTCCGCGTGACCCTCACGGTCCGCTGCACGCTCCGCTCAGCCGACGGCCGAAGGACCCTCTTCCGCGACCGCGACTTCTCGGCCTCGGGCATCCTTGACGCCTCGGGCGACCTGGCCGGCGAGGAATCCCGACTGCTCCCCCGGCTGTGCGCCGAGGTCGCGGCCCAGGTCCGAGACGCCGCCATCGGCGCCTGGTGACATGAACCCCGTCGTCCTCGCGCCCTCGCTGCTCGCCGCCGACCACGCGGACTTCGCGGGGGGTGTCGCCGCCATCGAGCGCGCCGGCCTCGGCTGGGTCCACCTCGACATCATGGACGGGCACTTCGTGCCCAACCTCAGCTTCGGACCCCAGGTCCTCGCGGCGCTCCGGCCGCGCACCCGGCTGCACTTCGACACCCACCTGATGCTGCTCAACCCCGACCGCTACGTCGAGGCCTTCGCCAAGGCGGGGGCCGACCGCATCACGGTGCACGCCGAGGCCGACCACGACATCGCCCGGACCCTCGCCCGCATCCGCGAGCTGGGCTGCTCGGCGGGCATCGCCATCAACCCCGACGCCGACCCCAGCGCGACTTTCCCCCACCTCGACGCGGTCGACCTCGTGCTGTGCATGACGGTCTTCCCGGGCTTCGGCGGGCAGGCCTTCATCCCCGGGGCGGCGGAGAACGTCCGCGGGGTCGCGGCGGAGCGCGCCCGCCGAGGCCTGTCCTTCCGCATCGAGGTCGACGGCGGCATCACCGCCGAGACCGCCGCGGTCTGCCGCGCGGCCGGCGCCGACACCCTTGTCGCCGGCACCTCCTTCTTCAAGGCGCCCGACCTCGCCGCGGCGGCGCGGGCGATGACCGGAGCCTGAGCCGGCAAGGGCTCAGGCGGGAGGGGGGAGGTCGAGACGCAGCGCCTTCTCCGTCTGCAGGCGCAGCTGGCCGCAGGCGGCGTCGATGTCGTGGCCCTTCTCGCGGCGCAGGGTGACGGACACCCCGGCGTCGCGGAGAATGTCGGCGAAGCGCGCCTGGCGGGTCAGGCTCGGGCGCTTCCAGGGAAGGCCCTGGACCGTGTTGTAGGGGATGAGGTTGACGTGGGCGTGGAGGTCGCGGGCGATGTCGCGCAGCCGCTCCGCCTGGTCGAGCCCGTCGTTCACCTCGTCGATGAGGATGTACTCGAGGGTCAGCATCCGTCCATGCCGCCGGGCGAAGGCCTTGCACGCGGGCAGGAGCTCCGCGAGGGGCCACTTGCGGTTCACCGGCATGATCTTCTCGCGCACCTCGTCGGTGGCGCCATGCAGGCTGATGGCGAGGCGAAGCCCCAAGGGCTCCTCGGCCAGCTGGAGGATCTTCGGGACGACGCCGGAGGTGGAGACGGTGATGCGGCGGGCGCCGAAACCCAGCCCCCAGGGGGCGTTGACGGCCCTCAGGGCGGCCATGAGGTTGTCGTAGTTGGCCATGGGCTCGCCCATGCCCATGACGACGATGTTGTCGAAGGACGCCAGGCCCTGGGCCGCGCGCTCGGGGGACACCGCGTCCTCGACCCGGCAGACCTGGATCAGCTGGCAGACGATCTCGCCCACGGACAGGTTGCGCTTGAAGCCGTCGAGCCCGGAGGCGCAGAAACGGCAGCCGAAGGCGCAGCCCACCTGCGTGGAGATGCAGATGGTCCGACGCGAGCGCTCCTGCCCCACCCCCTCCATCGGGGCCCGGATGATCACGGTCTCGATGAGGGAGCCGTCGCGCAGCCGCTGGAGCAGCTTCTGGGTGACATCGGTGGCGACCCGCTTGCCCATCACCTCGGTGGGCGAGAAATCGAAGGTCGCCTCCAGCCAGGCGCGGAGGGGGGCCGGCAGGTTGGTCATGGCGGAGGCCGACTCCGCCCTGCGCTTGTAGACCCACTCCAGGATCTGGGCGGCCCGGTAACGCGGATGACCCTCGGCCCCCAGCCGGGCGGCGAGGGTCTCGGGGGTTTCCCCGTGAATGGGGGGTTTTTCGGGGCTGAAAGCCATGGGGGGAGGGCGGGCAAGGAGGACGACCGCCTTCTTACTTGCAAGGCCCATCGTTTTGCCTCCAAAAACCACCTTTGCAATGAGCAACAAGGCGACTTCCCAGCAGCAACCCAAGGGTCCGAATCTCGACCATGCCCTGCAGCGGCTGGCGGACGGAAAACCGGCCTACTGCCTGCACCAGAACTGGGGCCTCGGCATCATCCGCGAGCTGGCCTCCGACGGCCAGTCACTGCGCATCGATTTCCCGGAGCACAAGCGGGTCGGCCATCCGATGGACCTCGGGTTCTGCCGCACCAAGCTCGAAATCCTCGATCCCGCCTCGCTGCTCGCCTCCGCCTACTCCCCTGAGAGCAAGGACAAGGTCGCCGCGATGGTCGCCAACGACCCCGTCGGCCTCGTCAAGGCCCTGCTCCACGAGACCGAGACCGGCGACCTCTCGGCCCTCCGCCTCGAGAACACCCTGGAGCGAATCTTCTCCGCCTCCGTGTCCCCGGACAAGGACCGCGCCGCGGCCTTCAAGACCTGGTGGACCCGCGCCCGCGCCGCCCTCCGCAAGGATCGCGCCATCCTCACCCCGGAACGCAAGGGCGGCACCTACACCCTGCTCGAGGCTCCCTCCGACCCCGGCCAGGACCTCTTCGGCCAATACGCCGCCGCCAAGGACGACGCCCGCCGCCTGCAGCTGCTCGCCGAGCTCGTCTCGCTGCCCGCCGCGGATTCGCGCGGCGTGGCCAACGCCGAGAACCTGGCCGTCGTCTCGGCCCATCTCTCGGAAGCCCTCGGCCAGGTCCCGCCCCCCGGCCGTCCGGCCCGCCGCGGCGAGCGCCTCGCCGACCTGCTGGTCGGCATCTGGAACCGCAACCTCCTCTTCGCGCCCGCCAACGAGAACGTCGCCACCCTGGCGCCGACGGCCTCGGATGTCGTCGCCCTCGTCCTCGACGAGGCCGAGCTGCTCCACCTCGCGCTCAACATCCCCCACTCGAGCGAGCACATCCGCAACCTGCTCGACCTGATCCGCGCCCACCACGGCGCCAGCTGGCAGGAGAAGGTCTTCGGCCTGCTTTCCCACAAGGGCCTGGGGCAGACCAAGGGCGGCTCGGCGAAGCTCGTCTCCGAGACCATCAACTACCTGGCCGAGGCCGATCTTGAGAAGGAGCTGGGCGCGCGGCTCGCCGACTGGGTCGACCGTCGCCAGGCCGCCGGTCCCGTCCTCATCTGGGCCACGAAGAACCGCGGCTCCAAGCGCCACGCCGCCATCCTCTCCCAGCTGTCCGGGGCCGGCCTCCTGCGCGCCATCCTCGCGTCCATCGGCGACGACGCCCTGGCCTCCAACTCCACCGCGCGCAACCCCCTTGCCAACGAGCTGCAGCGCGACCGCACCCTGCTCTCCGACCTCCTCCGCCCCGAGGGCGGCGAGCCGGCCAGCACCGAGGTGGTCTTCGACCTCGCGCGCACCCTCCTGCGCACGATGGGCCTCGACCCGATGACGAAGAAGTCGCTGCTCGCCCGCCTGATCGCCATCGAGCCCGAGGTCAACTCCGTGGCCAAGTCGCTCGGCGAGTCCAAGGCCGAGCCCGGCGCCGAGCAGCAGGTCGACCGCGAGAAGGTGCTCTACGTCTCCAAGGAATCCCTCGCGGCGCGCCGCGCCGAGCTGGAGGACATCGTCAAGCACAAGCTGCCCGAGATCAACGAGGCGATCCAGGTCGCCAAGGAGCACGGCGACCTTCGCGAGAACTCCGAGTACAAGATGGCCCGCCAGGAGAAGGAGCGCCTGCAGTCCCGCGCCCAGGACCTCGAGAAGGGCATCGCCAAGGCCGAGGTCGTCGACTTCGCCAAGGCCACCGCCGACACCGTCGGCATCGGCTCGCTCTTTGAGCTGACCCGCGCCTCCACCGGCACGACCGACACCCGCGCCATCCTCGGCGCATGGGACACCGACACCGAGGGTCCGGTCATCATCATGCCCTACCTCTCCGCCCTGGCCAAGGGCCTGATGGGCAAGAAGGCCGGCCAGCTGATCAAGGTCTCCGTCGGCCAGACCGTCGAGCACTGGACCATCTCCAACCTGCGCCGCTGGGTCGACCACCGGGGCTGAGGCCGCCCGCCGGCTCCCTGCCGAAGGCCCTCCGTCGGAGGGCCTTCCTCTTTTGACACCCGGCCGCATCGCCCCCTTGATGGGCCCATGCCCGCCCCCGCGGAACTCCTCCGGCTCCTCGCCGACCCCACCCGGGCGCGCATCATGCTCCTCATCGCCAAGGGCGAGCTGACCGTTGGCGAGCTGCAGGAGATCCTCGGCATGAAGCAGGCGCGGATCTCCACGCACCTCTCCCTGCTCCGCCAATCCGGACTGGCGGCCGACCGGCGGGACGGCAAGCGGACCCACTACACGCTCGCCTCCGGCCTGCCCCCGCCCACCCAGGCCCTCCTCCAGGCCGTGCGCGACGCCTTGGCCGTCGACCCGTCCGCCCAGGCTGACCAGCGCGCCCTGAGGCGCCTGGCCGACAACCGCCGCCGCGCCGCCGACGCCCATTTCAACCGCGTGGCCGGCCGCCTCGGCCGCCACTACTGCCCGGGACGATCCTGGGAGGCCGTCGGGCGCATGCTCTGCCAGCTGGTGCCCGCGATCCGCATCGCCGACCTCGGCGCGGGCGAGGGCGTCCTCTCCCAGCTCCTCGCCCGGAGGGCCGAGTTCATCCACTGCGTCGACAAGTCCCCCCGCATGGTGAAGGTCGGCCGCGAGCTGGCCCGGCGCGAGGGCATCCGCAACCTCGACTACGTGCTCGGCGACATCGAGGACATCCCCCTGCGCGCGGGAAGCGTCGACCTCGCCCTGCTCAGCCAGGCCCTCCACCACGCCGAGCAACCCCGCCGCGCCCTCGCCGAGGCCCACCGCATCCTTCGCCCCGGCGGCCGCATCGTCATCCTCGACCTCAAGGCCCACCGCTTCGAGAAGGCCAGGGAACTCTACGCCGACCGCTGGCTCGGATTCGAGCCCAACGACCTTTGCGACTGGCTCGAGACCGCCGGCTTCGCCCAGCCCGAGGCCCGGGTCGTGGCCCGGGAGGAGACCGGCCCCCGGTTCGAGACCCTGCTGGCCGTGGCCGAGAAGCCCTCCCGCTGAGGGCCTCCCGCCAGCCCCGGCAGGGGGGGATTTTCAAGGGCTTCGGGCTTGGCATCCCCCGCCGCCCCCAATAGGTCTACCCTCCCCCTCCACAACCCCGATGGCCCGCACCGCGTCCCGCTCCTATCGCCTGGCCCACGCCGCCCTGCTCTCGGTCCTCGTGGCCCTCGCCGCCCTACCCGCGAGCTCGCCCGGACAGGCCGCCAAACCCGCGCCTGCCAAGGAGGAGGAGAGCCCCACCCAGCGCCTCTGGAACGAGGCCGAGACCGCCCTCGGCAAGAAGCAGTACAAGGCCGCGTTCGATCTCTTCAAGAAGCTCGAGGGCGAGTCCGACAAGGCCGGGCTCCCCGAGATGGCCAAGGCCGCCATCGCCTTCCGCCAGGCCACCTGCCTCTACCTGATGGCCGGACAATCCAAGAAGACCGAGGATTGGGCCAAGGTCGAGGAGGCCCTCAAGGGGTTCCTCGCCAAGTATCCCCGCGGCACCGAGACCCTCCTCGACCCCTCGAACAACATGCGCGGGGTGGTGCGCCTCTCCCTCATCGAGGTCTACGCCAATCTCTCGAAATGGGACGCCGCCCTCGCCGACCTCGAGGCGCTCCGCCGCCCCAGCCCCGAGATCCGGGGCGAGGACCGCGTGCTCGCCTTCGTGCTGACCGCCAAGGTCCTCGAGGAGAAGGCCAAGGGGCAGTCGGAGGCCGAGCTCAAGCTGGCCCTCAACCAGGCCATGAACCTCCTGAAGCAGGTGACCGCCGCCGGCATCGGCACGACCGAGAGCCGCGAGGCGGCCAACAAGCTCGTCGAGGTCTACACCAAGCTCGGCATGGCCAAGGAGGCCGAGCAGCTCCGCGCCGAGATCGAGGCCAAGGGCGGCGGCTCCCCGGCCGAGATGGTCCGCGCCAACGTCCAGCGCCTGGAGATCGGCGACGCCCGCTTCCAGGCCGCCGAGGAGGCCACCGACGACAAGGCCCGCGAGGCCCTCTACCGCCAGGCGCTCGCCAGCTACCAAGGCACGCTGCGCCGCGCCGCCCTCGCCCGCGCGCTCGGGCAGGCCGTCGAGTCCAAGCAAGCCGAGGTCGACCAGCTCAACCGCCTCTACGCCAAGCCGGACGACAACCAGAAGGCGCTCATCGACAAGGCGAAGGAGGAGGTCGACTCCTTCAGGAAGATCCAGGTCGAGTTCACCGCCAACAAGGACTACGACGCCGTCATCGCCTACCGCATCGGGCTCTGCCTCCTCGAGCTCGGCCGCCCCTGGGAGGCCTTCGTCGCCTTCCGCGACATCTTCCAGAACAACCCCGGCTTCGAGAAGATCTCCGGGGCCTACTACTACTACATCGACGCCCTCCGGCGCATCGGCCGCAACGACGAGGCCCAGAAGGTCAGCCGCGACTTCCTCCAGAAGTACCCCGACTCCCCGGAGGTCGCCCCCATCGCGGTCGGCCTGGGCGAGATCTGCATGGAGCAGGAGGAGTACGACAAGGCGATCGAGCAGTTCAAGTGGGCCAAGGCCAACGTCCGCAACCTCGACCCGCAGGCCCAGCAGGAGATCGACTTCGGGATTGTCCGCGCCCTCTTCTCCAACGTCGACTGGGCCAAGGCCCGCGCCGCCCTGGACGAGTTCCTCGCCAAGTACCCCAAGTCCCCCGCCCGCGAGTCGGCCCTCTACATGCACGGGCTGACCTGGTTCTTCGAGGGCCGCTACCGCGAGACCAAGGCCTCGCTCGAGAAGTACATGGCCGAGTTCCCCAACGGCCAGTACCAGGCCGACGTGCTCTACCGCCAGGGCATCGTCGCCCTCAACGTCCAGGGGCCCGACGAGGCCATCGCCATCGCCCGGCAATGGCTGTCCAAGCACGGCAACTCCAAGTCCGAGGCGATCGTCGCCCAGATTCCCGAGCTCCACGTGCTCATCGGCGACGCGCACACCAAGAAGGGCGACCTCGAGGGCAAGAAGGCCGGCGAGGCCGATTACAAGGCCCGCGTCACCGCCGCCGCAGGCCCCAAGGCCCAGCACATGAAGGCCAAGGCCGACGCCGAGGCCGCCAGGGAGGAGCAGGTCAAGGCCTCCATCGAGGCCTACCTCATCGCCGTGCGCGCCGCCCGCGCCAACCCCCAGGTGCTCGACTTCGCCATCGGCGAGGTCAACAAGCTCCTCACCGGCCGCGGCGACCAGCGCCGCCTCCGCGAGATCTACCAGGAGCTCTACGACTGGGACCCCAAGGCGCCCAAGGCCCTCTCCTACCTCTACGAGGTCATCAAGGCCACCGAGAAGATGGGCGACGGCGCCGAGTTCCGCGCCCGCACCGAGGCCGCCCAGTCGCGCTTCGGCGACCTCCTCGCCGCCTCCCGCAAGAAGGTCGACACCCTCGAGCGAGCCGGGAAGTTCAACACCCCCGAGCTGGCCCAGGCCAAGGCCGAGGTCGCCAAGCTTTCCGAGGATCTCGCCAAGGAGCTGGACGCCGTCGAGGCCGACCGCCAGAAGTCCATCCAGGCCGCCCGCCAGGAGGCGCTGGGCATCCTCGGCACCGCCATCAAGACCAGCCTCAACGACCGCCGCCAGGAGGGCGCCGAGCGCCTCGTCGCCTTCCTCGCCGAGAAGCTCGCCCGCCGCATCAAGCGCGTCCGCCCCGGCCAGGAACCCGCCCCCGACGCCTACACGCTCAAGAAGGCCGAGGCCGACCTCGAGGCCACCATGGGCGTGACCGAGTCCAGCGGCAGCCTCATCGCCCAAGCCCGCCTCTACTACGGCAAGGGCACCCTCGCCCTGCTCGCCCGCGACCCGGCCCGCGCCGAGGCGATGTGGCGGCGCATCGCCGACCTCTACAAGGCGGAGGAGCTCAGCCCGGGCATCCTCGGCACGGTCGGCGACTACCTCGCCTCCAGGCGAGACCCCAAGGCCGAGGCCTACTTCGCCTACATCGCCGAGCACCACCGCTCGTCCGAGTACGCCGACTTCGGCTTCGCCGGCCTGGCGGAGATTCGCCTCGCCCAAGGCAAGGCCAAGGAGGCCCTCGCCATCGCCGACGAGGCCACGGCCATGGGCATCACCCTCTCGAAGGAGAAGGACCTTCGGTTCATCCGGGCCCGCGCCCTGGTCGAGCTCGGCCAGTTCGACGAGGCCAAGAAGGAGCTCACCTTCATCAGCGGCGTCCGCGAGTGGCGCGGCGAGACCACCTCGGGCTGCCTCTACCACCTGGCCCTCATCGAGGAGAAGCAGGGCCGCATGCAGGAGGCCGTCGTGCTCCACCAGCGCAACATCCTCGCCTGGAAAAAGCATGAGCGCTGGGTCGCCAAGTCCTACCTGCGGGCCGGCGAGCTCCTCGCCAAGCTCGGGCAGCGCGACGCCGCCCGGGCCACCTACCAGGAGATGCTGACCAAGGACCGCGTGAAGGACACGCCCGAGGCCCAGGAAGCCCGCTCCCGCCTGACCCAAATCTGAGAACCATGCGCACCCTCGCCCCCTCCCTGCTTCTGCTCGGCGCCGCCGCCGCGCTGCCCGCCCAGGTCGTCACCTTCAAGAGCGGCGAGCGCTGGGAGGTGAACAACCCCTTCCAGGTCGACGCCAAGGGCCAGCCCGTGGTCGACGCCAAGAAGGCCCGGTTCAACGCCACCTTCGACCGCCTCGAGCGCAAGACCATCAGCGGCACCATCGAGGTCGTGGCCAACCGCAGGATGGAGGAGGTCGTCCAGATCGAGTGGCCCGCCATCGCCCAGCTCGACCAGGCGCGCCAGATGATCCTCCGCGGCGAGGCCGCCAAGGCCCTCGAGCTCGTCGAGACCGTGCTCCGCCCCTTCGACAAGGTGAAGAAGATTCCCGGCAGCCCCTGGGTGACCGCCGCCATCGTCAAGCTCGACGCCATCGACCGCCTCGACAACGACGCC
>Ga0315904_10009197_pt1 | contig 12955 bp, 11 predicted proteins | sample LakEriMetagenome_6_FD_203529 | JGI IMG/M metagenome (GOLD analysis project Ga0315904, IMG submission 203529) | Freshwater fungal communities from buoy surface, Lake Erie, Ohio, United States - Buoy 12 MA120 | ecosystem: Environmental > Aquatic > Freshwater > Lake | place: USA: Lake Erie, Ohio... | reverse complement strand
CAAGCTGGGCGTGCGCGAATCGACCGCCGATTTCGTGCTGCCACTGGCCGTGGCGATCTTTCGCGGCACTAGCCCGGCAATGAACATGGGGGTGGCGATCTATGCCGCCCATCTGACGGGCACACCGCTTTCGGTCTGGGCACTGGGAGCCGGGGTGCTGGTGGCCTTCCTGGTTTCGCTCAGCTCGGTCTCGCTGCCCGGCACGCTCAGCTTCGTGGTCTCGGTCGGCCCGATCGCCATGGCGATGGGCGTGCCGATTGCGCCACTGGCGCTGCTGGTGGCGGTGGAAATGCTGCCCGACATCATGCGCACCCTGGGCAATGTCACCGCCGACGTGGCGGTGACGGCGGCAGTGGACCAGCAGGACGAGACCGAAAAAGCCGCTTAAAGCGGCCTAAAGCGCTTTCGCGTAGACCCGGTATTCCTTGTTGACCTTGGCCTCGATCGCCTGGGCGATGGCATTCATGCCCTGATTGTCGTCAAGGATCCAGCCGATCTCGCCGCGCGTGCTACCATAGCGTTCCACCGAAGCGCGGCGGATCGTCTCGATCATCATGAAGGCCAGCTGGCTGGCCATCCGGGTCGATTGCAGGCGCTGCAGCACGCCCATCAGCGGCACCCGCATGCCCGTGGGCCGGGTGCGCAGGAGGAACAGCCCAAGCCGCAGCCAGCCGAGCGGCGATGGCTTGCCCTTGGGGCCAACGGCCTTCAGCTGGACCTGGTTGAGATCGGGCAGGGTGATCATGAAGGCCACCGGCTCGCCATCGTATTCCGCGATCCGCACCAAGTCGGGCTTGACCAGCGGCTTCATCTTCTTGGCGGTATAGGCGATCTCGGTCTGGGTGAATGGCACGAAGCCCCAGTTGCCCGACCAGGCATCGTTGAGGATGTTGCAGATGATCTCCACCTCGCGGTCGAAGTTCTTGAGGTCCACGTCGCGGATGCGGATCCGCTCGTTCTTCTCGCCCGACTGGACGATCCGCTGGATCAGCGGCGGGAATTGCCTGGTGATGTCGAGGTCCCAGGTCGCGAGGGTCTTCACCCCCTGATAGCCGGCGCCCTCGATCCAGCCCTGGTGATGCGGCGGGTTGTGGCCCATCATGACCATGGGCGGGTGATCGTGGCCCTTAACCAGCAGGCCCGGCTCTTCCCAGACCGAGAGGGTCATCGGCGCGAGCACGCGGGTCATGCCCTGGTCACGCAGCCACTGTTCGGCCCGGGCGATCAGCGCGGCAGCGACATCCGCGTCCTCGGCCTGAAGCGCGCCCCAGAAGCCGGTGCCGGGGCCCATGCCCTGCTCGGCCGGCTGGGCCAGGGCCAGCTCGTCGATATGGGCGGCGATCCGGCCCACCACCGCTCCACCTCGGCGGGCCAGGAACAGCTGGCAGCGGGCATGTTCGAAATAGGGGTTGCCGCCGGGGGTATAGCGCTCGATCTCTTCCGAGCGCAGCTGCGGCACGAAATTGGGATCATCGGCATTGAGGCGATAGATCAGGTCGACAAAGGCCTCGCGACCCTGCTTGTCGCCGACTTCTGTGATCACAATTTCCGTATGGGCCACGATCTTGCCTTTGTTCTATCGCATCAGGCCGCCATCTATGCCCCGCCGCACTTGCCAAGCCAAGCGGGCCAAGCCACGCTAGAGTGAATTATGACCGCCCACGAAGCCATCGCCGATACCACCAAGGGAACCGCCCGGGGCGCCGGCATTGCCGATGACATGGCCATGCTCCGCGCTGCGGTGGAGCAGACCCGCGATATCTCGCAGGCCAAGGGCAGCATCTACTGGCCCGACATGCTGGTTTCGGCCGCGCTGGGCTATGCGGGCCTGGCCGGCGCGATCCTGCTGCCGGTCACCTGGCAGGCAGTGCTGGCGGGCATGGTTTCGGCACTCGCGTTCTACCGCGCGCTGCTGTTCATTCACGAGCTGACCCATATCCACCGCGATGCCCTGCCGGGTTTCCGCTTTGGCTGGAACCTCCTCGTCGGCATCCCGATGCTCACGCCCTCGCTGATGTACGAGAACGTCCATACCCTGCACCATGCCCGCACCCGCTATGGCACGGTGGAGGATCCCGAATACCTGCCGCTGGCGCTGATGAAGCCGTGGTCGCTGCCGCTGTTCATCGTGGTGGCGGTGCTGCTGCCGATCGGCCTGCTGATCCGCTCCGCCGTGCTGGTGCCGCTGGGGGTGATCGTGCCGCCGCTGCGCCGCCTGGTCTGGGAACGGGCCTCGGCCCTGTCGATCAATCCGGAATTCCGCCGCCGCCCGGCCGAGGGTGACTTTGCCCAGCAGGTGTTCTGGCAGGAACTGGGCGCCTCGGCCTGGGCCTTGTTCCTGGTGTGGTATGCCGCCGTGCATGACTGGCGGCCACTGGCGATCGGCCTGGCGGTAATCTCGGCCACGGCCGTGTTGAACCAGGTTCGCACGCTGGTGGCGCACCTGTGGCAGAACGAGGGCGAGCCGATGACGGTCACCGCCCAGTTCCTCGATTCGGTCAATGTCCCGCCGCCGGGGCTGCTGGCCGAACTGTGGGCCCCGGTCGGCCTGCGCTATCACGCGCTGCACCACTTGCTGCCCAGCCTTCCCTATCACGCCCTGCCCGAGGCGCATCGCCGGCTGGCCCGGCAGCTGGGCGCGGAATCGACTTACGCCAAGGCCAGCTACCCCGGCCTGTTGCCGCTGGTCGGCTATCTGGCGAAGAGCACGATGAAGGCGCGCTGAGCCGCTATTCCTCGGTGCGAACCAGCACCGTCTCGCCCACCAGGGCAAACAGCAGGAACGGTGCCCAGGCGGCAATCAGCGGGGGGTAGCCGCCGAAATTGCCCATGGCGAGCGCGGCATTGTCGACCACGAAATAGGCAAAGCCCAGTGCCATGCCGATGATCGCGCGGATCAGCAGCTGGCCCGAGCGCGCCAGGCCAAAGGCCGCCACCGCGCCGAGCAACGGCATCAGCAGCGCAGCCAGCGGGCCGGAGAACTTGTGCCACCACTTGCCTTCCAGCTCGCTGGTACGGCGACCCTGCGCCTTCAGTGACTGGATCGAACGGTACAGCTCGATCACATTCTGGCCGTCCGGATCGACCTTGCTGATCGCGACCTGTTCAGGCGTGATCCCGCGCGCGACCACGGTGGGGCCAAGCGGCGCGTTCTGGGTGCTGGCCACTTCGAAACGGATCGGCCGGTCCAGCTGCCAGCCGGGATTGGCATAGGTGGCATGCGGCGCGCGCAGCTGTTCCAGAACCATGCCCCCGGCATCGCGGCGATACCAGGTGACGTTGTCCATCCGCGTCAGCTTGCCGGTGCCGCTGACCGCCGCTGCCGCCAGGATGTTCGGCCCGTCGGGCAGATAGACATTGGTGCGGATGCGGGGGTCGGGCGGAACCGCTCCGAATTCCGCCGCGGTCCAGGCCTTGAGCGTCGAGGTGGCGCGGGTCACCACCCGTTCGTTGAAGGCAAAGCTGAAGGCCGAAACCACCGCTGCCGTCAGCAGCAGCGGGGCCAGCACCTGGTGCGCGGAGAGGCCGGCCGCCTTCATCGCGACCACCTCGCTGTTCTGGTTCAGCGTTGCCAGGGTGATGATCGTCGCCAGCAGCACCGAATAGGGCAGGAACCGCGCGATCAGCTGCGGCGTACGCAGCGAGATATAGTGCCACAGTTCGGCCTGGCCATTGCCCGGCACGCCTAGGATCTTGCCGCTTTCGGACAAGAGGTCGAGCGTCTGGAGCACCAGCACCAGCATCACCAGCACGGCCAGGATGCGCACCACGAACAGCTTGGCGAGGTACCGTGTCAGGGTGGGCGAAGGGAAGAATTCCAGCCGCATCAGTTCGCCTCTGCCGTCCGGTTGCGATCAAGCCGCTTGGCCAGCTGGCGGCCCCATTTGCCAAGGTTTCCGGCCATGCGTTCCAGCGCGCCGATCGGCTGACCGCCGGGCACATAGGCCACCCGCCAATACATCCACAGGATCAGCGCGGAAAACAGCACGAAGGGTACCCATAGCGCGATCAGGGGTGAAACCTTGCCCAACGCGGACACCGCCATGCCGTATTCGTTGACCTTGTGATAGGCGACCACCATCACGATCGACAGGAACAGCCCGAGGGCCGAGGTTGATCGCTTGGGCGGGATCGCCAGCGCCACGGCCAGCAGCGGCAGAAGCAGCATCATCGCCACTTCGACCAGCCGGAAGTTCAGGCTGGCGCTGGTCTCGTTGCGGACCTTTTCGCTGACCCGGTCGTTCCAGGTGATCCGCAGCAGTTCGGGCAGGAAGTATTCCCGCTCCTTGCCGCCGCGCTGGCGGAATTCCTCCACCGCCGGCAGGTCGATCGGCAGGTCGTGGCGCGAAAAGCTCAGCACCCGGGGCGGGCGCCCCGGATTGTCCTGCACGATCTGGCCATCGGTCAGTCGCAGGATGATCGTGTCCGGGCTGTCCTTCAGCGCGAGGAACCGCCCCTCGCGCGCCGAGATCGAGAGGACCTGGCCCTTCGAGGAGGAAACGCGGGCGAAGATCCCGATCAGTTGGCGGCCTTCCTCGCGGCTTTCCTCGATCCGCAAGGCCATCTTGTCCTTCAGGGTGGTGAACTCCCCCACCTTGATCGAGGCACCCAGCGCGCCCGAGCGCAGTTCGAACTGGAGCTGTTCGTAGTAGTAGCGCGACAGCGGCTGGAGATAGCTGACGATCGCCAGGTTCACCACGGCCAGGACGATCGTGATCATGTAGGGCACCCGCAGCAGCCGGGTATAGGACAGGCCGACCGCACGCATCGTGTCGAGCTCGCTGGTGGTGGCCAGTTTGCGGAAGGCCAGCAGGATCCCCAGCAGCAGGCCCAGCGGGATCGCCAGGCTGGCATATTCGGGCAGCAGGTTGGCCAGCATCCGGAAGACGACCGATACCGGCCCGCCTTCCGTCGCCACGAAATCAAACAGTTTCAGCATCTTGTCCAGCACCAGCAGCGATGCGGCGATGACGAAGACGCCCAGCATCGGCATCAGCACGAGCCGGAAGATGTAACGGTCGATGGCGGGAAGGGACTTCACTAGGCGGCCAGCACTTATCCTTCGGGCGGCCACCGGCCTGCCGTTGCAGCCCGATCCATAGCGGCGGCGGGGCGAGGGCGGAAGCGGGAATTGCTTTGCCGCGCAATCCGCCGCAAGCTGTGCCCCGGTTGGGAGGGCATTGGCCATGCGGATGCATCTGGAACGGCATACGGTGGAACGGATCGGCTGGCTGCGGGCAGCCGTGCTGGGGGCGAACGACGGGATCGTTTCCACCGCCAGCCTGATCGTCGGCGTGGCCGCCAGTTCGGCGGGCAAGCCTGAAATCCTTGTCGCCGGCATGGCCGGGCTGGTGGCCGGGGCCATGTCGATGGCGGCGGGCGAATATGTCTCGGTTTCTAGCCAGGCCGATACCGAGTCGGCCGACATCGCCCGCGAAACCCGCGAGCTGGCCGAGGATCCCGAACACGAACACGAGGAGCTGGCCGCGATCTATCGCGAGCGCGGGCTTACGCCGGACCTGGCGAACGAGGTGGCGACTGCGCTGATGGCCCACGATGCGCTGGGCGCCCATGCCCGCGACGAACTGGGCCTGCACGCCATCACGCGGGCCCGCCCGGTTCAGGCGGCGCTCACCTCAGCCACGACCTTTGCCGTCGGCGCGGCCCTGCCGCTGGGGACCGCCGCCTTGCTGCCGATCGGGCAGCTGGTGCTCGGCGTGTCATTTGCCGCGCTGCTGTTCCTGATGCTGCTGGGGGCAGTCGGCGCGCGGGCCGGTGGCGCCCCGATCGGGCGCGGCGTGCTGCGCGTGGCTTTCTGGGGCGCGCTGGCCATGGCCGCGACCTGGGCGATCGGGCGCCTGTTCGGAACGGCGGTGGCTTAGCGGCGCGCCGCTGCTGTGCGGCTCAGGCCTTTTCCAGCGTGCACTGCAGCGGGTGCTGGTTCTGGCGGGCGAAGTCCATCACCTGGTTCACCTTGGTCTCGGCGATTTCGTAGGGAAAGATCCCGCAGACGCCGACGCCCTTCTGGTGGACGTGCAGCATCACCCGCGTGGCCTGTTCAAGGTCCATGTTGAAGAAGCGCTTGAGGACCATCACCACGAATTCCATCGGGGTGTAATCGTCGTTCAGCATCAGCACCTTGAACTGGCTGGGCTTCTTGGGCTTGGCGCGGGTCTTGGTGGCGATGCCGATCTGGCCCTGGCCGCCGCTGCCCCCCGAATCGCCTTCACCTTCATCCGCGGCGCGGACGGGCGATATGGCGAGGTGGGCGGTTTCAATCATCGGGTGTGAATATCGCATTGCCGGGGGCAAGGACAAGTCCCCGCAGGGCTACCCGGTCCAAATACCAAGCGGGCCGGACAGCCTGGTGACTGTCCGGCCCGCAATGAGGCTCGCCGGGCGGTGGGGAGAGGGATCACCGCCCAGGCGAGGAACGGCCCGTTGGCCCTGAGGAGCCGCCGCGCAGGCGCGGCGGCGTCTCGAAGGGTTAGGCGGCCTGCTTGACCTTTTCGATCGCGATGCTGACGCGGTTCTGGACCGGCGCAAAGGCGTCGTTGGCCAGCTTCACGATGGCTTCCGAACGCTTCGAGCCAGTGGCCACGGCAGCGTCGAAGTTGCGGCGCAGGATTTCACCCTGCAGCTTGAAGAAGTCGGTCGGCGACTTGACGGCGGCCAGTTCCTTGACGTCGGCAGTCATGGTTTCGAAGCCGGTCTTGGCGTCTTCGACATAGACCTTGCCCAGGTCCTGCAGGCCGGCGGCCAGCACCTTGCCCGATTCGACCAGGGCTTCGACGTTGCCCTTGGTGAACTCGTTCAGTTCGGCAAAGGTTTCGTTGCTCTTTTCGAACGCGGTCTTGGCGCGCTCCTGCAGGTCGGCAACGGCGTCCTTCACCTTGGCAGTGAGATCTTCGGCGGCGTGCTGGGTCTTGGCCATGATCGAGGTGTCCTTCGACTTGAGGGGGGCAGCCTTCGCAACCTTCTTGGCGGCGGGCTTGGCAACCTTGGGGGCAATCTTGGTGGCAGTCTTCTTCGCCGCGACCTTCTTGGCCGGGGCGGGCTTGGCGGCGGCCTTCGGGGCAACGGCCTTCTTCACAGCCGCGGCCTTGGCAGCGACAGCCTTCTTCGGCGCGGCGGCCGGAGCGGCCTTTGCTTCGGTGGCCGCAGCGGCGGCGGCATAAGCCTTCTCGGCCAAAACTTCGGCCTTGGCTTCGTCGATCTTGTTCACGGTGGCTTCGGCCATCGGGGTAATCCTTCGCGAATGTCCCGGGCACTGGCCAGGGCTCATGTTGCAGTGCACAAAATAGATATTGCACCCGCGAAGTCAACCCATTTTTGTGCAGTGCAGCAAAAATGGCAATAAAGACTTCAAATCGGACATTTAAGGAGATTTCACATAGGTCCCGGGGGCGTCCTCGATGACCCTGTCGCCCTTGCTGCCGGGCACACGCTTGCCCGTGGCGGGCACTTCGGCGCTGTCCTGGCCGCGCAGCCAGGCGATCCAGTGCGGCCACCAGGAACCGGGGGTTTCGGTCGCGCCAGAGATGAATTCGGCCAGGGTTTCGACCTCGGCCGGGTTGGTCCAGTACTGGTACTTCTTCGCCGAGGGCGGGTTGACCACTCCGGCGATATGCCCCGATCCGGCCAGCAGGAAGGTCTTCGGCCCGCGCAGGTGGTGCATGATCCGCCAGACGCTTTCGACCGGGGCGATATGATCCTCGCGCCCGGCCTGGATATAGGCCGGGGTCTCGACCCGGGTCAGGTCGATCGGCGTGTCATCGGCGCTGAGTGCATCGGGTACCACCAGCTTGTTATCGCGGTACAGGTCCTTGAGGTACGCTTGGTGCCACTTTGCGGGCAGGTTGGTGACATCTCCGTTCCAGTGGAGCAGGTCGAACGCCGGGTAATCATCGCCCAGCAGGTAGTTCTTGACCACGTAGTTCCAGATCAGGTCGTTCCCGCGCAGCAGGTTGAACGTGGTCGCCATATAGCGCCCGTCGAGGAAGCCGTGCTCCTCGCCCAGCTGCTCGATCACCTTCAGTTGCTGGTCATCGATGAATACCTTGAGCTCACCCGCCTTCTCGAAATCGACCTGGGCGGTGAAGAAGGTGGCGCTCTTCACCTTGTCCGCCTCGCCCCGCCGGGCCAGCACGGCCAGCGTCGCGGCCAGCGTGGTCCCGGCCACGCAGTACCCGATCGTGTGGACGGACTTCACGCCCAGCCGTTCGCGAACCGTATCGATCGCCTCGATCTGGGCGCGGATATAATCGTCCCAGGTCAGGCCCTTCATGCTCTCGTCGGCGCTTTTCCAGGACACGACAAACACGGTCACGCCCTGCTCGACTGCCCAGCGGATGAAGCTTTTCTGCGGCGTAAGGTCGAGGATGTAGAACCGGTTGATCCACGGCGGGAAGATCACCAGCGGCGTTTCGAGCACCTTTTCGGTGGTCGGGCAGTACTGGATCAGCTGGAACAGGGGGGTCTGGTAAACCACCTTGCCCGGCGTGGTTGCCAGGTTCTCCCCCAGCCGGAAGGCCTGCGGATCGACATGGGTCAGTTGCCCGCGCTTGAGGTCGGCCAGCAAGTGCTCCAGCCCCTTGGCCAGGCTTTGGCCCTTGGTGGCAATGGCGCGTTCCAGCACCAGCGGATTAGTAACCGGGAAGTGCGCCGGGCTGAGCGCTTCGACCAGGGTGCGCGCGGCGAAGCGCAGCTGCTCGCGCTGGTGTTCATCCACCCCTTCGACACTGTCGGCCAGGGCCAGCACCTGTTCGGCGACCATCAGGTAGGTCTGGTGAACCAGCGCGAAGAACGGCTGTTCGCGCCACTTCGGATCGGCAAAGCGGCGGTCCGTGCGCGGCAGATCCGGATTGTCACCGGTCGGTTTCCCGTCGATGCCGTATTGCCCCAGCACCGTCTGCCACAGCGCCATGCCATCGGCCCACAGCTTCTGCTGCACTTCGGGGCGGGTGAGCGGCAGGGCGCGGACCCAGCCTTCATAGACCCCCAGCCAGTTGCCGGGATCAGCCAGCATCGCGGGCGCCTTGTTGGCGAAGCTGGCCGCCTGATCCTTCGCGAAATCGAGCCACAGCCCTTGCATGGTCTGCAGCGCAGCCGCCCATTCGCCCAGTTCGCCACTTTTTACGCCTGCCGGGACCAGTTGCTCCCAAAGCTTGAGCGGCTCGGCAAACATGGCGTCGAAGGTCTTGGTAAGGTCATCGTCGCGCATGGTCGGTCCCGATTCAGCGGCTGGCGCGGCCACCCTAACCGATTTGCCAGCGCGGCTTAAGCGTCTTACAGACGAATGCGCGACAATTCCGCCGCATTTATGAAGCCGAGGTCATGGAAGAAGAGTTCTACCGCATCAAGCGCCTGCCGCCCTACGTCATCGCCGAAGTGAACGGCATGCGGGCCGCAGCACGCGCCGCCGGTAGAGACATCATCGACCTGGGCATGGGCAATCCGGACCTGCCGCCCCCGCAGCACGTGATCGACAAGCTGTGCGAAGTGGCGCAAAAGCCTGATGCCCACGGCTATTCGGCCTCCTCCGGCATTCCCGGCCTGCGCAAGGCCCAGGCCAATTATTATGGCCGCCGCTTCGGGGTGGAGCTCGATCCCGAAACCGAAGTGGTCATGACCATGGGCTCCAAGGAGGGCCTCGCCAGCCTCGCCACCGCGATCACCGCGCCGGGCGACGTGGTGCTGGCACCGAACCCCAGCTACCCGATTCACACTTTCGGCTTCATCATTGCCGGGGCGACGATCCGTTCGGTCCCGACCACGCCGGACGAGCGCTATTGGGAATCGCTGGAGCGGGCGATGGCCTTCACCGTGCCGCGCCCCTCGATCCTGATCGTCAACTATCCCTCTAACCCGACGGCCGAGACGGTGGACCTCGCATTCTACGAGCGGCTGGTGGCCTGGGCGAAGGAAAACAAGGTCTGGATCCTGTCCGACCTGGCCTATTCCGAGCTCTATTTCGACGGCAACCCGACCCCGTCGATCCTGCAGGTGCCGGGCGCCAAGGATGTCGCGGTGGAATTCACCTCGATGTCCAAGACCTTCTCGATGGCCGGCTGGCGGGTCGGCTTCGCGGTTGGTAACCCGCGGCTGATTGCGGCGCTCAAGCGGGTGAAGAGCTACCTGGACTATGGAGCCTTCACCCCGATCCAGGCGGCCGCTTGCGCGGCACTTAACGGTCCCCAGGATATCGTTGAGATGAACCGTAACCTTTACCAGAAGCGCCGTGACGTGCTGGTGGAGAGCTTCGGCCGCGCCGGGTGGGAGATTCCCAGCCCCAAGGCCTCGATGTTCGCCTGGGCGCCCCTGCCCCCGGCGCTCAAGGAGATGGGCAGCCTCGAGTTTTCCAAGCAGCTGCTGACCCATGCCGAAGTGGCCGTGGCCCCCGGCGTCGGCTATGGCGAAGAGGGCGAGGGGTTTGTCCGCATCGCCATGGTCGAGAACGAGCAGCGTCTGCGCCAGGCCGCCCGCAACATCCGCCGCTATCTGGCCAGCATGGGCGTCAACACCACCGCAGCCTGATCGCCACACCTCGCACCGCGACCGACTTGCCGCTCTCGCTGCAAGGCGGCAAGGCTTGCGCCGGGGTGGCTGCGGTGTCGAGAGGCGATCCTTGCGGCGGTTCCAGTGGTTTGCGCCAGTGCCCATGCCGGACGGCTGCGACCTCAGGCAGCTTGGCTGGACCATGCTCGCTCCGCACAGCGATCCGCCCCCGGACGAAGCGCTGCCGCTCCTGGCCATGCCGCATCGTGCCGCCGTGGCCGACTGGGTGATGCTGCTCGGTTCCAGCCCGCGTCACCGCCGCAGGGTGCTGGCTATCGGCGTTGACGATGCGGGTGAGCGGGCGCGGCTGCTGCGCCTTGGCTTCGGCGATGCCGTGCCCGGACCACCCCGGCTGGAGGAAGTCGAAGCGCGGGCTATCAGGATCGCGGCCGGTTTGCGGGCCTTGCCCCGCCAGCGCCAGATCGGTCCGTTGCAGCTCGACCTTTTGCAACGCGAGGCCTTCGTTTCCGGGCGGGCGGTGGGGCTGCACCCGCGCGAGTTCCTGCTGCTGTGGCGACTGGCCGACGATCCGGGGCGGGCCGTGGCGGCCAGCCAGCTGCGCGGCGATGTCTGGCGGCTGGCCTTCCGGCCGGAAACGAACAGTCTGGCCGTTCACGTCAGCCGCCTGCGCGTCAAGCTGCGGATCGCCGGGCTGGACGGGCTGATCCAGACCCGGCCCGGGGGTGCCTATCGCCTGGCCGGGGAGCTGCTGCGGCCGGGCCTGAGCCTGCCCGGTGACTTGGGACTGGACGCGCACCTGCGTTTGCGCAAGGAAGCCGGGGAACACCAATCAGGGATCGAGGACCAATGCGGCACGAACTGAAGCCCAACGAACGCGTTGCCATCACCATGCAGGAAGATGGCGTGGCCCAGGTGCGGATGATCCGTGCCGACAAGATGAACGCGCTCGATCCTGCGATGTTCGATACCCTGATCGAGGCGGGCGAAGTGCTGCATTCGATGCCGGGCCTGCGCGCCGTGGTGCTGGCGGGTGAAGGCCGCAGCTTCTGCGCCGGGCTGGACTTGGGCAGCATGGCCAATACCAACCGGCACGAAGCGATCCCGCTGATCGACCGGACCCACGGCAATGCCAACCGCGCCCAGCAGGTGGCGATGCAGTGGCGCAAGCTGCCGGTGCCGGTGATCGCGGCGGTCCACGGCGTGTGCTTTGGCGGCGGGCTGCAGATTGCCAGCGGCGCCGATATCCGTGTGGTCGATCCCACGGCCCGGATGGCGGTTATGGAACTGAAGTGGGGCCTGGTGCCCGACATGGGCGGCTATGCCTTGTGGAAGGGCATGGTGCGCGACGACGTGCTGCGCGAGCTGACCTATACCAACCGCGAGTTCACCGGCGAGCAGGCCGGCGAATATGGCTTTGCCACGATTGTCGATCCCAACCCGGTGGCTCGCGCCACCGCGATCGCGGCCGATATCGCCAATCGCAACCCCCATGCCCAGCGCGCGGCCAAGCGGCTGTTCAACCGCTATCTCGAAGCTGGCACCGACGAAATCCTGATGGCCGAAAGCGTCGAACAGACCGCGCTGATCGGCAGCCGCAACCAGATCGAGGCGGTGATGAGCCAGATGGAAAAGCGCAAGGCCGAATACGTCGATCCCTGAGCCGGTCAGGTCTGACCGGCGATGAAGATGCTGCGCGATCCGCAATGTCTGCTGGCCGATGGGCTGGCGCAATTGCGGCAGCAGTTCCAGGTGCCGGCCAGCTTCCCGCCGGCCGTGCTGGCCGCGGCCGAGGTGGCGGCGCAGCGGCAACCCACCGACCATGCCGACTGGCTGGACCGGGCCTTTGTAACGCTCGACCCGGCGGGATCGACCGATCTTGACCAGGCCTTCGCGATCGAGTCGGCTGAGGCTGACTGGCTGCTCCACTATGCCATTGCCGATGTCGGCTGGTTCGTGACCCATGATGATCCGCTGGACCGGGAAGCCTGGGCGCGCGGGGTGACGACCTATCTGCCCGATGGCAAGGCGGGGCTCTATCCCCCGGCGCTGGCCGAGGGCGCTGCCAGCCTGCTGCCGGATGGCCCGCGTCCGGCGGTAGTCTTCACGGTCCGCGTGCGCCCCGATGGCGTGGCGATCATCGATGGCGTGACCCGCGCGGTGATCCGCAGCCGGGCCAAGCTGGCTTACGAAACGGTGCGGGAGGCGGATTTGCCGCCCGGCTTTGCCGAGGTCGCCGCCCGGATCGGTGCGGCTGAGCTGCGCCGCGCGGCGGCAAGGGTCGATCCGCCCGAACAGGAAGTGGATCGCGATGCGCTGGGCCGCTTCGAACTGCGGCTGCGGCCGCTGCTACCCAGCGAGACGCACAACGCCGCGCTTTCGCTGGCCTGCAACCTGGCCGTGGCGGATTTGCTGCTGGCCCATCGCACCGGCCTGTTCA
>Ga0315904_10009196_pt1 | contig 12956 bp, 8 predicted proteins | sample LakEriMetagenome_6_FD_203529 | JGI IMG/M metagenome (GOLD analysis project Ga0315904, IMG submission 203529) | Freshwater fungal communities from buoy surface, Lake Erie, Ohio, United States - Buoy 12 MA120 | ecosystem: Environmental > Aquatic > Freshwater > Lake | place: USA: Lake Erie, Ohio... | reverse complement strand
GTCCGCTGGGCCAGCGCCGGCACCGACGATCCGCCGCCGGGCTACGAGGGCGTGCGGCAGAGCCTGGGCGTGACGCTGTCGCGGATGGTGATCGACCCCAGCGGCCGCGTCCTGGACCGCCGCGAACTGCGTCCCTGCCCTCCGTCGGCGACGGGGGACCTCGTGGTCGTGCCGCTGCCCGACGAGCCGGTGGCGGCGGGCGTCGAGTGGACGATCCCGCAGGAAGTCGTCGTCGAGGCCCCGGGGGCCGGCCGCAAGGCGGTCCGCACCCGGCTGCGGTACCGGCTCGAAGACATCCACGACGGGATAGCCACGATCCGCGTCGACACCACGGTGCTGACCCCCGTGGACGACCCGCGGCTCGAGGCCCGCCTGCTGGAGCGGATCTGGGACGGCACGATCAAGTTCGACATCGAGGCCGGCCGCGTCACGAGCCGCAGGACCGGCATCGACCGCCGCGTCGTCGGCTTCGGCGGCCCGCAGTCGAGCGTCCGCTACAAGTCGACGCTCGAAGAACGCGTCCGCTGAAGCCGCATCAGCCGGCGCGGAGGATGTCCTCGACGCGGCGGATCGCATCCTCCACGTCCCACGCCACCTCGGCGAGCACGATCTGCCCGCGGTTGGCGATCCACTCCTCCACGGTCTTCTGGGCGGCGATCACGGTCGAGTGGCTCCGCCGGCCGAAGTGGCCGCCGATCTCGGTCAGGGCGGCGCGGGTATGACGCCGCGCCAGGTACATCGCCAGCATCCGCGGATGGCTCACGGCCTTCGATCGTCGGGCCGACTGCATGACCGCCGCGTCGATCCCGAAGGCCTTGCACACCGCCTTCTCCACGTCCGCCAGCCGCACGCTGCGGCCGCTCGACCGCACGAGGTCGGCGAGCGCCTCCTCGGCCATGCCGGCCGACACCGGAATCCCGAGCATCAGGCTCGCGGCCTCGAGCCGGTTGACCGCGCCGAAGAGCTCGCGGGCATGCCGGGCCATGTGGGTGGCCACGTAGTGGACGACGTCCTCGGGCACCTGGAGATCCCGCTTCATGCAGATCCGCTCCACGATGCCGCGCCGCACCTCGTAGTCGGGAGGCAGGAGGCGGGCGTTCATGCCGGCGCGGAGCCGCGTCACCAGGTCGGAGCCGAGGCCGTCCAGCGCGTCGAGGTCACGATCGCAGGAGAAAACCATCTGCCGCCCCTGGCGGTGCAGCGCGTCGACGGTCTGCTGAAACTCGACGAGCGTGGCCCGCTTGCCGACGAAAAACTGGATGTCGTCCACCACGAGCAGATCGGCCGAACGGCAGCTGCGGCGAAACCCCGGCAGCCCGGTGCCATGCAGCGCCTGCAGAAACCCGGTGGTGAACTGCTCGGCCGACAGCGACACGACGTTGATCCCGGGATGGCTCTGCCGGGCGCGGCCACAGATGCCCTCGAGAAGATGCGTCTTGCCGACGCCCGTCGGGCCGTGGATCACCAGTGGCGACATCTCGCCCGGCCGGGCGGCGGCGATTTCCACGGCGCCATAGGCCATGCGGTTGCTGGGGCCGACGACGAAGTCCGCCAGATCACTGAACGGGCGGCGGCCCGCACCGGCCGTGGGCGCGGGGGCCGGGACCGCTGCCGCCGCTGCGGCCGCCCGCCGGGCACGCGGCGCCGACTGGTGGCTGGGAGCCACGGCCGGCTGGGCGACGCCCGGCCGCCACACCACGCGCACCTGCCGGCCACAGGCTTCGATCGTGGCGGCATCGAGGTCGGCTTGAAACGTCCGCCGCAGCCACTCCTGCTGGAAGCCCGGCCCGGCCTCGACGGTCAGGCACTCGGCCGTGGCGTCGATGGCGAAGACGGCGGCGGCCCCGAACCAGACGGCGAACCGATCGTCGCCGATCCGCCGCCGAAACGCGTCGCGGACGAGCGACGCGAGCCCGCTGATGTCCCGGCTCAATGCCCGCGCGGCGACATCGACTGCTTTGGTCATGGATCCGTCCGTATATTCCGCAGCTGGCGGTTCCCCGCAGCACCGCCGCCGGCACTCGCTGCATCCATCCTGGCGAACGCACCGTTCTCCGGACGATCGCGGCGCGAGTATAGGAGTGCTGGCAGTGCTGTCAAACCATCGCCACGCGGCGCGAAGAAGAGTCACATTCACGTCGCGCGACCCGCGCACACCACCCCGCCACAATCGGTCACGAACGTCGTGCGGCGCAGCCGCCGGCCACCGACAGGCGGCGTGAAACTGCGGAAAAACCGCGATTGCTGCCGGTCGATTCCGCATGCGCGGCAGTTTTCTATACTCCAGTGATGGGTGACGAGCGGAATCCCGCTCGCTCCTTCGATCCACCGCGGCCCGCGAGAATGCATGATGCACGACGCTCGATCATCGGCCGCCATTCGCTGCCTCACGTGGGCCGCAAGCCTCGCCCTGCTCGGGGTCGTCGTGAGCGGCCGATCGCTGCGGGCGGCCGACGACGCCGCAGCCCAGCCGTTCGTGCCCGGCGAAATCTCGATCGGCGAGCCGATCGTCCTTCCCCAGAACCAGCCGCCGGCGGCCGCACCTGCCGCGGTCGCACCGCCGGCCGCACCGCCGGGAGCCGTCCCGGGCAACGGCTGGCTGGGCATCGTCGTGGCCGAGTCACGAACACCCGGCCGGTGGGTCGTGGCCGAGGTCGCGCCCGGCAGTCCGGCGGCCGCAGCCGGCATCCGGGCCGGCGATGACGTGCGGGCCATCAACGGCACGCGGCTGCAGAATGCCGACGACGTCTCGCAGTCGCTCACGGCGCTCGCTCCGGGGCAGGCGGTGAGTGTCGCCATCGCCCGCGACGAATCGGTTGCGGACGTGCGCATGACCGCCGTGCCGCGGCCCACGCCGGCGGCCGCCCGCGGCTGGCAGTCGGCCCCCGGCGAGCCGGCTCCTGCCCTGCCGGACCGGAGCGGCTTCGCGGGCGCGGCAGCGCCGCCCGCGGCTGCTGCTGCACCTCCCGCCGTTCCTGCGCCCGCTCCGCTGACTCCCACGTCCGCCGCTGCCGCACCGGTCCCGCCGGCACAGCCTTCCGCGTCCGTCATGGTGCCGCCGGCGGTCGCCACTCCTGACCGCTTTGCCGCGCCTTCGGCCTTCGCTGCGGCGCCAGCCAGCGGCTTCCTCCCTGCCGCCACCGCCAGCGTTCCGGCCCCGACAGCACCGCCGCCATCCGTCGCCCACGAACTTCCGCCGCCGCATGCCGCTCCCGGCGGCCGAGGCCGCACCGCACTGGGCGTCCGCACCGTGCCGATCGATGCGGAAACGCGGTCGCGGTTTCGCCTGCCGGCCCTCAGCGGTGCCTACGTCATCGGAGTGGTGCAGGATCTGCCCGCCGCCCGTGCCGGCGTGCCGCCCGGCAGCGTCATCGTCGCGCTCGACGCACGGCCGGTCGGTTCGCCCGACGACCTCACGCGCATGGTGACCAGCGGCCCGGTCGGCAGGCCCGTGTCGCTGGAATACGTGCTGCCCGGCGGCGCGGCCAAGAAGGCGGAGGTCGTGCTCCAGGCGCTCGAGTTGCCACTCGAGCGAGCGCTCCTCGGCACCGATCCTGCGGCCGCCCCCGGCGTGCCGACGCTGCTTCCCAGCCCCGCACCGGGTGGCGTGAGCCCGGCCACGGAAGCCTTCCCCTACCGTGCCAATCGCCCAGTCGACGCCGCGGCCCTCGAGGCGGCCCGCGAGGAACTGCGCCGGCTGCGGGCGCGGCTCGACGCGTTGGAGCGCGAACTCGGAGCCGCACCGGCACCGCGGCCCTGATCGCGACCGCTGGTCAGGCGGCGGATCGCCCGATCGCGTCCAGGCCTTCCAACCCGTGCTTCGACAGCTCGTCTTCGAGAGGCACGCCCGCGGGGCCGGACAGCGCGGCCGCCTGACGGGCCACCCGCGAGGGCTCCTTGCGCACGACCCGTTCGCCAGGCCGCCGCCCGCCGGCCGTCGCCCAGCCTTCGGCTGCATCGGAGAGGTGGACCAGCAATCGCTCCACGCCGGCCCGGTGGGCCTCGATCCCGTCGCGGTCGAGGTTTGCGGGAATCGCCAGCGGCCGGCTGACGATCGCCCGGGCGCGCGAGAAGGGCCGCGGGACCGCGAACCGGTCCCAGGTGCCCAGCCGCCACGGCCGCTCGTAACCGAGGCCCATGGCGACCAGCGGGATCCGCAGCGTGCTCGCCAGGAACACGCAGCCCGGCGCGAGCCGACGCCGCGGCCCACGCGGGCCGTCGGGCGTGATCGTGAGGTTGCCCTCCGCCGCCCGGGCGGCGAGCTCGCGGAGCGCCGCCGAGCCGCCGTGGAACGTGCTGCCGCGAACGACGCCGAAGCCCATCATCCGCGCGACCCGGTCGAGAATGTTGGCGTCCCAGTGGCGGGACAGGAGCATCGAGATGTTGGAGTGGCCGCGGAGATAGAGCGGGAGGAGGATGTTCTCGTGCCAGAAGACGTAGATCTTCGCGCCGCGATAGGCGGGGTGTACCGGATCGACGGTCGGATCGCCGAAGTCGCCCTTGCAGTCGAGCGTGCCCATCCACTGCCGGATGGCCGCCGTCGACACGAGCGACCAGGCACCGATCGCGAATGGAGACTTGATCTTCACGCTCGCCGTCCTTCCCTGGACCACCGCGGGCTCGTCGTCACGCGTCGAGCCACGTTCCCTCGAAGACCTCCTCCGCCGGGCCCGTCATGAACACGGGTCCGGACCCGTCCCACGCCAGATCGAGCCGCCCTCCCGGGAGGTCGGCGGCGAGGGTGCCGGCGGTGCGGCCGGTGAGCACACCGGCCACGCACACGGCCGACGCGCCGGTGCCGCAGGCCATCGTGATCCCGCTGCCGCGTTCCCAGGTGCGCATCCGCACGTGGTCGGGCGCGAGCACTTCCACGAAGTGCACGTTGACGCGGCGCGGGAAGATCGGATGCGTCTCGATTCGCGGCCCCACGGTTTCCAGCGGCACGCGGGCGACGTCGCGGCAATAGAAGACGACGTGCGGATTGCCCATCGACACGCACGTCATCCGCGGATCGAGGCCGCAGGCGTCCCACCAGGGCTCGCGTGTGCCGAGCGCCGGGCAGGCCGCATCGACGATCCGCCCCGCACCGGCGACCGGGATCTCCGCCGCCTCCAGCAGGGGCTGCCCCATGTCGACCCGGACCCGCGAGGTCCGCGGTCCGGTCCGCTCCACGTCGAGCGTGAGCACGCCCCGGCCCGTCTCGATCGCCACCCGGCCCGCGGCCGCATGGCCGCGGGAGACGACGAGATGGGCGACGCACCGCACGCCGTTGCCGCACATCTCCGATTCGCTGCCGTCGGCGTTGAACATCCGCATCCGGGCCGCGGCGACCGACGAGGGTTGCACGAGCACGAGGCCGTCGCCACCGACGCCCCGATGCCGGTCCGCGATCCGCGGCGCGAGGCCGGCCGGATCGGGCGGCGACCGCTCCTGGAAGCAGTCCACGTAGACGTAGTCGTTGGCTGCCCCGTGCATCTTCACGAACTTCATCGGTCGATCGCTCCTGCCACCCGTGCCGGAAGCGGGATGCTCCGGCCTGCACGACCCAATTTACCAGGCTTCCGCGGCGGCGGGCATCACCGTGCCGGCTCCCACAGCGCCGCCGTCCGCTCCCCGCCACCGCCGCGGCGCTGGGTCTGGAACTTCTGCAACGCCGCGGCCAGCGTCGGGAAGGCCTCGGTGGTGGGCACGGGCTCCGCGAGCGTGCCATCGACGTGCACGAGCATGAACTGGCCGCCGGCCCCGCCGAGCAGCCGCTTCATGGCCGGGAGCTGTGTCTCGCTGTCGCCCATGATCGGCCGGAAGGTGAGGTTGATGTTCGAGTCGAAGTCGATCTCGCCGGCGCCGACCAGGCTGATGGCGTCGCCGGACAGTTCGATCGTGTCGAGGTAGGCCCGCGGGCCCTCGATGCGGAAGTCGACGAGGCTCGTGCTGAAGGCGCTGCGGTCGGGCGGCTTGACCCGCAGGATCTTGAGAAGGGCCACGACCACAGAGAGCTCGTAGATGTCGGCATCCCGGAGCCGCACCTGGCCGCGGCCCGCCAGCGAATGGCGTCCGGCCCGTGAGCCGCTGACCTCCACGCCGCCGAACACGCGGCCGCGGTAGGGGTTCGCCGCGCCGGTGACGTCGGCGGCGAGCCGCTCCAGGTCGGCGTCGCCGAGCACCGCGGCGAGCGTGAACGCGCCCGGTGCCGCCGCGGCCACGCTGCCGTCGAGCAGGAGCGTGCCACCGGCCACGCGGGCCGAGAGCCGGCGGCCGCCCGGCTGGCCCGGCACCGCCGCCGCGGCGCCGAACCGCACGCCGGCGGCGTCCATCGTCAGCGGTCCCTGCACGTGCGTCAGCTGCACGCCGCGGCACATAGCGCTATCGATCGCCACGTCGCCGAGCGTCTGCCAGCCGCGGCCGTCGCTCTGGCCGCGGAGCCGGATGCCGCCGTGCACGTGCTCCACGGGCAGGCCGACGTCGAGCGACGCCTGCTCGACGTCGAGGTGGAGGTCCCAGGCCGCCGCCGCCGGGCCGGGCACCGCTTCCGTGTGGCCATCGGGCAGGACCGTGGCCACGGGAGCCGTGGAGTAGATGTCGAGGGCTCCCGAGAGCGCGAGCAGGCCCTGCAGGTCGACGCTCGACACCGCCTGCCGCAGGCCGGCGGGCAGGGCCGCGAGGACTTCGTGATCGGCCCGGAAGCGGTCCGCCGTGAGCCGCTCGAACGACACCCGCCAGCCGCCGTCGGGTGTGAACTGACAGGTGCCGGCGGCCGCGACGGTGGTGCGATCATGCACGCCGCAGACATCCTCGAAGCGGAGCCGGCCGCCGGCCAGCGTGAGCCGGCCCCGGAGCCGCTCCAGGCGGTAGGGAAACCAGGCCGGCTCGATGGAGACGGTGTCGCCCACCGGCGTCGCCGCGAGCTCCACGTCCGTGCGGCGGGCCTTCACGCGGTGCCGAACCGTGGCGGTGAACTCCGCGTTGCCGCGCGGGTCGACGTCGTTCCAGATCCGCCGCATGCCCGGTGGCAGCGCGTCGCGCAACTCCGGCTCGAGCACCACGCCACGGCCGACGAGGTTGAGCGTCAGCTCGCCGTCGTCAGCCCCGAGCGGCTCGAGCGTGCCCGTGCAGCGGACGACGCCGGTATCGTTGGAGCCCACCACGTCCTGGATCGTCCACCGGCCACGGTGCATGCGGATCAGCCCCGAGACGTTCGTGAGCGGATAGGGAAAACCGGCGTAGCACAGACTGCACTGCGCGAGCCAGATGCCGAGCGAGTTGGCATGGCCGCCCGGCAGCTGCGGCGACCGCTCGTGCCGGAACACGAAGCCGAAACTGCCTGCGCCGCGGAGCATGCGCACGATGTCGGCGCTCCGCGGAGGCATGGCGGCGAGCAGCGCGTCGTCGATCTGCATCCGCTCGCCCCGCACCTCCACGAACCCCGTCGTCCCATCCGCTGTCCGCACCAGCTGGCCATCGACCTGCACCGGGTGGCCGCCCGCCTGCCCGGTAAGGTGCAGGGCGATGCCGCCGTCCTTGTAGGTCACGGTGCCGACCGTGCGATCGAGCCGGTAGGGAAACCGATAGTGCGTCAGCGAGACGTTGCGGCAACGGATGGCGACATCGGGCGCGATCGCGCCACCGCGCCGGGCGACGTGGGCGGTCACGTCCACCTCGCCGGCCGGCAGCAGGCGGCTCCAATGGGAGGCCAGCGACTCCGGGAGCAGCCCCTCCCAGTGCCTGCCGACGACGAGCCGCTCCGCCTCGACGGCGACCTCGAAGTCGGCGGTTTCGGTCCAGCCATCGAGCCGCCCCGATCCGCGCAGCAGCGTCGAACCGGAGTGGGCCTCCAGGCGGTCGCACCGCACGCCCTGCCGATCAGCGGTGAACTCGGCGGTCACGTCGCTCACGGCGAAGGGCAGTTGCGGATGCTCGAAGCGGCCCGACTCCAGCCGGCCCGCGGCCTCGAACGCGACGGCGTCAAGCGCGGCGATGGCGCCCGCGGCCTGCCAGCGGATGCCGAGCCGCCCCTCGAGGCCCGCCAGCCACCTGGCCGGCCCCTGGGTCACGGGCAGCTGCGCGGTGAGCCGCTTGGAGAGTTCGATCGCATCGACCGTGCCGGAGACGGCGAACCCGCCCGTCGCCGGCGTGAACCGTCCAGCGAACCCGGCGCGATCGAACCAGTCGCCGGTACACGTGCCCCGCACCGCGCATGCCCCGCCCGCCTGCCCGGCGGCGAGCGGATCGACCACGACCTCGATCTGGCGCAACGCGGCCCGGGTCCGCAGCCGCTCATCCTCGAGGAGCAACGTGGCATCTGCGACGGTCACGGGCAGCGCGGCGCCGGCCGTCGGCCGGCGGGCCAGCCGGGCGAGGTTCCAGCGGCCGTCGGCCGCCCGCCGCGCGTGCACGACGGGCCGGCGGACGCGGATCGCCGTGATCCGCGGCTGGCCGCTCGTCAGTTCGGCGAGGTCGGTGCCGCAGGCGAGCGTCAGTTCGTCGATCCAGAGGAGTTGTCGATGCTGGGGCGGGCTCGACGGATCGACGAACGAGACCCCGCGGACGACGATCCCTTCGCCATCCACGATGCTCGCCGCCTGCACCTGCACGGCCACGCCCGGAAACTCCTCCCGCAGCCGCGTCTCGATCCGGCCGCGAACGACATCGCCGAACCGCCCCGCGCCGATCGCGCCGGCGGCGATCACGCCGGCCACCGTGAGCGGCAGCGACCAGCGGACAAGGGTCCAGAGGATGTCGGCGAGCGGTTTCACGAGCAGCTCGAAGGATGCGGCGGCGCGCAGGGGTGCCGAAAACCCGAAACGGGGCGGGAAAATAGGCCTGCAACCGCAGGGGGTCAAGCCGCCGTCAGCCCGCGTCGCCCAGCGGGAACCCGCCGTTCCCCCAGCCTGTGGCCCTTGCTATAGTGCCCCCTTCTGCCACGGACGCAGCCGCGGGGGGATTAAGTCACCGGGCCCGCCCCATGCCCGCGGCGATGTGGTCAATCAGGAGTCGATGCGCCATGAAACGTGTTCCCGAGTCGCCCGCCGCCCCGCTGAACCAGCAGCACCTGGTCTTCTGGGGCTGCTTCATCGCTCTGATCACCACCTCCTTCGCCTTCTTCACCCGCATGTACCTCTGCGACGTGCGGTTCGGGGCGGACTTCGGCATCGACAAGGTGGGGATCGGCGCCCTCAAGGGCGCCGGTGTATGGCCGTTCGCCATCTCGATCATCTTGTTCAGCCTCGTCATCGATCGCATTGGCTACAAGGTCGCGATGTTTTTCTCGTTCCTGTGCTACGTCATCTACCTCGTGATGGCATGGATGGCCTACGGCACCATTCAGGGCGTGGCGCCCGATCAGCTGTCGGCGGCCCAGGCCCGAGGCTACCAGTTGCTCTATTGGGGCAGCATCGTCCTCGGCCTCGGCAACGGCACGGTCGAGGCCTTCATCAACCCGGTCGTGGCGACGATGTTCAATCGTGAAAAAACGAAATGGCTGAACATCCTCCATGCCGGCTGGCCGGGCGGCCTCGTGATCGCCGGCATCATCACGATCATGCTGGCCGAGACGGCTCGCAGCGGGGACTGGCGGATCGTGCTGGGAATCGTGGCGATCCCAGCCGTGATCTACCTGCTCATGCTGGCGGGCGTCAGGTTCCCGCGCAGCGAGCGCGAACAGGCGGGCGTGAGTTATCGGGAGATGCTGGCGGAGTTCGGCGCCTTCGGAGCGCTCGTGGGCTTCGGGCTGATCTTTCTGCAACTCGCGGAGGTGTTTCACTTCAACGTCTGGATCGCGGTCGCGATGGCCGTTGCGGTGGCGGCCGCATTTGGCATCTATACGGGCAGTTTCGGCCGGTCGATCCTGGCCCTGCTGATCATCATCATGATGCCTCTGGCGACGACCGAGATCGGCACCGACGGCTGGATCAGCGGCCTCATGGAAAAGCCGATGGAGGCGGCCGGATTCAACCCTGGCTGGGTGCTGGTCTACACGTCGGCGATCATGATGATCCTCCGATTTTTTGCCGGCCCCATCGTCCACAGTTTGTCACCGATCGGACTGCTCATCTCCAGTTCGGTGATGGCGATCCTCGGACTGCTCGCCCTTTCCAAAACCGGCAGCGCCGGGCTGGCGGCGATTTTTGGCGCGGCCACGCTGTACGGCATTGGAAAGACATTTTTCTGGCCGACGATGCTCGGCGTGGCTGCGGAGCAGTGCCCTAAGGGCGGTGCCCTCACCCTCAACGCCATCTCTGGCATCGGGATGATCGCCGTGGGCGTGCTGGGGTTCCCTCTCATCGGTGCGATGCAGGAGCGGACGGCCAGCGCCGAACTGCGCCGCAGTTCCCCCGAGACAGCCGCCCAGGTACTCGTCGAGAAGCCCTACATGGGGCTGACCTATGACGCCATCGACCCCCAAAAGGCCGAAGCCGTGGATGCCGCCGAAGCGAAGGCGGCACTCGCCGCCGCGAACAAAGCCGGCCAGTTCGACACGCTCGCCAAGATGGCGTGGTTTCCGGGATTCATGCTGGCCTGCTACGTGCTCCTCTGGGGCTACTTCCGCTCCCAGGGTGGCTACCGCGCCCAGGACTTGACGGTGGGCGGCCACTGACCCGTTGCTCCCAGCCCTCGAGCGGACAATCTGCTCGCCCGTCAGGCAAGGCTGCCGTGCTCAAACCGACGGCATCCGGCATGCGGTGATTCCGCCGATCGACGGCGTCACGCGCACGCCGCCGGGGTAGTCGGTGATGCCGACGGCCGCCGCATCCACAGCCGCGACGAGTGCCGCCAGCCGCTCGTAATGGGCGGCCGTCATGTCGCGGCGCGGCCAGCCCTCCCGCTCCCAGAGGGCTGCGAACATCTCCGCGAGGAGATATGGGTCGAGTCCGGCGAGGGCAGTGGTGCGCATTTCGATCGTGCCGTCGGCGCGGCGGTGGGCATGCGAGTCGAGCAGATGCTCGGCCGCGCTCCGCAGGGCCGCCGCCAGTTGGCCGGCCTGCCGCCCCAGCCGCCCGAGCGCCGCCGTGGCGGCCGGATACGGCCCGGCCGCGCAGCGGGCGAGGATCTCATGCCGGAGAAAGTTGCGGGCGAAGCGGACGTCGGCGTTCGACTCATCCTCCCGCCAGGCCTCCGCCTCGGCCGCAAGGAACTCCCGCACGGCGCTCCGCCCCACCGCCAGAAGCGGCCGGATGAGAGCCACGCCGGCGCAGAGTTCGCGGGCAACCGCCATCCCGGCCAAGCCCGCAGGACCGGTGCCGCGGAGGATGCGGTGGAGGATCGTCTCGGCCTGGTCCTCGGCCGTGTGGGCGACGAGCACGTGCCGGGCGCCGTGCTCGCCGGCCAGCTCCTCGAGAAAACGATACCGCAGCCGCCGGGCCCGGGCCTCGATGCCCGCGCCGGCCTCGTCGTCGGCAGCGCGAACGGCGAGCCGCCGCCAGGCAAACGGCAGCCCGAGCCGGGCGGCGAGCGTCGCCACGAACTCCCGATCGGCGGCCGCGGCCGCCCGCAGGTCGTGCTCGGCGTGGGCGACGACGAGGCGGGCCGCCGGCGGGGCCAGGGCGACGAGGCCGAGCAGCAGCGCCGTGCTGTCGCCGCCCCCCGACACGGCCACGACCGCCGGTGCCGCCCAGATGCCCCGGGCGGGCAGGCCGGCGGCGAGCCCGGCGAGGAGCCGGTCGCGGGCGGAGGACGATGGTGCGGCGGTCGAATCCATGGTTTTCCCGGTTTCCCATTCTGCCAGTCCGGACGGGCGGCGTCCTGCCGGCAGACCGGTTTCACGCGGAAGCGGCATTGAGCCAGGCCCCGCGCCGCCCCTATCCTCCCGCCTCCGTGGGTGCCCACGGATGACCCGACTCGAGGCCGTGAGGAACCCGTCCATGCTTCGTCGCACCGCGCTCGGCATCGCCCTGGCCCTGCCCCTGCTCTCGGGATGCTCGACGCTGATCACGGCGGCCTACCTGCTCCAGCCCGCCGACGTGCCGGCCGAGTACGCCGGCCTCAAGGGCAAGCACGTGGCCGTCGTCTGCAAGCCGATCGTGGAACTCGAGTTCAGCGACGCCGGCTCGTCCCGCGAACTGGCGTCGCTCGTCGGCGGCCAGATCCAGCAGGCCGTCCGCAAGGTGAAGGTGATCGGACAGCACGAGGTGGCCCGCTGGATCGACGAGAACGCCTGGGTCGACTACCCGACGCTCGGCAAGGCGCTCGACGCGAACTACGTCGTGGGCATCGACCTCGAGGGTTTTCGGCTCCACGAAGGGGCGACGCTGTACCGCGGCCGGGCCACGGTCCACCTGCGTGTGTTCGACGTGGACAAGAAGGAGGTCGTGTTTGAGAAGCGGATCGACGACTACACGTTCCCGGGCGACAGTGCGATCCCGACGACGGACCGCAGCGAGGCCCAGTTCCGGGCGCTGTTCCTCCAGCAGCTCGCCCTGAAGATCTCGCGGTCCTTCCACGCCTACGAGAGCCGCGACGTGTTCGCGAGCGACAATCACGTGCTGTGAGCGGCGGCGGGACCGGTCGTCCGGTGGCGCGAGACTCCGGGCTTGGGCATGCGGGTCGTGGAGCCACGGGCCGTCGTTGCCTTGGAGTGCCGCCCCCTTGCCTTGAAGCCCGAGGCGCGAGCCGAGGGACTGCGGATGGCCGCGGATGAAGGGACGCGTATTCCCTCAGCTCACGCTTCGGGCTTCCCGGCAGCCGGGCACGACGGTCAGGGACCACCGCTACAGTATCGGTGCAGCGGCTTTTTCATCGCATGAGGCCACCTCGTCAAACGCTCCGCCCCGTCGCCCAACCGGCCGCCCGGATGGCGGCCCCTCGTGTGCCGGCGGAGGCCGGCCAAGCGAGGTGAGGCAGGATGCCGAGGCCTCCTCGTCAAACGCTCCGCCCCGTCGCCCAACCGGCCGCCCGGATGGCGGCCCCTCGTGTGCCGGCGGAGGCCGGCCAAGCGAGGCGAGGCAGGATGCCGAGGCCTC
>Ga0315904_10009195_pt1 | contig 12957 bp, 11 predicted proteins | sample LakEriMetagenome_6_FD_203529 | JGI IMG/M metagenome (GOLD analysis project Ga0315904, IMG submission 203529) | Freshwater fungal communities from buoy surface, Lake Erie, Ohio, United States - Buoy 12 MA120 | ecosystem: Environmental > Aquatic > Freshwater > Lake | place: USA: Lake Erie, Ohio... | reverse complement strand
AAACAATGGCGCATGTATCAGGGGTGCCGGTCATGATAGGTATGATGGGAATATCGAAATTCGACCAACTATTCTGCGACTGGGTAATTTCCAGACCGCTGATGGCGAGAGTATCGGTCACACCCAATGCAGCATTCCAACGGGTGAAGTAGCAGCCAATCACAGCGAAATCATCGCCATTGACTAAAGTGCGATATTGACCGGATAGAAAGCTAGGTAGATTATTTACTGGAAAGCCGAGTGCTCCGGTTCCGGCTAGAGCATCGAATGTTCCGGAGAATGCGAAGGCCGGAAAGGGCATGCCTTCTAAGTCAGCGGTTACCGTTAGGCGAGCGTAGGAATTACCGACCGCGCCGGGAGTTTCTTGAGTCACACCATAATCAGCGCCTGAGAACAAAGAGAAAATGTTGAATGTAGCCCAGTTGTCCGGCTCAGAAAAACCCTGTGTGTTGTTCCAATTCTCGAAACTTCCGTTAGGAATAGTCTGAGCAATCGAACAGGTGGAAACAACCAGCACACTAAGAGCAAAGTAGATTCTTTTCATGGAAATTTTGTTGTTTGTTTGGAACAAATGTAATGTTCTCGTCGCATGACCGGAACTAATCACATTGGGTTTAACAACAGAGATTTGTCAGTTGTGCTTTCATTGTGCTATCATGAGCCGAGCTGATTTTAGGCCCGACTTGACATGATAGATTCCATTAGAAAGGTGTGAGCATTCATTCAGCCCAAAGTGAATGTTCGAAATGATTGTTCGTCCATGCAAATCCACAAGTGATGCTGAAGAAGTATAGGGCCAGTAGAAATGCGTTTTTGCGGGACAGGGATAGAGTAAGGGTTCTTGATGCGATGATTCGATGCTTGTTGATACAACATTTGAGGCCCCCGGGGAACCCGATGTATATGCTGTTTCAGATCCGCCATCGGGTATAAGCGCCCATGTTTGATTTGCCTCAGGACTAAAGCCTGAGGCACGATCTACCAGGCGGGGCTTTCCCTCCTCTTCTCGATACATCAAGAGCTCTTCTCCCGATCCGAGTTTGAAGTTAGTATGATTGCGTCCTTGCTCCATATCGTCATCTAACCAAAAGAGCATGAATGAATGCGCCGGTAATAGCGTGTCAGGAAGTTTCCAACGATTCCAATTAGTGGCATCGTCAGTTAAAAAACAGTTTGTTAAAGAAAGAGCAGTTTCAGTGGTATTGTATAATTCCACCCAGTCATCGTATTCACCTCCATTATCTGCAATGATTGATTGATTCGAAGCACACACTTCATTGATGCGCACTCCCCATGCAGAGCGTGTCATCCAATGAAAATCAGGAGTGCATGGATAGGTAGTAGTGCCGTTGATGATGGCTCGGTAATACAACTTGTTTTGAGCGATGTTGAACAAAGGACCTTCATAGGAGTAATCGACTTGCGGACTATTCGACATCGTTCCGGAGTTATAGGTTACACCATCCCAAGAATAATTGGCCTGCACGGAGTTAACTTCCCCTTCAATTCTTGCAGTGAGTGATATAGCGTTGGTGTCGATGCGTTGTACCATCCAGTGAGCATCAAAGCCGGTTGAATACGATTCGAGTTGGTTAAGTGCATTCGCTCGTCGCGACTCCACATAAGGCAGTATTCCAAAAGGCACATGGTTGCAGCAGCTTTCCCACGGAGCCTGCATAAATGCATCCATATCATATCCGAAGTCAATCGAATAATAAGGATCTTCTGCAACATGGGGTTGCAGCAAATTCTGCCAATGTTCGATTTGCTGCGCTAGTGAATCGGGTTGGAAATAACTGTTACAAAGCGCATCGATATGCTGACTGAAAAGATTCCGGTACGCAGTGTTTTGCATGAGGCGTGTGTACAAAGGTCTGTCTTCACCATCCATCGACCAGTTGTATATGGATCGATTCGTCCAGTCCACGCCGATCCAGTCAATTCCCAAGGTATTATCCAGGTCATAGGGAATAAAACGAATTCGATTGGTCAATTGATCGTGATACAAATAGAAATTGTTCTTCAGAAAGATGTGGTTGTCCCAATTGCCTAATAGCACATCCATCGCGGCGATCTTTAGATATTCGGAAACATGAAATTGGGCGGGCAATGCACACGCTAAATTGGCAGCTGGTGTATTGTTGAGCGTCGCAATGAAATCGGCTAAATCAGAATAGTCGTCGAGATAATCGTTCGTTTTTAACTCATAATGACGCTGACCCCACATGGCGAATTGGTAGTCTTCCGGATTATTACTGATGAAGTCTAAGTCTGCCGGATAGGTGCACTTGTATAGGTTGCCATCGCCTTGCCCATCGAAGTAGGTGGAAGTCATCTGTTCGTCGATTTGTTCCACGTTGAGGTAAACTCCCCTATACTCGTTGTTGATGTATAATCGAGTATAGGAGGTACGAGCAGCAGCAATACCGATTTGGCGAAACAAATCATGCGATAGCTTACTACGCATAAGCGATGGGTCGTTCACAGTTGCCAGAAGGTTGAGCTTTTCCAAGTCTTGCCAGTCGCCTCCTTCATCAAATGTGTTGAATGAAATTTTGAAAGATTTTTTAGCGGCATTCAAGCTGGTATTGCCGCGAAGACGCAGACCAATCAGTGCGACAGTATCAACCAAGGATTGACTTTCGTATACGAAAGTTGCAGGAAACTCGTGTTCGTTCTCAAGGTTGGCAATCATCCACTCGAGGCTGTCAGGATCAATGGTGATGTAGATGGCTGTAACTTCGTTTTGAGGGAAGGCGGGTCCGAAATCGGGAATGGTTTGCCCATTTAATGAGCACAACGTCGATAAAAAAGTCAGTGCAGTGAATGCTGCACAAAAAGCAAAGCGCATCATGCGTGTTTGCGTTTGTACTTGTATAGCTGCGCGGGTTTGTGCAATACACCCTTTTGTTTTTCCTCCAAAGCGGTAAGGTGATCGCCTTTGAGAATGTTCTTTCTGAAATTTCGCTTGTCTAGTTTTTTATCGAGAATAATCTCGTGCAGGTGTTGCAATTCAGAAAGTGTGAATTTCTCAGGAAGTAATTCGAAGCCGATATTGTCTGCAACCAATTCATGACGGAGAATTTCGATTGCGCTGTCTACAATCTCATTATGGTCAAAGGCTAATTCAGGGATGCTGTATACATCCACCCATTTCGTCTTCCCGGCAAAGCTGGAAGCTTTCGGTTCGAATTCATCCATTTTCACCAGTGAGTAATATCCAACGGTAATGACCCGTCTTTCAGGATGAGCTCTGAAAAGCCTAAGCCACTCCTGGTCTTTTAAGTTCTGAACACGCTTGGGGTCTCCAAAAGTGCGAAACTGCTTCAGGTAAATTCCTTTCAGGCTGGTGAGCTCTTTCAATACTCGCTTGGCGCATTGGTCGAGGCTTTCTTGTTCTTTCAATAAGTCGCCCGGAAGAGCCGTCTGTTTTCGTGGGAGTTTTTTGTCACTTCCTGCATGTTTCTGCTCAATGAGCAAAACCTTGAGTTTTTTCTCATCAAATCCAAATACAACACAGTCTACAGAAACGTCCATCATGAATTAAAGGGTGTAGTGATTTCGCTCGGCTAAGATAAGCGTGTAGAGTTGTTTATAAAATGGCTTTTGTAAACGAATGGCATTTCTTGTTTCCGCTACAAATTGCTTGTATGAATATGAAGCGAATCTTCTTCCTTTTTCTGATGCTTTGTTGCTGGCATACCATGTTTTTGCAAGCTGCAACGGTCGACACGCTGTCTGTCTTTAGCACTTCTATGCGAAAGGATACCCGTTGTGTCGTCATAGTGCCCAAAGGCACAGAAAGGAGTGCATTGCCGGTTCTCTATTTATTGCATGGTCTGGGGGGCGATCATCAATCTTGGCTTCGAATCAAACCGGAACTTCCTCAGCTCGCCGATGAGTTGCAGATGCTTATAGTATGCCCCAATGGAGGCGGTCGCAGTTGGTATCTTGATAGTCCGATTGATACATCTTTTCGCTACGAAACGTATATGATTCAGGAGCTCATTCCCTATATCGATGCCCATTTCAAAACAATAGCAACACGGGATGGTCGCGCAATAGCCGGCCTGAGTATGGGTGGGCATGGCAGTCTGTTTTTGGCTTTGCGCCACCAGGATGTTTTTGGTGCTGCGTGTTCCACAAGCGGAAGTGTTGATCTTCTCAAAAAGACATTCTCCTGGAAATACAAGGAAATGATATTGGGCGATACTGTCTGCTGCAAGCAAAATTGGCTGAATCATTCTGTCACTGAAATGGCTCTCCAATTGAAACCGGGTCAGTTGTCTCTTCATCTGGACTGTGGTACAGAGGATGACCTCTACCTGCCAAACAAAAGATTGCATGAAAAATGGTCGGCTTCCGCTGTAGAGCATGAGTATCTTGAAGGTCCCGGAAAGCATGATGCGGCTTATTGGAATCGGAGTATTGACCCCATTCTTCTCTTTGTAGATCGTTTTTTCACCAAAAAATAATTTCACTAAAAAACACTGTTTTCTCCTCTATTTATCTACATTGCGTACTTTTTACAATAAGTCGGAAGCAGTTTAAATAGACAAACCAAATCCAACCACGATGACACAACCATCAACTACACAAACGGCCAAAGGTGCTTTAGGTACATTGGTCACGGTATTCTTCTTTTGGGGCTTTATAGCAGCGGGTAATAACGTTTTTATCCCTTTCTGTAAGCACTTTTTTCACCTCGATCAATTCCAAAGTCAGCTCATCGACTTTGCTTTTTACCTGGCTTATTACGTAGGGGCACTTGGGCTATTTATCTACGGCAATTTGTCGGGACTCGATTTGGTCGGCAAGTGGGGGTACAAGAAAAGTATCGTTTATGGATTGCTCTTTTCGGCCTTGGGGGCACTTGCCATGATTCTCGCCGTGAATGGGAATAGCTTCCCGGGTATGTTGCTCGGTCTGTTTATCGTGGCGCTTGGCTTTTCACTTCAGCAAACTGCAGCGCAGCCATTGGCCATTTCACTGGGCGACCCGCTTACGGGAGCAACTCGTGTTAACCTTGGCGGTGGTGTAAACTCCTTTGGAACGACCATCGGTCCATTGGTAGTTGCCCTTGCTTTGTTTGGCAGCGCGCAAGCGGTAAGCGATGCGGAAATCAACAGCCTGCCTTTGGGAAAGGTCATTAACCTATATGTATTTGTGGGATTACTCTTCGTTGGTGCAGCCGCATTATTCGGGTTCTCGAAAAAAGTACCGGCAGGGATTATTCTGGAAAAACCGGAGCCTGCGAAAAAGGCCATGGCAAGTATGCTCATTATTACCGGATTGTTGGTAATGGCCTTCGTTCCGGTGTTCTCCAGCTATCGTTCGGTAGAGGCCATGCAAATTGCCGACTACGAGCAGCAAATAGGCTTATACACGCAACAATTGATTGGAGCTAACGAATACGACACAGCTGAAATCAACAATAACATCGAGTACAATCAAACTATGATTACCGAACTGAAAGAGCCGCTCGAGAAGATGCGTCTTACTTGGTTACTCGTTGCATTGGCTGTAATCGTTGTTGCTTTGCCTGTGAACAATGCCCTTGCAAAAAAGAATGCGACCGGCTGGGGAGCCATGCAGTTCCCGCAACTGGTGCTGGGTATGCTGGCCATCTTTATTTACGTAGGTGTTGAAGTAGCCATGGGTTCAAACCTGGCAGAGCTTCTTAAACAACCTGAGTTTGGCGGATTTCAATCTTCGCAAACAGCACCCTTCATCGCGATGTTTTGGGGTAGTTTGATGATTGGCCGCTGGACAGGTGCCATCGGAGCGTTTGATTTTACTCCTTCAACCAAGAAGCTATTGAAGTTTGCTGTGCCCCTTCTTGCACTGGGGGTTGTTATGCTCTTCACCTATCTGGCAGGACATGATGTTTCGCCTTTGAAATGGTATGTGCTGTGCGTACTTGTCCAAATCGGAGCCGCTTACATCAGCAATGATAATCCTGCTCGTACCTTGCTGTACTTCGGTATTTTCGGTATGGTGGCTTTGACAATTGGGACATTGGCCTCCGGCATGGTGGCCGTTTACGCCATTTTGTGTGGTGGTCTTGCATGCTCCATCATGTGGCCATCCATATTCACACTTTCTATTGCAGGCCTGGGTAAATACACTTCGCAGGGTTCAGCTTTCTTAATCATGATGATTTTGGGAGGGTCGATTATTCCCCCTATTCAAGGAAAACTCGCCGATGTAATCGGCATTCACCCTAGTTATGGAATTGCGGTTATCTGCTTCGCATACCTTACCTGGTTTGCATTCAAGGTGAATCGCATCTTGAAAGCCCAGGGGCTGGATGTGGACGGAGTTAGCGGAGGTGGACATTGATATTTTTTACAGATTTGACACCTTAGTGTACAAAATACACTTAGATTTGAGGCCGGATTTTTTTGCAAGGAAATTCGGTAATAGAAACAAACCATGAATACTCAAAAAATGAAAATAGGCGTTCTGACGAGCGGGGGGGATGCTCCTGGTATGAACGCAGCCATTCGTGCTGTAGTTCGTACATGTGTATACCGCAATATCGAAGTAGAAGGTATCTTTCAAGGATACCAGGGCATGATAGAAGGTGACTTCAAGAAACTCAATGAGCGCTCAGTGGCTCGTATATTAGGTCGCGGCGGCACAATTCTCAAGAGTTCGCGCAGCAAGGATTTTATGACGGCAGAAGGTCGCCAGAAGGCCTTTGAAAACATGAAGAAGCATGGAGTGAACGCGCTCATCACCATTGGAGGTAATGGCACATTCACCGGTGCACATGTGTTCTTTGAAGAATTCGGAATCCCTGTAATGGGAGTGCCGGGTTCTATCGACAACGACCTCTTCGGCAGCGATCACTGCATCGGGTTTGATACTGCGACCAACACAGTGGTGGATGCCGTAGATAAAATTCGTGATACAGCTACTTCACACAACCGTCTCTTCTTTGTGGAAGTGATGGGGCGCAACAGCGGATTTATTGCATTGAAAGCAGGAATTGCAACCGGTGCAATTGCGATCGTATTGCCGGAAGACGAAATGAGCATCGACGATTTGGTAGCTACACTGCGCGAAAGTGAAGAGAGCGGAAAGTCAAGCTCTATCGTGCTTGTTGCTGAAGGAAGCAAGAGCGGTGGCGCGTATGAAATTGCAAAGAAAGTAACAGAGAAATACAGTGAATATGAAACACGCGTATCGGTACTCGGACACCTGCAACGTGGGGGTGCTCCTTCTTGCTACGATCGTGTGATGGCCTCACGGATGGGTGTGGCCGCGGTAGAAGGTTTGTTGGAAGGAAGAAAAGACGTAATGATCGGCATCATCAACGACCGTGAAACCTACACACCGCTTTCCGAAGCCATCAATAACCGCCACCTGCCTAACCGAGATGAACTGCGCATTGCACGCATCCTCTCGATCTAGGCCGGAGCAATAAACTCAATAAGCAAGAAAACAATGAAGAAAATAGCCATCAACGGTTTCGGACGCATCGGACGTATGTGTTTCCGCAGCCTCATCAACAACTCACAAGTAGAAGTCGTCGCTATCAACGACCTCACCGATGTAAAGACTCTAGCACACCTGCTTAAGTACGATAGTGTGCACGGACGTTTTTCGGGAACGGTTGATCACAGTGCTGACTCAATTATCGTGAATGGCAAAGCCATCAAGATATACGCAGCCAAAGACCCTGCTTCATTGCCATGGGGCGACCTCGGCGTGGATGTGGTGATTGAGTCAACCGGTATTTTCACCGATAAGGAAAGTGCTTCCAAGCACATTCAAGCCGGGGCCAAAAAGGTTATCATCAGTGCACCTGCAACGGGTTCTGTTAAGACAATCGTACTCGGTGTGAACGACGATCAGATTACAGCCGACGATACCGTGTTGAGCAATGCATCATGCACAACCAACTGCCTGGCTCCAATGGCCAAGGTGCTCCACGATAAATTCGGAATTGAGAAAGGATACATCACCACAATACACGCATACACAGCCGATCAGCGATTGCAGGATTCTCCGCACAAGGATTTGCGTCGTGCGCGTGCTGCTGCTCTCAGCATGGTTCCAACTTCTACGGGAGCTGCAAAAGCAGTAGGAGAAGTGTTGCCGGAGTTGAATGGTAAGCTCGACGGCGTAGCCGTGCGCGTACCTACCCCAGACGGTTCCATGACCGACTTGGTTGCTGTGCTCAAGCGCGATGTAACCATTGCCGAAGTTAATGCCGTAATGAAAGAAGCTGCTGAAGGTTCTATGAAAGGCATTTTGGAATACTGTACCGACCCGATTGTGTCGATTGATATCGTCGGAAATCTTCACTCGTGTATTTTCGATGCTGCGCTAACAGCAGTAAACGGAAACCTGGTGAAGGTTATGGGTTGGTACGATAACGAAGCAGGTTACTCGCAGCGCGTATGCGATTTGATTGCGAAGATTTAATGACATTGCACTAACAACAACACACTATACCTTTTTACCATGATCATCATTGCAGACAGCGGATCCACTAAATGCGATTGGGCCCTGATTGACGAGAAGGGAATGCGCATGGATGACTTCCAGACAATGGGACTCAATCCGTACTTCCATTCTCCAGACGTGATCGAGAAAGCCATCAAGGACAATGCTCCCTTCTATGCGCTAGCCGATCAGATCAAACACATTTTTTTCTACGGTGCCGGAAGTAGCACTCCCGAAATGCACGCTATCATGCGCGCAGGATTGGAGCGTGTTTTCAAGCATGCAGAGATTCTAGTTGAACACGACCAGCTCGGTTCAGCTATGGCCGTATATGACGGAGAGCCTTGCATCGCTTGTATTCTCGGAACGGGAAGTAATTCATGTTACTTCGACGGTGAGGATGTATCAGAGGAAGTGCCTTCACTGGCTTACATCCTCGGCGATGAAGCAAGCGGAGGCTACTTCGGAAAGATTCTGTTGCAAGAGTATTTCTACAAGAAACTCCCCGCTGATTTACATGCTTCGTTTGAAGAAAAATTTGCCCCCACCAAAGACGAGATCATCAATAAGATTTACCGTGAGCCAAATGCAAACGTGTATCTCGCTTCGTTCATGAAGTTCATTGGTGAGCACCGCGACCATCCGCATGTGAAGGCATGGGTGAAAAGGGGTATGTTGCATTTCATCGATATACACGTGAAATGCTTTGCGAATTACCGTGAGGTGCCTGTGCACTTTGTGGGAAGCATTGGTCACTACTTCCACGACTGTTTGCAAGCCGCAGCTGATGAGGCCGGCATTCGTTTGGGTAAAGTTATTCGCAAGCCCATCGACGGCTTGGTAGAATACCACGTAAAATATAAACTGCCTGCGCTGGTAGGGAATTAATTGCACATGGAAAAGCGAATCTGCGTCATTGCACACGACAGTATGAAACCCACGCTGGTCTCTTTTTTAAAAGAGAGAGAACAGTGGTTGTGGAACAGAAAGTTTGTAGCCACCGGACTCACTGCTGAGTTCATGGTGCAAGAGTCGATGCAATTGCAGGTGGAGCATGTCAATCCCGGCCGTAGCGGCGGATTCATAGAATTGGAGGCCATGGTCAATCGCGATGAGATTGCCATGGTTCTCTTTTTTCGCGACCCGGAAATCGTGCAGGATTATGAAGCTGATGTGGTGTCTTTAGTAAAGGCCTGCATCAAGCAAAACATCCCGTTAGCGAGTAATCCGGCGAGTGCTGAATTACTAATCATCGGCATGATTCGCATGGAAGCCGGTCGCAAATAATCCTATCTATTTTTATCGCATGATTAAAGCCTGTTTGTTCGATATGGACGGTGTCATTGTCGACACCGCGAAGTTTCATTTTCTCGCCTGGCAGCGCTTGGCCAACTCACTCAGCATTGAATTCACTGAAGTCCAAAACGAGGAGTTGAAGGGCGTGAGCCGCGTGGAGTCGCTCGAGAAGATTCTCTCGTGGGGCAATGTGGTGCTCAACAATGCGAAGAAGCTCGAGTTGATGGATCTCAAGAACCGCTGGTACTTGGAGTATGCCGAACAGGTTGTTCCTTCGGAAATGTTGCCCGGCGTGCTCGACTTCTTGAATGAGCTGAAGCATAAGGGTATTCGTATCGGCCTCGGCTCATCGTCTAAAAATGCGGTGCTTATTCTCGAGAAGCTTGGCATTCTGGAGATGTTCGACACCATCATCGACGGCAACAAGATTCACATGTCGAAGCCGCACCCGGAAGTATTTCAGCGCGGCGCCTCCGAGCTCCAACTCACTCCAAAAGAGATCGTAGTATTCGAAGACGCCCAAAGTGGAGTAGAAGCCGCTAAGAGCGGCGGTTTCTATTGCATTGGCATCGGCGAAGCTGCTGTGCTTTCTTTAGCTGATGCTGTGGTGGCATCGATGGAAGGGATGACGGTGGAGAGGATGGAGTCATTAGTGACGAATGGCTAGTGGCGAATGACGAGTGGCTAGTTGCGAGTGGCGAATGACTAGTGGAGAATAAACGGAGTAAACTTAAAAACGCTCGAACCAGGGTTGGTGAACTTGTCGAACCAAAGCTAGCCTCGTAGAGGCGAAATATCACTAGAAGGGCGTCGTTGGCCATGAAGCCCCAGCGGGGCGACACCATCCCAATTGGTGTGTAAGTTTTAGTTAGGGATTCATTCGCCCTTCGCCCCTCGCACCTCAGTCCACATACGTCTCCTTCATCACTCCCTTCAGTTTAATGATTTCCTTCGCGTTTAACATGCCTACTGCTTTGACAATACGCCGGCGGTCGATGGTGCGAATCTGATCGAGCACCACCCAGCCTTTGGTTTTTCCTTGTTTAATAGGTATTCGCGTGGGATAAGACTTGGAAGCGCTAGTTACGGGAGCAATCACAATCGTTTGAAGAAAGCGGTTCATCTCATCGGGAGAAATCACCACACAAGGACGCGTCTTCTTCATTTCATTGCCAATGGTGGGGTCTAGGTTAACCACTACAAGCTGGTATTGCTTTATTTCCATTCTTCGAAACTTTCATCGTCAAACACATCGCGCATGAGCGGTTTGTCATCGCCATTCTCGTTCATTTTCTTGAACGCTTTGTCCCAGCCTTTGCGGGCCTCGGTTTTGGGTTTTAGTACGATATGGTCTTTTTCCAATATCAATTCGATAGAGTCTTGCAGGTTGTATTTTTCAATGATGGTCTTTGAAAGACGAATGCCTTTCGAATTACCGATGGAGATGAGTGAAATGGTCATAGCTGAGAAATGTAATTACAAAGTTATTACATCTTTCTTCTTTTGACATCCGCTTATTTACATTGCTTCTGTGAGTCCGCGTTTTCATGACGCAAATCTGGGACGTCTGCTACGCATAAAAAAGGAATAAATTATTCCGGTTATGCCGACTCCCCGTCCCCAGTCCTCAGTCCCTAGTCCCTAGTCCCCACTTCGAGCGTCTTCACTTCCCCCCTAAACATTACCTTAAACGAAAACCCTTTCCATTTCTTCGGCAACATCGGGTTGAACGTGAGCTCGCCGTTTTCCACGCGCATACCGCCGAATCCTTGTACGATGCTCATCCAGGTGCCGGCCATACTTGTGATGTGCAAGCCTTCATGTGCTTCGTGGTTGTAGTCGTCGAGGTCGAGGCGCGAGGTGCGCATATACATTTCGTAGGCCTTCTCTTCATAGCCCAGTTTGGCGGCGAGAATGGAATGCACGCAAGGTGAAAGCGAACTTTCATGCACGGTCATCGGCTCGTAGTAGTCGAAGTTTTCGCGGATGGTTTCCATATCGAAATCTTCTTCGAAGAAATAGATTCCTTGCAATACGTCGGCTTGCTTGATGAAGCACGAACGTAAGATGCGGTCCCAGCTCCAGTGCTGATTGATGGGGCGCTCCGCCTGATTCAACGAAGAGGCGCTGCGCAATTCCTTATCGAGGAACCCGTCTTGTTGCAAGAAGATGTTTGATCCTTCTTTTTTACCCAAGTATAAGTTGTCGATGATGTGCTGCCATTGCTTGAGTTCGGCAGCTTCATCGAACTCCAAGGCTTTTGTTTTGGTGGCGAAAGCTTGCGCATCGTGTTGCTTCACATAGGCGAGTGCTTCCATCGCATATTGCATGCACCAGCGCGCTATGTAGCTCGTGTACCAGTTGTTGTTGACGTTGTTTTCGTATTCGTTCGGACCGGTCACGCCGTGCATCACATACATGCCTTTCGCTTCGCTCCAGTGCACGCGTTGCGCCCAGAAGCGCGCAATGCCGGTGAGCACGTCGATGCCGTATTCGGCGAGATAACTGTGATCGTTTGTGTAGCGGATGTAGTTGTGAATGGCATAAGCGATTGCGCCGTTACGATGAATTTCTTCAAACGTAATTTCCCACTCGTTGTGACACTCTTCACCGTTCATCGTCACCATCGGGTAGAGCGCAGCACCGTTTGTGAAGCCCAGCTTCTCGGCGTTTTCAATGGCCTTGCCTAATTGGTTGTGGCGATACACCAACAATTGACGAGCAACTTGCTGATTCTTCGTACTCATGTAAAACGGAATGCAATACGCTTCCGTGTCCCAATAGGTTGAACCGCCGTACTTCTCTCCGGTAAATCCTTTCGGACCGATGTTCAATCGTGAGTCTTCACCGGTATACGTTTGGTTCAGATGGAAAATATTGAAGCGAATCGCTTGTTGCGCTTCATCATCACCGTGAATTTGAATGTCGGCCATCTCCCAGATGTTCGACCATGCTACTACTTGAGCTTCCATCATCGCATCGAAGCCGATGGTCCTTGCGCGCAATGCTGCGCGCTCTGCGGCAGACTTCAATTCCGCAGATGAATAGTTGAGTGACGAAACCAATCCAACATACTTCATCAGTTGTGTAGTTTGATTCGCCTTCACTTCTATTTCGATGTTGTTCTCCGAATAGAAATCGCGGCTGAATTCAGCGTATGAAATAGATTGTGAAACACCATCTATAAGCACATCCAATTGCATA
>Ga0315904_10009191_pt1 | contig 12961 bp, 14 predicted proteins | sample LakEriMetagenome_6_FD_203529 | JGI IMG/M metagenome (GOLD analysis project Ga0315904, IMG submission 203529) | Freshwater fungal communities from buoy surface, Lake Erie, Ohio, United States - Buoy 12 MA120 | ecosystem: Environmental > Aquatic > Freshwater > Lake | place: USA: Lake Erie, Ohio... | reverse complement strand
GGCGGAGTTCCGCACGAAGCGAACCAACGTTTTCGTGAGCTCGCAGCAGGCCTGGTTGCCGCACGGCGCTTGGGACGAGCTGCCCGAGATGGCCCCGGTGGATGACCGGACCCCGGTTGTGCTCGGTTTCGATGGTTCGTTCTCGGGTGATACGACGGCGATTGTCGGCGTGACGATTGAGGACATACCCCGCGTGTGGTTGGTCGATCTTTGGGAGAAGCAGCCCGGCGACCGTGACGACTGGCGGGTTGACATTGGCGGGGTTGAGGCTCGGATCTTGGAGACTTGCGGCCGGCTCAATGTGGTTGAGGTTGCGTGTGACCCGTTCCGCTGGCAGCGGTCGATGGAGGCTTTGGCGGAGGCCGGGGTTCCGATTACTGAGTACCCATCGAGCAGCCCAGCTCGCATGGTGCCATCGACGGCCAAGTTTTTTGACGCGGTGGTATCAGGCCAGGTCGCGCACGATCATGCTCCCGCTCTTTCCCGCCACCTCGATAACTGCGTCATCAAGGTGGACCAGAAGGGGCCGCGGGTAGTCAAGGAGCATCGCGGGTCGCCTCGCAAGATCGACGCCGCGGTCGCCGCGATCATCGCTTTCGACCGGGCTACCCATCGCCGCGAGGCGGAGCCCGAAGCCCCTGTCGCCAGTTTCTTTTCCGTTTAGGAGCGTCTATGCGCATCGCCCTCGCTTTGCAGATCGCTGGCTGCGTGGCGCTCATTGTCGGGTGCGCCCTTGTGGCGCCTTGGCTGGGTTTCGTTGTTGCTGGCGTCTGCGGGCTGGCTTTTGGTGTCGCGCTTGAGAGAGGCCTCTGATGCTCGGGAACTTGTTCGGCGGTCAGCCGATGGAGGAGCGCAACCTCTCCTACCAGCAGGTGTGGGGCTCAGGCATTGACGTGTCGGGGTTCGCCACCTGGTCCGGCACTGTCGTCAACCAGAAGAACGCCCTCGAGATCGGCGCGGCCTACGCCTGCGTCAGGCTTCTGTCGGACACGATCTCCACGCTGCCCGTGGACACGTTCCTGCGCCGCGACGGTTCCCGACTGCCCTACACGCCCCGCCCGGCTTGGGTGTACGAGCCCGAGGGGCCGGGCACGAGCCGCATTGAGTATTACAAGCAGATCGTCGTGTCAATGCTGCTGTCGCATGGGGCGGTCGTGCAGATCCTCCGTAATGGCGGCGGCGAGGTTGTGGCTCTCCAGCCGCTTGACCCGACGCGAGTAGAGATTCGCCGTAACAAGCAGACGCGTCTGCGCGAGTACGTCATTGACGGCGGCCAGGCCGTGCTGTCCAGCGACGAGGTGCTCTACATCCCTGAGATGCGCCGCCCCGGCTCCCTCAAGGGCGTGAGCCGCGTGGACGAGCTGAAGCAGACGCTCGGGCTGGCGAAGGCTCTGGACGAGTTCGCATCCCGCTATTTCTCCAATGGGGCGAACACGTCGGGCATGATCGAGTTTCCCGGCAACCTGACGCAGGAGCAGGCCAAGGATCTGGTCGATGCGTTTGAGGCTGGGCACAAGGGGTTGAAGAAGGCTCACCGCCCGGGCGTCTTGTCGGGTGGCGCCAAGTTCGTGAAGACGGGCTCGGATGGCGAGCAGGCCCAGATGCTTGAGAGCCGCCAGTTTGCGGTCGAAGAAGTCGCTCGGGTGTTTCGCGTGCCCCCGTCAATGATCGGATTGAACACTCCCGGCGCGATGTCGTATGCATCCGTTGAGCACAACGCCATTCAGTTCACCCGCTACTCGCTCACGCCGCTCATTGCTGCCATTGAGGAAGCCCACAATCGGCTCCTGCCTGGTGAGGTATTTCTGCGGTTCAACATGGACGGGCTGCTGCGCGGCGACTCGGCCACTCAGGCTCAGGTGTTCAGCACGGGCCTCCAGGCTGGCTACCTGTCAGTCAACGATGTCCGCAGCTACATGGATCTTCGGCCCGTCAATAACGGCGACGCCCCCCGCGTACCTCTAGCAAACATTGACATTGAGGACGCCGGCGTCGTCGCGGAGGACCGCAAGGTGCTCATGGCGCAGCGCCTCATCACGGCTGGCTTTGATCCAGCAGAGACGATGCAGGCGATGGGCCTGCCGACTATCACTCATACGGGCCTGCCTTCGGTGATGTTGCAGGGCATCTCGCAGATCGCGCCGGACGATCCCCAGTCTGCCTACCCGGCAAGTGAGGACTGACATGAGCAAGATGGAAAAGCGCACCTTCACCGTTGACGACATTGAGGTGCGCGAGGCCCCCGAGGGCATGACCTTTGAGGGTTACGCCGCGGTGTTCAATTCTCCCAGCGCCCCCTTACCATTCACTGAAACAATTGCCCCTGGTGCTTTCGGTCGCTCGCTGAAGTCTCGCAACAACGTCTTCCTTCTCGTCAACCACGACCCGGCCCGCCCTCTGGCGTCGACCCGGTCAAAGACGATGACGCTCGAGGAGGACAGCCGTGGTCTGCTGGTGAAGGCGACCCTGCCTGACACGACCGATGGCCGCGACCTCGCCGTGCTCCTGGGCGCCGGTGGCAACCCGCGCGTCATTGACTCCATGAGTTTCGGCTTCTCCGTACCTCGGGGTGGCGATAAGTGGAGCGAGGACGGCAGCCAGCGGACCCTTCAGCAGGTCCGATTGCACGAGACGAGCATCGTCACGTTTCCGGCCTATGAGGCCACAACTGCCGCGGTGCGCTCCCTGGACATGCTGGCTGAGGCCACTGGTGAGGACGCCGACGCACTCAATGGCGCGCTTGAGGCGCTTGAGCGCGGCGCAACGTTGACACTTGACCAGGCCGGTTTGCTGTCCGCGGTGGTGGCGAAGTTGTCGCCGGAGCCGGAGCCTGAGCCGGTCGTTGAGGACGTGGTGCACGACCCGGCCCAGATCAACCTGCTCAAGACCAAGCTGGACCTAGCCTTCAAGGCATGAGACTTCCTGGCCGCGTGAGCCGCGGCTAGGTCCCCGCTCTGAGGAGCCTCGGCGGGATCGCAAATGAACCACCTGCGCATTCCAAAACCGAGACCCCAGAAAGGGGTGAACTACGTTGTCCGAGTACCTGAAGAAGCTCGTGGAGGACCGCCAGTCCGCCTACCACGCAGCTAAGGCAAAGATGGATGAGGCCGCCGCTGAGAGCCGCGACCTGTCCGCTGAGGAGCGCGAGTTCGTCGACCGCACGTTCGCGGAGCTCGACGAGAAGCGCGCTCTCATCGATACCCTCATCACCGCTGAGAAGCGTGAGGCTGAGATCGCCGAGGCAATGCGCGGCGTCGAGAACGTCGCCCGTCCCGTCGAGGCCCGCTCAACCGGCGCCGAGTCGGACGCCGACATCCTCCGTTCGCTGCTCGCCGGCGAGCGTCGCGCCTACTCCTTCCAGTTTGAGAAGCGCGACATTGCCAAGACCAGCAGCAACGCCCCCGTGCCGACCTCCTTCTCCGATGTCGTCATCGACCAGGCGCGGCTCGTCGGCCCGATGCTCGACCCCAGCGTCGTCACCGTGCTGAACACCGCGTCCGGTGAGGATCTGGTCCTCCCGTCGCTCGCGTCCTGGTCGACCGCAGCCATTGAGGCTGAGGCCGCCACGATCGACGAGTCGGACCCGGCCTTCGGCAAGACCACGCTCAAGGCGCACAAGTACGCCTTCCTCGTGCAGGTCTCGCAGGAGTTCCTCGCCGACAGCAACATCGACGTCATTGGCTTCCTCGGCCAGCAGGCCGGCAACGCCATCGGCTACGCGGTCAACAACGCCCTTACCGTGGGCACCGGCACCGTTCAGCCCAAGGGCATCGTGGACGCCTCTACCCTCGGCGTCACCGGCGGCACCGCGACCGCGACGATGGGAACGGGCGGCTTCACGGCCGACAACCTCATCGACCTGGTCTACTCGCTCGACGGCGCGGCTCGCCGCCTCCCCGGCTTCGGGGTCATGGCGAACGGCTCCACGATCGGCGCGATGCGCAAGCTGAAGACCTCGAGCGGCGACTACGTCTTCGTTCCGACGCTTGCTCCTGGCACCCCCGACACGATCCTCGGAAGCTACGCGCTCATCGAGAACCCCGCGATGGCGAACGTTGGCGCTTCTGGCAAGTCAATCGTGGCCGGGCATCTCCCCAGCTACTACGTCAGGACGGTCGGCGGCATTGATGTCGCCCGCTCGGATGACTTCGCCTTCAACACCGGGCAGGTCACCCTCCGCTTCCAGATCCGCGTCGACGGCAACCTGCCGCAGACGTCGCACGTCAAGCACTTCATTGGCGGCACCGCCTAGTCACTAGGCACCTAGACGTGGATGGCCCCGCCTTTGCGCAGGGGGGCGGGGCCATCCACACCCCCTGCGCACACAAGGAGAAACAGGTGGCCCATGCCACGAAAGCTTCCAACACTCGCAACCATTCACGTTCGGGGAATCCCGCTCGACGTGCCGCCGCCCGAGAGAGAGCAGCTGCTCCGACTGGGACTGCTGCACGAAGAATCGTCTGGGCCAGCAACGCGCCCTGGACGGCCACGGGCTACGGCGAGCAAACCCAGCAAGTCACCCGGCGCATCAAAGCCGCCGGCCACGAAATAGCCATCGCCTCCAACTACGGGCTCGAAGGCTCGACGATGGAGTGGGAGGGCCTGCCCGTCTACCCCCGCGGACTAGACGTCTACTCCAACGACGTCATCCCTGCCTACGCGATGGACTTCGGTCGCCCCACCGGGCAGCAAGCCGTCATCATCACCCTATTTGACTGCTGGGTGTTCAAGGGCGCCGGCTGGGATCACATTGAGCGGGTCGCCTCCTGGGTGCCCATTGACCACTTCCCCGCACCGGCCCCCGTGATCCAGTGGCTCGCACGGCCCAACGTCACTCCGATTGCGATGTCGCAATTCGGGCTTGACGCCATTGAGCGCCACGACGTTGAGGCGCTTTACGTCCCGCACGCCATCGACACCAAGGTGTTCAAGCCGACCGAGTTAATGCAGGGCAGTGACGGTCAGATCCCGGCCAGGGAATGGATGAAGGTGCCCCCGGATGCTTGGTGCATCGGCCTTGTATCTGCAAACAAGGGGTCAGTTGATAGGAAGTCCTTTGCGGAGTCCTTCCTCGCGGCTGGCATGTTCATGCAGCAGCACGACGACGTCTGGCTCTACCTACACACCGAGCCCAGCCCCGCAATGGCCGGCCTGGACCTGCGGGCGCTACTTGCCGCTACTGGCGTGCCGATGGATCGAGTCGCCTTTGCTGATTCGTACTCCTATCGGATGGGCATCCCCAAGGAAGCCCTTGCCAGCATCTACACCGGCATGGACGTGCTGCTCCAGCCCAGCCGCGGAGAAGGCTTCGGCATTCCCGCCATCGAGGCGCAGGCCTGCGGCACCCCGGTCATCGTGTCCAACGCCACCGCCCAGCCCGAACTCGTCGGCGACGGCTGGCTCTGCGACGTGCAGCCCTCCTGGGACGTCGCCCAAGGCTGCTGGTTCTTCACCCCGCTAGTGCCAAGCATCGTCGACAACCTCGAGGCGGCCTACGCGCGAGGCCGCGGGCGCTCCCAGCAGGCCATCGACTTCGCCGCCCAGTACGACGCCGACGTCGTGTTCGACAAGTATTGGCGGCCGGCGCTCGACATCCTCCTCGCACCATGAAGGTCGCCTGGGTAACGCACCACATCCCCAGGGTTGAGGAAAGGCACGAGGCACTACTGCCCGGTAAGTACGCGGGCGGCGCCGAGCGGAACACCGACTACATGGTCACCGCGGCACCGGCCGGTGTCGAGGTCACCTACATCGAACCCGAAGCCGCTGAGAGCGCCGCAGACGCATCCTGGGACCGGGTGGTAGTCGGAGGCACCGACAAACTGTCTGAAGCCTCTATGAATTTCCTAGCGGCTCTCAGGCCCATTGTCTGGGTGCAGCACGCCCAGCACCGCACACCAGCCAAGGCCGAGTTATTCCGGCAGGCCTCCCGGTTCCTGACCATGAGCCGAGCGCACATGGGCTGGGAAGCCGAATGGACCGGCCGGGCCGACGCCTACATCCACTCCCCGGTTCCCCCGGACTGCGTCGCCCCCGCCGATAAAGAGCCCTTCGCCCTATTCGCCGGCAGGAAACACCCGGCCAAGGGGAAGCTCAACGCCCGCATTTGGGCGCAGCGCCAGGGCGTCGAGCTTGTTGAGCTGGAGAACGCCCCCCACGAGGTCGTGCTGGAGCACATGGCCCGCGCCCAATACTTCGTCCACCTCCCGAAGGAGCGGGACGCCTGTCCACTCGTCGTCATCGAGGCCACCCTCGCTGGCTGCGAGATCGTCACCAACTCCCTCGTCGGGCGGCTAGAGCCCGGCGACCCTGCGGCAGTCCTCGCCGAGCAACCCGAGCGGTTCTGGCGAATTGTGGAGGAAACAGCATGAAGATCGTTGTCACCGGATCCGCCGGCACCATCGGCGCTCCCCTGGTTGCTGAGTTGCGCGAGCGCGGCCACGACGTCTGGGGCATTGAGCTCCAGCACACCGGCCAGCCACAGACGATCCGCGCCGACGTCGCGGATTACCGGCAGCTGCGCGCCGCGTTCGACCGCATTGGCGACTTCGACCTCGTCTACCACCTGGCCGCCGAATTCGGGCGTATCAACGGCGAGGAGCACTACGAGCAGGTCTGGCGCACCAACGCCATCGGGACCCGCAACGTCCTCGAGCTTCAGCGTGAGCGCGGCTTCCGCCACGTCTTCGCCTCATCGAGTGAGGTCTATGGCGAGGCCGATGCCGAAGCCATCGATGAGCGCTACCTGCTCGAGCATCCCCAGCCCCGGCTGACCAACGACTACGCCATCAGCAAGCGGGTCAATGAGGAGCAGATCCGCAACTTCGCTGACCGCTACGGCACGAAGACGATGACGCTCCGGTTCTTCAACGCTTACGGCCCGGGCGAGCGGTATCACGACTATCGCTCAGTCGTCTGCCTGTTCGCCTACCGGCTGCTGACGGGTAAGCCGATCACGGTGTTCGAGAACTACCACCGGGTCTTTATGTACGCCGGCGACTTCATCCCGACCCTCGCTAATGCCGCAGCGAACTTCGCCCCAGGCGAGACCGTCAACGTGGGCGGCGACGAGTACGTCAGCGTCGAGGACATGGCAAACATGCTGCTCGAGGTCACCGGCGCCCACCCGTCCCTCGTCAACCGGCTCCCGCTGGACAAGCACAACGTCACCAGCAAGAAGCCTGACATCTCCAAGGCCAAGGCACTGCTGCACCACAACCCGCGCACAAGGCTCGCCCAGGGACTCCCCCTGACCGTCGACTGGATGCGGAAGCATTACGAAATCGGAGGCTGACCGTGGCGATTAGCAACGGCTACGCAACCCTGGCGCAGATCAAGTCTGCGCTGCGCATCGCCTCCGGCGACGCCACCGACGACGCCCTCCTGGAGATGGCCGTCGAGTCCGCCTCCCGACTCATTGACGCCTACTGCGGCAGGAACTTCATCAACGCCGGCACGGTCACCCGCTACTACTCGACCGAGAACCCCTACGTCGTGCAGATTGACGACGCCCGCTCTATCTCCCAGGTGCAGACGTCCACGGGCCTGGACGGCGTGTACGACACGACGTGGACGATTGGCACGGCGGGTGGTCAGGGCGATGCCCAGCCCGAGCCGATCAACGACTACCTCGGTGGCGTGGTCTGGCCGTACACCCGCATCCGGGCCATCGGCGACTACTCGTTCCCCACCGGGCCTGAGAACTCGATCAAGGTGACCGCGGTCTTCGGCTGGCCCAACATCCCGGTCACGGTCACCCAAGCCACGATCCTTCAATCCTCGAGGATCTTCACCCGCCTCCAGTCACCCCTCGGTGTGGCCGGCTTCGGCGACATGGGAATCATGCGGGTCAGCCGCGGCCTTGACCCCGACGTCGCGCAGCTCATCGAGGGCTACCGCCGCGTCAACGGTGTCGCATGACCGCCCTCACCGACCTGCGCACCGGGCTCGCCAACCGGCTCGCCACCATCAACGGCCTGCGGTCCTCGGCCTACATCCCCGACAACCCGCAGCCCCCTGTAGCCGTGGTCATGCCGGGCCGCATCCAGTACGACACCGCCTTCGGGCGCGGGTCGGACGAGTACCAGTTCACGATCATGCTCATCGTCGGCCGGGTAGCCGACCGGGCATCGCAGACCAACCTCGACGCCTACTGCGCCTCTAGTGGTAGCGCGTCGGTGAAGGCGGCAGTTGAAGGCGACCGCACCCTCGGGGGCAAGGCCTTGGACTGTCGAGTCACAGAAATGACTAACCAGGGCTCGTTGAGCATCGGGGACGTCACCTACCACACGGCCGAGTTTTCGGTCACCGTCATTGCCGCCGGCTAAGGAGAGCACAAGTGGGCAAGTTCATTGGCAAGAACATCCGGGTGAAGGTCGGCAGCACCGAGCTCACCACCAACATCGCAAGCGTTGAGGTCACTGAGACAGTCGACGAGATTGAGACCACGGCCTTCGGGCAGGCAGCGCGCAGCCGCATCGCCGGGCTCAAGGACGCCTCGGTCACCATCAGCCTGCACCAGGACTACGACGCCTCCAGCGTCAACGCCACCCTGGCGAGCGTCTTCGGTGGCACGAGCACCGTCACCATCCTCGCGGGCACCAGCACCACGCAGGGCACCGCCACGGCGACCGCTCCCCTCTTCACCATCCCCGTGCTCTGCTCGCAGCAGACCCCGGTCAACGGCCAGGTCGGCGACCTCACCACATTCGACGTGACGTGGCCCGCCGTCGGCGAGATCACCAAGTCCACCGCTGGCACCTTCGTCTAAGTAGGAGACCACCTTGCGCATCCAGTTCACGATCACCTACGCCGACGGCACGGCGGCGGAGGCTACGGCCTCCGTCGCCGACCAGGTGGCCTTCGAGCAGGCTCACGACCGCTCCATCGCTCGCCTCGCCGACGACTTTCGACTGACCGACGCCTGCTGGCTGGCGTGGCACTCGCTCAAGCGCACCAGCAAGACGAGCGCCTCATTTGATGCCTGGCTTGAGTCAGTCGACAACGTGGAGTTTGGGCAGGCCAACATCGTCCCTTTGGAGGGGACGACAACGCCCACTGGCTGATCGTCCACTTGGCTTATGAGTACGGGCTATCACCGTCCGCAGTTCTAGCGGAGTCTGATCGCATGATCTTCACCATGTCCAAGTATTTGACTTGGCGTGCCAACCAAAGCCGGAGGAGTTGACCTATGGCTAAGGCTTCGGTACGGGTTGTTGGGGCGGATCAAGCTCTGAAGGCGTTGCGATCTCTTGAGCCTACGGTTGCACGGCAAGTGGGCCGAGACATTTCAGATGTGGGCCGCGACATTATGGCGGAGGCGCAGAACCTAGCGCCTAGTAAGCCGCCCGTGTCCGGGTGGGTTGAAACCTCAGGAGCGCGCGGCAGCCGTGGCGGTGCAGGCTGGCCCGGTTGGGCGCCAGTTCAGACATCCTTCCGCCGACGCGGCACCACCATCACAGTCTCAACAAACTCAAGCCCACCAGCAATCGCCAGTTTTGCTGAGTCTCTGGGCCGTGGCCTAAAAGTGAAAACCACGCCTGGCGAAAAGCTCGTCGAGATGGCTAACGCCCGCTGGTCTCCCATCGTCAAGTCAGGCAAGAAAGAAGGCCGCGTCGCCCGCGCCGCCATTGCCAACAAGTACCCCGAGGTCATGGCAAGCCTCAAGAAGGCTTGCGACAGCGCGGTTGAGGAAGTCAACAGGAGGATGCCCTAATGGCGACCATGTCAGGGTCAGGCAAGGGCATCAACATCATCGTCGGTGCCACCTACACCGACAAGCAGCTCAAGGCCGCCATCCGCGACTTGCAGCGCATGGACCGCACCGCCAAGAAAGCTCAGGGCCCCATCGCTCAGTTGGCGAGCGGTTTCCGTAACCAACTGACACCCAATCTTGCACTCGCTGGCGCTGCCGCTGCCGCGTTCGCAGTCAAGTTTGGTGTTGACGCGGTCAAGGCCGCGGCGGCTGAAGAAGCGGCCATCGCCAGACTGTCCCAGGCTTTGGCAAACGTCGACCAGTCAATGGCCCTTGACAGCGTTGAGTCGTTCATTGACGGCATGGCGCGAGCCACGGGAGTGGCCGACGATCAGCTGCGCCCAGCCATGACGACGCTCGTCAACGCCACAGGTGACGCCGCTCAAGCGCAGCGGCTCATGTCGCTGGCACTGGACGTATCCGCTGGCTCAGGCCGCGACCTCAGTAGCGTCACGATGGCCCTGGCTAAGGCAGCCAACGGACAGACCACCGCGCTGCGCCGACTAGGCGTTCCCCTCTCCGAGGCCGCGGTCAAGTCAGGCGACCTGAGAACAGTCACCGCTGAACTCAACGACGTCTTTCGCGGGCAGGCCGCCAAGGCAGCCAACACCTTTGAGGGGCGCCTCAAGCGGCTAGGCGTTGCCTTCGGCGAGTTGCAAGAGAGCCTCGGCACCGGGTTCCTCAACGGGCTGCAAGGTGGCGAGGAAGGTACCCGCGACCTGACGAGCGCCATCGAGTCCCTGGAGCCAGCGATGGAAGGCCTGGGCGCGATGGTCGCCACTCAGGTCAACGGCCTGGGCGACCTTGCCGACATCATGGGCCTGCTCAAGTCTGAGACTGGTGAGGCCGACAGCGGCTTTGTCACCTTTATGCAGACGATCAAGACCTTCAACCCGTCGCCTCTTGAGTGGGTCAGCAGCTTGCGTCGGGATCTAGAGAACACTGGTGTTGAATTCGAAACGGTGGCCGACAAGCACTCTGAGTACCAAGATGCCGTAGTCCGCACGGCTAACGCCAGCCGTGACGCGGTGACCTACGTCAACGACCTTGGCAGTGAGGTCACGCAGTCTGGCGAGGATGCGGAAGAGGCGGCCAGCAAGTTTGATCTCTTTGCCGCTGCCATTGACAAGACGGATCAAGTAGTCGCATTTCGTCAGGCCATTGATCAGGTCGGTGAGGCATTCAAGAAGTCCAACACGCCAGTCAATATCTTTGGCGAGAAGGGTGAGGAAAACTTCACGCTTCTCAAGGGTCTGATTGAGCGCACGGCTTCCTACGCTGAGACTCAGGGCAGCCTCGCAGGAAAGGCCTCAGTCGCTAGCCAAGGCCTTGGCAGTCTGGCTGGTGCTTTCAAGAATACGAAGATGGACGCTGGCACTCGTGCTCTGCTTCTTGAGCCTTTCCAGGCGTTGATTGATGACCTGCGTGAAGCCGGAGTAGATGTGGCCGGGTTGCAGGCGCAGCTTGACGCCCTCAAGAGTAAGACGGTCACGATCACCACTGAATATCGGTTTGTCGGTTCGGACAAGCGCGATACTCAGGAGTACCCAGCCGCAGGCGGCCTGATCACGGGTCGACGTGCGGTAGGCCGTGGCTCTGACACGGTCCCAGCCATGCTGACGCCTGGCGAGTTTGTCATGCGCCGATCCGCAGTTCAGACATTTGGCGCTGACCTATTCTCGCAGCTCAACCGCGGCATCAATCCCTTGTCGGGCATGACGCCTGGAGTAAGTGGCTCCGCTGGCGGTTTCCAGATCGGCACCATCAACGTGGTCTCCGCGCCCGGTGAGTCGGCCGAGGTATCCCTCCCCCGCGCGCTTCGCCGCGCGGCCTTCCTGGCAGGCGTGAATGGCTGAGACATACAAGATCGGCGCCACCGACGTCACCACCTACCTGACTCACCTCCAGGTGATTGACGGCAACATTGGGATTCCGCCGCTGCGCCAGGACGACTATTCGGTGCCCGGCCGGACGGGCGCCATCGCCGCGACCCCGTGGTGGGGTCCGCGTGTGGTCACGTTCGGCGGCATTGTGGCGGGCTCGACGCGGGCCGCGATGCAAACCAACCTCAAGAGCCTGGGCTCCCTGGTGCTCAATGGCGGCGACACCTTCACGATCTCGCGGACCCTGGACACGGCGGGCACGCCTACTCATACGGCTACGGCCCGCTACCTCGGCGGCCTGGAGCAGTCCGAGGCGCTGTCTAACCGGGTCGCCCGCGTCGCCTTCGATGTGCAGCTCATGGACGGGTTCTGGTACGAGTCGGCCTACACCCCCGGCACCGCCCTCGCCGGCACCACCGTCGTCAACGTCAACGGCGACGCCCCCACCCAGGACATCACCCTCACCTACTCCATCGGCGCCGGCTCCCAGCGGGTCACCAACTCCGCCTACCCCGGCCTGGCCCGGCTCACTCTCAAGCCTGGCAATAACACTCTGGTCGTCACGGGCGGCGGCACCGTCACGATGGCGTACAAGGCGGCCTGGCTGTGACCCATCTGCGCCTCGACGTCTACGACGCCTTGAACCAGACCTACCAGGGGACTCTGTCGCAGTCACTAACCAGCGAGTTTGTGGATGAGTTCAACTCGCCGGGCTACGGCACCGTCACGGTGCCCCTGTTCTCGGCTGACGCTGCGCTGCTGGTAAAGGACGCCGTCGTCAGGGTTATCTACCGGGACTCGGTCAGGTTCGCCTGGTTCGTGGAGACCCGCGACCGGGATCTCGCCAACGCCAGCGGGCAGCAGACGCTCACGGCTTCGGGGCGCGGGCTGCTGGCCTGGCTTGAGGACGCGGTCCTCTACCCGCAGGGCGGGCTGGCCGACTTCCTTGCCCCCGACCGGCCCTTCAACTGGGCCTCGGGACCGGGGTCTTGGCGGTCCTCCGGCAACTACCAGGCCGCCCTTGGTGTGCAGTGGAAGAACGACACCACCTCCCGCAAGAACCTCCCCGTGCGCTGGAAAGACCCATCGGCGCAGTGGATCTGGCGCACCGACCCCGAGACCGTCGTGCAGCGCGGCACCGTCAACTGGTTCTACCGCGACTTCACCCTCACCGACGCCACCCGCGTCAAGTTCTTCGCGTCCTGCGACAACAGCATGGACGTGTTCCTCGACGGCCAGCAGATCATGTCCTCTAGCGACTTCGACCAAGAGGCCGCCTCCTTCACCCAAATGGCGCGGTTCACCATCCGGCTCGGCATCGGCA
>Ga0315904_10009188_pt1 | contig 12964 bp, 9 predicted proteins | sample LakEriMetagenome_6_FD_203529 | JGI IMG/M metagenome (GOLD analysis project Ga0315904, IMG submission 203529) | Freshwater fungal communities from buoy surface, Lake Erie, Ohio, United States - Buoy 12 MA120 | ecosystem: Environmental > Aquatic > Freshwater > Lake | place: USA: Lake Erie, Ohio... | reverse complement strand
TGGTGGTGAACATGGTGGACGTGGGCGAGGAGTCGGGCGAACTCGACACGATGCTCTACAAGGTGGCCGACACCTACGACGAAGAGGTGGCGGTGCTCACGGAGAGCCTGACGAGTCTGATGGAGCCATTGCTCATCATCTTCCTCGGCGGTGCGGTGGGCTTCATCGTGATCGCCCTGTTCATGCCGCTTATCAAACTGATTCAGGACCTGTCGTGACCATGAAAAGGCAAACACCCGTGCACAGTGATCTCGTAACGACTCCGGGTTCTCATCGCCGCAGCGGTTTCACGCTCGTGGAGCTGCTGGCGGTGATCATGATCATTGCGTTACTGGCTGGGCTTCTGACTCCGGCGGTGATGAAGTCCATGTCTAGTTCCCGAGCAGCGGCGGTCAAGGCGGAGATCGATCTGCTGAGCACGGCCTTGATGAACTACAAGAACGAGTACGGAAGCCTGCCACCTTCAGACATGCGAGGCCTCTGGAGCGGCGGGGCGGTCAATACAAATCATCCCGCCTACAGGCATCTGCAGCGGATCTTTCCACGGAGCATCGAAGTTCCGAACGGAAATTTTGTCTCGCCATATTACTGGATGGCCCAGATGAGCCCCGCACAGGCGCTCGTGTTCTGGCTGCAGGGCTATTTCGATAACCCGCAGTATCCGCTCACAAACGGCATGGCTTTGAATGCGGCAACGCCGCGAGCCGGAACAGCGACCGCGAATCGCAACAAGCTTTTTGATTTCGACGAGTCGCGACTGCTGGCGGCAACAGCGTATTGGCCTGCTGCCCCTTTCGTGTTGCCTTTTAATCCCGTTTCGCAACAGCAGTTCTCTACACGAAACGCGGCCAACCTGGCAGGCAATGCGTTTGCCCGAGACTACCCGGTCTACTTCCCAGGCCAGGCGAACACGGGACTTCCGTACGTCTACTTCTCGAGCAGCAGTTACTCAACCGCTCCCGGTGCGGCTGTTACGCCTGCCATTGGGGCTGGCCCGGACCTCTACTACACGGCTACGAGCCTTAACGGCGACGTCACCGGCGTCGCGCCGTATTTCAACTCGTCGAACTGCACGACGAACCCTGCACAGCAGTCGTGGGCGCAACTCCATATGAATCCGGACACGTTCCAACTGATCGCCGCAGGAGCCGACGGCACATTTGGCAATCTTGTGTCCAGTTTTCCCTCGAGTGTGGCTCCTGGCCCGGGATTCATACACGGTCCGTTTCCATCCGTTCAGAACAAGAACGAGAATAATCCCGGCCCGGAAGACAACATCACCAACTTCGCCATCGGGCGGCTCAGGGAGGCGGCTGAACGGCTGTCGCAGTGATGGACGTTCGTCTTCATCACCGTGCCGACATACGACCCTGCGTTAGCTCCGCGGCCCGCGGGTTTACGCTGGTCGAGTTGATGGTCGTGCTTGTGATCGTCGCGTTGCTCGCGTCGCTCACGCTTGCGGGGCTAAGCGGCGTTAGGCAGCGCGCAAAGGAAGACAAGACGCGGAGCACGATTCGCAAGATCGATTCGGTGATTCAGGCGATGTACGAGAACTACGCAACGCGTCGAGTGCCAGCGACCGGCACGACGCGTACCGCAAGAGCAATCTCTCGTCTTCAAAACATTCGACTTCTTATCGCCGTAGAGATGCCGGACAACTGGAGCGACGTGAGTTCAACCGCAACGACTCTCCCCGTACCTGCCTGGGCCAGAAACGCCGTCTATCGGCGATACAACGCATATAAGACATCGCTTGAAAACGGCGTGTCAGGGGCGACTTTTGCGCAGCGATACCCGTCGTCTGAAACACTCCTAATGATCATCGCAATGAGTGGGTTTCAGCCAGATTGCATGGAGCAATTCCGTTCCGATGAGATCAGCGACATCGATGGAGACGGTGCGAGGGAGTTTAGTGACGGCTGGGGTCGACCAATCGCGTTCATACGGTGGCCAGCGGGATTCAACTCAGCATTCATCGACCGAACCCAACCAGACCCTCTTGACGTGATGCGTGTCACCGCGGCCGTGACAACTCCGTTTGCCGCGCCGAGGGACTGGGCGATGGCGCCGCTAATCTATTCCGCTGGTCCCGACGAGGCCCTTAACGATCCACTTGGGGGGCAAAGCGGATACGGCCTTCAGCTAAATACTGCGGGCGTTGTTGGCGTGCTCTCAACCCCAAGCACGTCCCCGTCTTCAACATGTCAGGGAAACCCAAACGGCGGCCGCCTCACCGACGCCCCGGCAGCGGCGAACGACAACATCACGAACTACGACCTGCTCACCAAGTGATGGCCATGAAAGCGGCGAAGCGACAACGACACAGAGCCGGCATGACGCTCGTCGAACTGCTCGTCGTAGTGTCGATTCTGGTTTTGCTGTCGGCGGTAGTGCTTCCAAACCTGGCGGGGCGTGAGGGAACGCGAGCAGTTCAACTTGCTTCCACGAACGTATCCGCCCAGTTCGCGAAGGCGCAATCTGTCGCGATCTCCCGCAAGGCTAGCCATGGCATCTGGCTTGATCCTCTTCCCGGCAACGCCGCAGCCTGCATCGACCTCTATTATTCCGATGTCCCTGATCCATACCGAGGCGACACATTTGACGCGAAGTTCACGGTTACGCCTGCGGCTCCCCCCGCCGCCCCCACGACGGCAACACTGACCCCTACGCCCGCTGGATGCGCAACCAGCCTGGCGTCGCTGACGTTCGGAAACTTTGCGAATCCCGGCAACTTGGTGCAGTTCAACGACGTCGGTCCGTTATATGACTTCCGACTGACAGGCGGCAACCTTATGGCACTCCTGCGTCCTGCCATGAGCCAAACGCCTGCAAACTCACTCTGGCCGTCGCCCGCGCCCGCTGCCCACCGCTTTGCCGTTTATCGATTGCCGACCCGAGCAGGTCAGCCGTTGACGCTTCCTGCCGGAATGGCGATCGACGTAGCCTGGTCAGGAATCGCTACGAGTCGTTTCGGGTCGATGGCACTCTCCGGCGATGGCTCTACGACGGCCACATCAACGGACAACTGGATGATTGATACCGACTACCAAAACGCCTCCATCGGTAACCCTGCGACGATCGTGGCGATGTTCGACGCTTCTGGGGCCTTTGTGGAGATGTGCTACATCGCCAATACCGCGGCATCGACGACCACGCGATCCACTGCCCAGGGGCCGCTCTACCTGCTTGTGGGTCGAGTGGATCGGTGCGGGTTGCCATACAACCCCGCCCTTACGGACGAAAATCCCGGCGCGAACTGGCAGTATCGCGACTCCCGCTGGATCGCCGTCGATCCCAGAACAGGTATTGTCAAAGTTGCCGAACCCCTTGTCGCAGCCAGCATCTTAACGGCAAGGGAGTCGCAGGCTCTGATCCGCTCAGGCCTGACCACTAGCGCCCGCTGACGCCGTCGATACACAAACCTCATGCACACGACACGCCAATCTCGAGCTGGAATCTCGTTGCTAGAGGTGCTGATCTCGATTGGTATCCTTGCCGTCGGCCTCACGAGTGTGCTCTCGTTCATACCGGCCGGCCATTCGATGGCGAAGACGTCATTGGTCACGGACCAGGCAGCCATCGTCGCTGCCAACACGATTGAGGACCTGGTCACCGAGGGTTATCTCCGCGTCGATTCGCTTTCCGGAATCACATCGCCCTTAGTTATCGACCCCTTCGGCGCCGGCACATGGCCTGCCTCGCTCGGCTTCACGCCGGCAGTTTTACGACGGAACGGCGTCTTTTCTGTCCCAACTACCTTGTCACCGGGCCGAGTTTACCCTGCCACCGCCTACCTCGCCCGTTCGCGAGACGACGTCATCTTCAACGTGCCTGACTCCGATGCAGTCGATGTGACGAATAGCCTCGTCGGCGGCGTGCGCCCCTATCGGGGCAACTTCTCCTGGGTTGCCATGATCAGCAAGCCGAGCGGGGGGAGTTTCGCTGCCGGCGACGAAGCAACGCTGACCGTCGTGGTGTTTCACAACCGGGACACCGGGCAAGCGCCGCCGCCCCTCGGCTCGTACACTCCTTGGGCGGGTAATGTGCTGTGGCCTTCAGGGGCGGCCGGCCCGCTGATCGACGATCGCAAAAACAGCGAAGTGATCCGTTCCAACGGCGTGTGTCTCTTGCATCAAACCACCCCAGCAGCCCCGCCGTCGTTTCGCCGCATTTCTATCGCAGCTATCGATAATGCTGATACTGGGGCGTTCATCGAGTTCGATGGGCCGCAGCCGGCTGGGACCGCAACTCTGTACGCCGTTCCGGATGCCGTCGCTGTGATCGAGAAAACCGTGACGCTCGAGGGACCATCTCCGTACTCGGAATGAAACACCGCAGCGATTGGGCAAGCCGCTGCACTGTGGAAGGGTTTGAGTCATGGCAGGACACTCGGAAAGGATAAGCCGGCATCGCTGCGGACCGCGGCGAGGCGTGTTGCTGCTCATCGTGCTGAGCATGCTCTCGCTGTTCATGATGCTCGGGGTCGCCTACGTTGTCATGGCAAGTCGAGCCCGCGACGCCTCCCGCGGATTCGCAAAGGTGGTCGCTTCAGCCGGTGGCTCTCAACTGCCGGTGAACCAACTGCTCGACAGCGCTGCAATGCTCGTGATCCGAGGCACGCCGACAGGCGGATCGCCGCCAGCGGCTTTGCCTGGAGGGTCAACGTTTGGTTTCGAGTCATTACTGGATGATCAGTACGGCACCGCCGACACCCTCACAGGCCAAGTTGGCGCATGTCAACCTTATGCGCCGCTGTGTTCCGTGTCGGTCACGTTGAACGCCGCCTCTGCGCTGCCGACAAGTGCAGTCCAGTTGTGCGGCAGAATCCTTACGTTTCTTCCTGCAGCAGGAAAACCTTCCAGCCATAGAATCCTTCGAGCCACGCCCAACCCCAACGGCGGCTATACGCTATGGATTGCAAATGTCGGCAATGCCTTTAGCAAGCAACAGCAGCAAGGAGGTCCAATCACGATCGGAGCCTACAAGTTCCCTCCTCCTGGCACGAGGATCGTTATCAACGGCCGAGCTCACAGTGGCGGTTCTCCAGCCAACGAAGCCTGGGATGCATTTGACTTCGCTAACAATTCTTTTCTTGCGCAAGTCGAGCCGGTACCCGCGACGCCATCGACCACCGTAGTGGTTCGAGCTTCCATGGTCGACGCCAGCGGCGTGTCGATCGACTCGGCAAACGACGTGGACACTGACGGCGTCTCTGACGATTTCGACAACGACAATGACGGGATCGTCGATGGTCAGTTCTTCGATCCTGGCTTCCCGCCTATCGCAGCGGAAAACGGCAATACGATCATTGCGCACATGTCTTGCCTGATCGTTGATCTTGATGGCAGGCTCAACGTGAATGCTCACGGATCGATCGCGGCGGCGATTTATCCCACTGGCCACAGCGGATGGCCGACCACGCCGCCTAGCTTTTGGGCAGACATGCCGCTTGGAAGCGGATACGGTCCTGCGGACGTTTCGGGAGCCTCAGCAATGGCTGCGTTCAACGCGGCAAGACCAACCGTGCAAAACGATACGCCGTGGACCTCGCTCTTCCTGGGAGCGCAGCCCGCAATGCAGTACGCTTCGCTTTTTCTGCAATCCCTCCAGGGAAGGCCCTCAACAACGCCAGACACAGGATGCCGAATCCTACCGTTGGGGCTACCGGCGCTCGAGGGCCGGTACGCGGGAAGATCGCAAGCCGTTGCGCCGTCGACGAACGCCACAATGGGAACCCAACTTGCGTTGCCCGGCGTGAACAACACCAACGATTTGATGAGCCAACACAACGAGCAGCAGTTCGCAGGCGTGCTTTCCCCAATCGACTTACAGAGCCGGATGAAGTCTCGCGCGACTGCCGCTGTGGCCCCAGCCGTTGTTCCCACCTTGGCTTTTGCAAAGCCCGATTCATCGGACGAGTTCACCGATGACCCGTACGAAGTCGTCCTTAACCAGTCCAAGGGTGGCGGCATCCTCGCCGATCCACAAACCACGGGTCAGGCCGTTGGCAACGCCCCCGACAACGTTTTCTCTATTGCCGAACTTGAGCGCGTTCTGCGGCCATATGACCCTGATTCCACTACCCTTCCGCCAAGGTTGTTCGCGCTGCTCGGATCGCAGGCAGAAGTCAGTCGCACCGTCGTCACGACCGACAGTTGGGACGTTCCTGCTGTTGGCGGCGCTGCTGCATCGACGTTGTTTGGGCCGAGCGGCTGGTTTGCCAGCGTACTCCCGCAATCAGCACTTTACAGCACACATGGGCCATCGTCCGCGACCCCCAACGCGGGAACAGATGGGGTTGTCCCCCCGGATCTAGCTGCCGGATTACGACTGGATGTTGCTCGACCCGTTACTACGGATCCGCAGCGACGAGGACTGTTTAAGGACATCTACTTAACGTGCGTCGCGACTCTAACATCGAGCGGCAACAACCCGACAGCAGCAGAGGCTGCGACGTACGCGCAGTGGGCCGCCAACGTCGTTGAGTACCAAGATGCCGACTCGACGATGACGCAGTACGAATACGACCCACAGCCGCTCGACGGATGGGACGTCGACGGCGACCCCGCGGGAACTCCTCCAGAGCCGACAAGGGCGGTCGTCTGGGGAGCTGAGCGGCCCGAGATCGTCATCACTCAGACCCTCGCGTGGGACGACGGTACCGACGGAGAGCTCTATGCGATGCTGCATCGGCCATGGAACTCACGGCTTGAAATCCCTGGCACACCTGCAGCTGCTGCTGAACCGAGTAATCCGGCACTCCGTTCAACCCCAACGGCCTCCGACAACTCCATTGCTCTAAGCGGCGTATCTCCTGCCGGAGAGCCAGTTTGGCGACTTAGAATCGGCACGGGGATTGCTGATCCAATTGTCCGCTTTGATCCATTACCCGCCGGATCGCCTGATCTTGGTGCCACCGTCGCGCCCGCATCGCCGCCGTCGTTCATAACCGAGTTCGAGGCGAATAGTTGGATTTGCATCAGACCCAATGCGCCATCACCCGAGAGCGTTACGGTTCCCGCTGGTGTACAGAGTCTTAGGATCACAAGCGGCGTACTTAGGGCACCGCTCGGCACAACGGCTATCCGCCTGGAACGACTGGCAAATCCCGCCGTGGACTACAACGCATCATCGAATCCGTATCTCATAGTCGATGCTGCTGACGTGACAGTAGTGAATCGCACACCCGTCATACCGCCGCTCCCATTACCGGACCATCAAGTCCGCACGAGAGATCAGGGATGGACGCAGCACTTTGATTCGACACCTCACGCCAGCAATCCCCCTCTATCCATGACCTGGGGCGGCAATCCCGCCTGGGTGATGTGGCCGAATCGACCACTGGTCAGCATTGTAGAACTCATGCATGTGCCGGGGTTCGCTCCCGACAGTTTCGTTCCGCAATCAGTAAGCTCCCCTGCGAATCCGAATGAGGGAATGCTCGCCCACTACGCTGCCCCTTCTGTGCCCGACCCGCTACTGCTTGAGGTGCTTCGTGTGCCCTCGCGATTTGCCGGCACAAGGTTGACGATTCCGAGCGGTGCCGCATCTCAGTTTCTGACGAACCTTGAATCAATCGGTGTTTATGCGCCGACCGTGTCCGTCAACCAGCTTGACCTTGGGCGGGAACCTGGGCGCGTGAACCTGAACACGATTTCGAGCGATGCCGTTTGGGACACTGTCGTTCGGGGGCCGTTTTCCTCATCCTCGAACATTCCCTCGAGAAGCGCGGCCAACCTGGCAGCCAATCAACCACTAACCGGGCCAAGCACCCCGGCGAGCCCCGCGGAAACAGTTGTGAACCTTCTGGGGGTTAGTTCTGGGGCGGCGGCGGTGGGGCCACTTCAAGATAACGTTTCAGACATATCGGATGCCAATATCAACCCGCTGCATCGGACGTACACGGCCACGAGACTCGCCAATACAGCCACGAATCGGTCGCATCTGTTCGCTGTGTGGATCACGCTGCGCACCATGGAGCAAACGCCCCCGCCGAATCCGGTATCGGATCCAGACACAGTCCAGTACCACCGAATGTTTTTCATCTACGACCGATCGAAGCCCGTAGCGTACGAGGCCGGTAGAGATCACAACGTTCGCGACGGCATTCTTCTGAAGCGGGTGTTGCAGTGATCGGCATGGCACACAACCGCCATCTCGTCGCGACTTCCCGCCAGGTAAGAGACCCTGCTGCCGGCTCGGGTTGCGTTATCGCTGATAGGGCGGGCCTGACGCTTATCGAAATGCTCGTGGCCACTACCGTCACGCTGATCCTGATGGCCGCCATCGGGCAGGTGTTTTCCACGTTCGGACGCAGCGTGTCTGGAAGTCGCACGGCACTCGATATGAACGCCCGGATGCGGACGGCGGCTTGGAGACTGCGGCAGGACCTATCCGGGGCGACCGCTCCCACCCTGCCGCCACTAGACCCTGCCGCCGGGGCCGGCTACTTCGAGGCAATCGAGGGGCCTCGGCACGACGCTGATGCCGACGGGGTTACGCCGCCCGTACTCTTACATGCCGACGTGGACGACGTTCTTCTTTTCACAACAAAATCAGACGGCCCGCCGTTTCGCGGAGCATTCGCTGGGAACGCGATCGATTCACACTTAGCAGAGGTTGCTTGGTTTGCGAGGCCGACTATTCCAGCCACCACGCCCGCAACCTACACGCTCTATCGCAAGCAGATGCTCGTCGTTGGCTACGTTGGAGCAGGGCCCTTCAACGCGGCTGGAGCGGGGAACCAAGTGCCTTACAGTTCCTTCGCCGCGCCTGCATGGAGATCAATCTACGACACGTACGATCTTTCCGTGTCACGGCGGCGCAATGTTGGCGGCACCCTAGACATGCTCGTGCCGAATACGATGGAAGACCTAACAAAGCGAGAATATAGATTTCTCCATAATCTCTCTGGCGATACAACGCGACTACCGCCGTGGTTCCCCTATCGCTTTGTGGATCATTTGTTGCCCGCAACCTCAACCGGAGCGGAAGCCCTTCCGCTCGGCTTAGAAGGACTCGTTTTCGACTCAAACTCGCCTCGATTCGGCGAGGATATCGTCCTCACGAACGTCATCGCGTTCGACGTGCGTGTCTTTGATCCCGCAGCCGCACTCGCCGATCTTCCGTCCGGTAGCGACGTGGCCGCACCGCTGGACACAAACCCGGCTTCGGCTTTTCCTCCGGGTACGGTTCAAGCAAACGGCGCCTATGTTGATCTTGGAAACGGAGTGACGACAACCGGGCCATCCGGCGCTGCTCCTCGATTCTCTGGCGTCGGCCATCCGCTGAGCCGACTCAATGGTTCTCCCTGCGTATACGACACCTGGAGCACCCACTACGAAGCCGATGGCGTCGATCAAGACGGTGTCGCGGGCTTTGACCAAGGCGTCAACGGCGCCGACGACGCGGTCCCCGCTCGACTTGGCCTATCGCCTGTCCCGGCCGATGGCGTGATCGACGACGTCGACGAATGGGAAACAAAGCCCCCCTACCCGTATCCGCTCCGTGGGATCGAAGTCAGGATTCGCTGCTTTGAGCCGACCAGCCGGCAGGTGCGGCAGGTCACCGTACGGCACACGTTCGTGCCGCATTAGGGACATCCGCCGCGTGTACGCTGGACAAACAACGCCATTCCATGGATATTTATAGGGGAAGGATGACGTGGCCCTTCCCGCTCTTTTCTAGCTGCTGAAGTTCGCCCGTTTGCAGAGTTTCTACATACGTGATGCTCGTTTCCAGGAGAATTAAAATGCCTACCGCTCAAAGCCGCAGCCGGCAGGGCTTCACGCTTGTTGAACTCCTGGTGGTGATCTCAATCATCGCGACGTTGATTGGACTTCTGCTTCCGGCAGTGCAAAGTGCAAGAGAAGCAGGTCGTCGGAACACCTGTGCCAACAATCTCAGCCAACTCGGCAAGGCTACCCAGGCGTTTGAATCTCAGCGGCAGGCCTTACCCGGGTGGCGCAATAGGCATCCGAACTCAACGATCACCCCTACCACCAATCCCGCCGCCTTTGGTTCGTGCCCATCATGGCCAGTCATGCTCCTGCCGAACCTTGAGCGCTCTGATCTCTACCGCACATGGGAGCAGGCCGTGCTTGCTACTCCGCGACCGACCACCGCTCCATCCATCTCCCTGCTCGAGTGCCCAACTTCGCCGCCAGACAATCAAGGCGCACCCAATCTCGCATACGCGGCTAATGCGGGCACGACGGCACGGAACGGCCAGAATCAGATCAAGAGCGACGGAGTGATGCTTGATGCCGCTGGCACGACCTTCTACAACGCTGCACGGAACAATCTCGACGTTGTTTCATCGGGAGATGGAACGTCCAACACGCTACTGTTTGCCGAGAAATGCGGCAAACTCGTTCCGCAATCCCGATGGGATCTTGTTGCCGGAGTGAGCGGTAATACGGGAGCATCCGGGGTGGCGTACAGCGGCGATTCCTACGCGACCACGACGACGTCCGGAACTCTCAGCGGCGTCTGGCAGACGACCGTAACTTCGGACGACCTTCCTATGTTTGGCATCAAGGCACCGGCAAGCGGAATAAGTAAAGTCTTGAATAACACGGCCCCACCCACTGCGACTGACCCAAGTTATTCGGCCTTTCCATCGTCCAACCACCCAACCGGCGTGATGGTAGTTTTCTGCGACGGCCACACCATGTTTCTGAGCGATTCGCTGGCGACCCACGTGTATGCGCAGTTGGTCACATCGGACAGCAAGTGGGTGCCAAGCGGAGCTCCCCTCGGGGGTGCAGCATCCCTCGGAGGAGGTTATCAGACCAACTCGGAGAGGGCCGATGGATGGCTCAAACTCTTCGGTACGGCGCCGTACGCGCTAAGTGAAGCCGACTACTAGGCCCACCCGAGGGTGTCCCTGCAGGGCATGTGGCATGCCGCACTAGTGGTCGCCTTGTAAAAGCGGTGAGCCCCTGCACGCTTTGCCTGTCCATTGACGGGCGGCTGCCTACAGTTCTTCTGCGGTGATTTGGAACTCAGGGCAAGAAGCGTAGGAGAGCCGCGGTGACTGCTGAAAGTCTTGCGGGTGGATCAGTGCTTGACAGTGTTCCGGCAACTGCGGAGTTCGACCCGCACTCGCGCGAACCCTCTCTCGCTGCGATTGGGGGCGTTGAACCAAAACCAGGCATCGATCTCTCCGACGCCCGTGAGCGGCTCGTCCGCCATCGTATCTACGGCCTCGTGAACTCCGCCGACCGCCTGCGGCGGTTCATGGAGAGCCATGTCTTCGCCGTCTGGGATTTCCAGAGCCTGCTCAAGGCCATGCAGCAGCGGCTCACCTGCACCACGCTGCCGTGGGTGCCCACGCCCGACCCCGAGGCCCGCCGGCTGGTCAACGAAATCGTCCTCGACGAGGAGTCGGACGAACTACCCGAGGGCGGCGCAGCGTCGCACTTCGAGCTGTATCTGGACGGTATGCGGGCTGCGGGAGCTGATACGCGCCCAATCGATCGAATGATCGAGATCCTGCAGGCGGGGCGGTTACCGCAGGTTGGAAAACCTGCGGCTACTGTCGGCGGTATGGGACCGCAGGTTGGAAAACTTGCGGCTACGGCGGATTGTGGGGGACCGCAGGTTGGAAAACCTGCGGTAACGGTTGGGGAGCTTGTGGCAATCGCGATGGACGACGCCGGTGTACCTGAAGCGGCTCGTGACTTCGTCCAAAAGTCCTTCGCCGTGATCGAATCGGGCTCCACGCATGGCATCGTCGCCGCATTCACCTACGGCCGCGAAGACGTGATCCCCGATATGTTTCGCAGCCTCGTTTCGTCCCTCGCCAGCCGCGACCCCGCGTGGGAGAGATTTCACTGGTACCTGGAACGCCACATCGAGGCCGACGACGAGAAGCACGCCCCCGTGTGCCGGCGAATCATGGCCCGCCTCTGCGGCGACGATCCCGCGAAGTTGGTGGAGGCATCGCGCGTGGCCAGGGAGTGCATCGAGGCCCGCATCGCACTCTGGGACGCAATCGCCGCCGAGATCGAAGCGATCCCGGCAGAGTGATGCCGGCGGACGGAGGAGCGAATCTGCAAGGGGATTCAGCCGTACCGCTTACGCGGTGACGCTTCCTGCACGCTGCAGGGATGCTTGACACGAGACGTGTACGCCTGTATCCTCCGTTCACCGACGGGCCCTTCGCGTGTAAGGTGAAACCATGTCATTCGCATCCGAAATCCGCAGCCGACTCGTCCGCGCTTTTCCCGAGAACCAGGCCGACCTCCTGGCCGAAGTGCTCGTGGAGTCTCACGCCGAACTCGTGAACCGTGCAGACTTCCACAAACTCACCAAGGTGGTTCATGACCTTGGGGAGGCCCAAAAGCGGACCGAGATCCATGTCGATGAATTGGCTCGTTCGCAGCAGGACATGCGGGTGACCATGCAGGAGATGCAGGCGACCATGCGAGACATGCAGGCGTCCCAACAGGAAATGCAAGGATCTATCCAGGCGATGCAGGCGTCTCAGCAGGAGATGCAGCGGGCGATTACCGATCTCGCCAAGCAAGTAGGCGGGCTCTCCAATGCCGTCGGGGCCAACCTCGAAGACTTCGCCTGCGATCTCGTGCCCGAACTCCTCGAGAAATACTGGCGGTTCGTGACCGTGTCGGCCGGGCCCGAGGAACTCACCACCGCTGATGGCGTCGGCCGGGAGTTCGACGTGGTGGTCCGGGGCACGATCGACGGCCGGCCGGTGACCGTGCTCTGCGAAACCAAGGCGACCGTGAGCACCACCGAAGTGTCGAAGTTTCTGCGGATCGTGGAGAAGGTGCGCGCGGCCTATCCCGGCGAGGATATCCGGCCGCTGTTCTTCGGCTACAAGGCCAACTCGGCGGCTCGCGGGCTGATCACGCAGTCACAGGCGGCGATGATTTTTACTCGCGGCGTGATGATTCCGGTGGCGGCGTAAAGGGTTGTTTGGCACAGGTTAAAAACCTGT
>Ga0315904_10009187_pt1 | contig 12965 bp, 10 predicted proteins | sample LakEriMetagenome_6_FD_203529 | JGI IMG/M metagenome (GOLD analysis project Ga0315904, IMG submission 203529) | Freshwater fungal communities from buoy surface, Lake Erie, Ohio, United States - Buoy 12 MA120 | ecosystem: Environmental > Aquatic > Freshwater > Lake | place: USA: Lake Erie, Ohio... | reverse complement strand
ATCGGTCAGGTGCGCGGGCAGCTCGTCGGTCATGCCTTCCCACCATACGTCCCCATCGTCGGTGAGCGCGACGTTGGTGAAGACCACGTCACGCTGCAGCGAGGCCATGCAGTTGGGGTTGGTCTTGTCGTTGGTGCCGGGGGCCACGCCGAAGTAGCCGGCTTCGGGGTTGATGGCGTGCAGGCGGCCATCCGCGCCCGGCTTGATCCAGGCGATGTCGTCGCCGATGGTCGTGACCTTCCAGCCCTCAAAACCGGCCGGGGGCACCAGCATGGCGAAGTTGGTCTTGCCGCAGGCGCTAGGGAAGGCGGCGGCCACGTGGACCTTCTTGCCGGCGGGCGAGGTCACGCCCAGCACCAGCATGTGCTCGGCAAGCCAGCCCTGCTCGCGCCCCATAGTGGAGGCGATGCGCAGCGCAAAGCATTTCTTGCCCAGCAGCGCGTTGCCGCCGTAGCCCGAGCCGTAGCTCCAGATCTCGCGCGTCTCGGGGTAGTGGACGATGTACTTGGTCTTGTTGCAGGGCCAGGCTACGTCTTGCTGGCCAGGCTGCAGCGGCGCGCCCACGGTGTGGACGCAGGGCACGAAGGCGCCGTCCTCGCCCAGCAGGTCATACACCGCACGGCCCATGCGCGTCATGGTGCGCATGCTGATGACCACGTACGGGCTGTCGGTCAGCTCCACGCCGATGTGCGAGATGTGCGAGCCCAGCGGCCCCATCGAGAACGGCACCACGTACAGGGTGCGGCCCTGCATCGCGCCCTTGAACAAGGCCTGGTCGCCCGTCTGCAGCAAGTCGCGCATCTGGCGCGGATCCATCCAGTTGTTGGTGGGGCCGGCGTCTTCCTGGCGCTGACTGCAGATGTAGGTGCGGTCTTCCACACGCGCCACGTCGCTGGGGTCGCTCCAGGCGAGGAAGCTGTTGGGGCGCTTGGCCGGGTTCAGCCGGCGCATGGTGCCGGCGGCCACCAGTTGGTCGCACAGGCGCTCGTACTCTTCCTGGCTGCCGTCGCACCAGACGACGTCGGCCGCCTGCGTCAGCGCGGCGATCTCGGCCACCCAGGCAATGAGCCGGGCGTGTTTCACATGGGAGGGAGCGGTCAGGCGCATGCCCGGCATCAGCGGATGGTTCATGGGAGAGACTTCAGGAGGTTGGAAATTCGGTTTCGGGCCAATTTCCTGATGCCTTCTGCGCACACCTGGAAACTCGCCCGAGACCGCCTGTCCTGCTCTTGAACCGGCCCGTTGCTGCGGGGCTCGCATTGTCGGACCAATGTAATCACTCCGTAACCAGAAGGATCAATCAAACTATGCGAAAAGCGCATATGGTTATGAAGGAGGGTGCAGGCGCGCCGGACCCTTTCCGGGAGAGTCACCGCCAAACGCGGAGGCATCAATCAAGACATCAAATGAAGCTAAAGTATGTGCTCTCGTGATGGGGCAAACGCATGCGAACGACGATCAATATTGATGATGAACTGCTGGCCAAGGCGATCAAGCTCATGGGCCCCATGGACAGGACCGCTGTCTTGAGTGAGAGCTTGAAGGCGCTCATCGAGCGCGAGAGTGCCAAGCGGCTCGCGCGACTGGGAGGTGTCGAGCCTGCGCTCAAGGCCGCGCCGCGCAGGCGCTCGGAGCGCCCTGCTTGATCTTGGTCGACACCTCGGTGTGGGTCGATCACCTACGCCGCACCGACCCGGGCCTAGTCGCTTTGCTCGAGCGTTCGGCCGTGGTCATGCATCCGTTTGTCGTGGGAGAGATCGCCTGCGGAACCCTGCGCGATCGCAAGCTGGTGCTCGAACTGCTGCAGGACCTGCCCACTGCGGTGGTGGCCACTGACGACGAGGTGATGCAGTTCATCGAACGCCACGCCCTGTACGGCAAAGGGATCGGGTATGTCGACGTTCATCTGTTGGCATCGGTCGCGCTGACAGGTGGAACAAGACTCTGGACTCGCGATCAAAGGTTGCGGCAAGCGGCGGCGGAGCTAGGTTTAGCGCAGCCTGAACAGGCTCACTGAGACTTCAGCCTCAAGAGCTGAAAAGAATGCAATGAAAGTCCTCAGCGTGAACGCCGGGCGAGCGGTGGCCACACAGATCAACGGCCGTCGGGTGATGACAGCCATGGCCAAGCGTGCTCAGTCCGGGCCGGTGGCTGTGGGTACGCTGGGTCTGGCGGGTGACGAACAGGCCGACCTGAGCGTGCACGGCGGACTTTCCAAGGCGGTGTACGCCTACGGCAGCGGGCACTACGCCTTCTGGCAGACCGTACGCGCCCAGGCGAAGGTGTCGCTGTGGGACGAGCCCCTGCCTCCGGGCTCCATCGGCGAGAACCTGACGGTGGAGGGCCTGGACGAGGCGCTGCTGTGGATAGGCGACCGGCTGGTGCTGCCCGGGTGCGTGCTGGCCGTGAGCGAACCCCGCATGCCCTGCTTCAAGTTTGGCGCGGCCATGGGCTTTGCGCAGGCGGGCAAGCTGATGAGCCAGAGTGGCTACTGCGGCGCGTATCTGGCCGTCATCGAGCCCGGCACGGTGCAGGCCGGTGATGCCGTCCGGCTGGCCCCAGGGCCGCGAGAAGTGAACCTGCGGGAACTGTTCCGATCACGCGTGCGCGGCGGCTGATGACAGGCGCGGTTTGGGGCGCGCGAGCTTGTGTGCGCAGAGGCCTCACAAGCCCTTATGCCTGAACCGGGCTCAACCCCAGGCGTCGGGCCTCCCAGCGCCACAAGCGCTCGGTGGCCACCAGCACCACCACGTAGCGCACGACATGCAAGGCCGTGACGGTGGGCACCCCCAACTGCAGCACCTTGGCGGTGATGCACATCTCGGCAATGCCGCCGGGTGAGGTGCCCAGCACCAGCGTGGCAGGGCTCTGCCCGGTCAAGCTGGCCAGCACCGCGGCGAAGAGCGCCGAGGCCACGATCATCGCCACCGTGCCGACACCCACGGCAGCCAGCCAGCGCGGCGCCGCGCGCACGAAGCCCGGCGTGAAGCGCGCGCCCAAGGCCACCCCGATGAAGAGCTGGCCGGCGTTGGACAAAGGCTTGGGCATGGCGGTGAGCTGCACATCGCTGGCCGTCAACAGGATGGACACCCCAAGCGAGCCCAGCACCCAGGGGTTGGGGCCGCCCAAGCGCCTGATCACTGCAATGCCGGCGGCCGTGAGCGCCAACAAGATCGCCAGGCCCTCCAGCCGGAAGGTCTGCGCCCCTGGCACGCTCAGGTCCGTGCCGTGCACATCCAACCATTGCAACGCAAAGGGAATGGTCATCACCACCAGCATCAGGCGCAGCGAGTGGCTGGCCGCCACCAGGTCCACTCGGCCGCCGCGCCGGTCGGCCATCAACGCCATCTCCGAGGCGCCCCCGATGGCCGCGGCAAAGAAGGCCGTCTCCCGGCCCATGCCCGGCTGCGAGCGCTGGGTCCACCACAGCCAGCGGTAGAAGCCATAGCCGATCAGCAGCGCCCAGGCCACCGCCAACACGATAGGCAGCGCCAGGCTCGGCAGCAGCGCCACCACCTGCGGCGTGAAGTACAGGCCCAGCGCCATGCCGATCGTCCACTGACCCACGTTGCGCAGCACGGGCTCCGAGCGCACGGGCAGGCCCACCAGGGCGGCCACGGCAGTGGCCATCAAAGGGCCGATCATCCAGGGCAGCGGCGAGCGCAGGGCCTCGCACGCCAGGGCGGCAGCGCAGGCCAGCGCCAGCGTGGCCGCCAGCCAGACGCCGCGTTGCCAGGCGGCGCCGCTGAACCGCAGCTGCCTGGTCAAGCCGTCGACGCCACGTTGTCAGGCGCGCCCGCCTCGGCGTAGTCGGTGTAGCCGGCCGCGCCGCCGCCGTAGTAGGTCTTGCGGTCCGACGGGCTCCAGGGCAGGTCTTCGCGCAAACGGCGCCCGAGATCCGGGTTGCCGATGAAGGGCCTGCCGAAAGCCACCAGATCGGCCTGCCCGGAGGCCACGGCCTGGAGCGCCAGGGTGCGGTCGTAGCCGTTGTTCACCATCCAGGGGCCACCAAAGCTGCGGCGCAGAGTGGCGTAGTCGAAGGGCGCGATGTCGCGCGCCCCGCCCGTCTGGCCCTCCACCACGTGCAGAAACGCCAGCCGCTGCGGTGCCAGGCGCTCCACCATGCGCTCGACCACCCGGCCATAGGTGGCCTGCGGGTGGCTGTCCTGCCCGGAGTCGTTGACCGGGCTCACGGGCGACAGGCGCACGCCCGTGCGCCCGGGACCCACCTCGCCCGCCACCGCCGCCACCACCTCGGTCAGCAGCCGCGTGCGGTTCTCCAGCGAGCCGCCCCACTCATCGCTGCGGTCGTTCAAGTTGTCGCGCAGGAACTGGTCGAGCAGGTAGCCGTTGGCCGCGTGAATCTCCACGCCGTCAAAGCCGGCGTCGATGGCGCAACGCGCGGCGTGAGCGTAGTCGGCCACCAGGGCCGTCACTTCTTCGCTGCTCAATGCCCGCGGTGCCGAACAGGGGTGGAGCTCGCCGGCGATCCAGGTCCGGACCTGCGCCGCCCGGGCCGTGGACGACACGGGTGCGCCGCCGTCCGGCTGCAGGCTGGTGTGAGAGATGCGGCCCACGTGCCAGAGCTGGCAGACGATGCGGCCGCCGCGCGCGTGCACCGCATCGGTCACCAGGCGCCAGCCGTCCACCTGGGCCCGGTTGTAGACACCCGGCGTGTCGCCGTAGCCTTGGGCCTGCGGGCTGATCTGCGCGGCCTCGCTGATGAGCAGGCCGGCACCTGTCTGCGGGTCGGCCCGCTGGCCGTAGTAGGCGGCCATCAGGGCGTTGGGCACCCCGTCCGGGGCCCGGTTGCGAGTCAGCGGCGCCATGACGACGCGGTTGGCCAGGTCGATGTCGCCCAGGCGAATGGGGTCGAAGAGAGTGGGCATGGAGTGTGCGGGGGCCGCAAGCGGCCATGGGCATGCAGATCGCCGCATTCTCGGGCCCCGCGCCAGCGCGTACAGTCCACCCCCCATGCTCGCCTACCGTCACGCCTTCCATGCCGGCAACCACGGCGATGTGCTCAAGCACATCGCTCTGATGCTCGTGCTGCGCTACATGAACCAGAAGGAGAAGGGCTGGCGCTTCGTGGACACGCACGCCGGCGCGGGCGGCTACTCGCTGCACAGCACCTACGCCAAGAAGAACGGCGAGTACACGCAAGGCGTGGGTCGGCTGTGGGGCCGCACGGACGTGCCGGCGCCCGTGGCCGACTACCTGGACCTGATCCGCCAGTTCAACGGCGGCAGCACGCTCAAGCAGTACCCCGGCTCACCGGCCATTGCCAACGCGCTGTGCCGCGAGCAGGACCAGTTGCGCCTGTTCGAGATGCACCCCACCGACTACCGGGTGCTGGCCTCCTACCTGGCCGAGGAGCCGGGCGTGGAAGTGAAGATGAGCGACGGCTTCGAGGGCCTGAAGTCGCGCCTGCCGCCGCCCACCCGGCGCGGCGTGGTGCTGATGGACCCGAGCTACGAGCTCGACCGCGACTACAGCCGCGTGGTCACGGCGCTGCGCGACGGCATGCAGCGCTTTGCCGAGGGCACCTTCATGGTCTGGTACCCGCTGGTGGGCAAGCTGCCGGCGGTGCAACTGCCCAAGCGGCTGAAGGCGCTGGCGCCCAAGCGCTGGGTGCATGCCCGCCTGACCGTGCAGCCGTTTGATGCACGTGGCTTCGGCATGGCCGGCAGCGGCGTGTTCATCATCAACCCGCCGCACACCCTGCACGCCGAACTGAACAGCCTGCTGCCCTGGCTGCACGAGGCGCTCAAGCAGTTCGACGGCGGCGGCTGGGTGCTGGAGCAGAAGGCGGATTGATCTGGCGCGCTGACGCCCTCACCCCACCCCGCGCGCCCGGTCGTCCTTGAACTGCTTTCGGAAGGCCTCGAAGCGCCCCTCCTCCAGCGCCTGCCGCACCTCGCTCATCAGGTTCACGTAGTAGTGCAGGTTGTGGATGCTGGCCAGCATGGGGCCCAGCATCTCGCCGCAGCGATCCAGGTGGTGCAGGTAAGCGCGGCTGAAGCCGCCGCTGACCGTGCCGTCGGCGCGCGTGGCGCCCTTGCAGGCGTAGCAAGCGCAAGTGGGGTCCAGCGGGCGCGCGTCGCTCTTGTGGCGGGCGTTGCGGATCTTCAGGTCGCCAAAGCGGGTGAACAGGTGGCCGTTGCGGGCGTTGCGCGTGGGCATGACGCAGTCGAACATGTCCACGCCGCAGGCCACCCCGTCCACCAGATCTTCGGGCGTGCCCACGCCCATGAGGTAGCGCGGCTTGTGCGCCGGCAGGCGGTGCGGGGTGTGCGCCATGATGCGCAGCATTTCGTCCTTGGGCTCACCCACGCTCACGCCGCCAATGGCGTAGCCGGGGAAGTTCAGCTCGGTCAGGGCGTGCAGCGACTCCTCGCGCAGGTTCTCGAACATGCCGCCCTGCACGATGCCGAACAGGGCGTTCGGGTTTTCCAGCCGGGCGAACTCGGCCTGGCTGCGACGGGCCCAGCGCAGGCTGAGTTCCATCGACGCGCGGGCTTCCCTCTCGGTGGTGAGGTGGCCCTTGGTTTCGTAAGGGGTACACTCGTCGAACTGCATGACGATGTCGGAGTTGAGCACCGTCTGGATCTGCATGCTCACCTCGGGCGTGAGGAAGAGCTTGTCGCCGTTGACCGGCGAGGCGAACTTCACACCCTCCTCGCTGATCTTGCGCATCTCGCCCAGGCTCCACACCTGGAAGCCGCCGCTGTCGGTGAGGATGGGCTTGTGCCAGTTCTCGAAGCCGTGCAGCCCGCCCAGGCTCTTCATGATGTCCAGGCCCGGGCGCATCCACAGGTGGAAGGTGTTGCCCAGGATGATCTGCGCGCCCATCTCTTCCAGGCTGCGCGGCATCACGCCCTTGACCGTGCCGTAGGTGCCCACGGGCATGAAGATGGGCGTCTGCACCACGCCGTGGTTCAGCGTGAGCCGCCCGCGCCGGGCCAGGCCCTCGGTCTTGAGGAGTTCGAAGTTCAGCATGGGGCGGATTGTCGGGGCGGCCCGCAGGCTGTCCTGGTTCAGACAGACTCAGACAGACGCTGAGCCGGCCCGCTCCAAAAGCATCGCATCCCCGTAACTGAAGAAGCGGTAGCGCTGCGCGATGGCGTGGCGGTACAGCGCCATGACATGGGCATGGCCGGCGAAGGCGCTGACCAGCATCATCAGCGTGCTCTTGGGCAGGTGGAAGTTGGTGATCAGGCGGTCGACCACGCGGAACTGAAAGCCCGGCGTGATGAAGATGTCGGTATCGCCCGTGGTGGGCTGCAGCACGCCGCCGCGGGCGGCGGACTCCAGCGAGCGCACCGTGGTCGTGCCCACGGCCACGATGCGGCCGCCGGCCGCGCGCGTGGCCTGGATCACGTCGACGGTCTGCGCACCCACCTCGTACCACTCGCTATGCATGCGGTGATCTTCGATGCGGTCGGCCCGCACGGGCTGGAAGGTGCCGGCGCCCACGTGCAGGGTCACGCGTGCCGTGCCCACGCCGCGCGCATGAAGGGCCTCCAGCACGGCCTCGTCGAAGTGCAGGGACGCCGTGGGTGCCGCCACCGCGCCTGGTCGGGCGGCGAAGACGGTCTGGTAGCGGCGTTCGTCGTCGGGTGCATCCTCGTGCGTGATGTACGGCGGCAGCGGCACGTGGCCAAAGGCCTCGAGCAGCGCAAAGGGGTCTGCAGGCAGGGCCAGGTGGAACAGCTCGCCATCCGGGCCGCAGCGGCCCAGCACCTCGGCATCAAAGCTTTCTTCAAACGAGACCGATGCCCCGCCTGACCGGCGCCCGAACCGGACCACGCTGCCCGGCTTGGGCGACTTGCTCGCCCGCAGATGGGCCCAGACCGCATGCGGCACCCCGGACGCCCCCTGGGCTGAGGGCAGCACCCGCTCCACCAGCGCCTCCACCGCGCCACCGCTGGCCTTGCGGCCGAACAGGCGGGCCTTGATCACGCGGGTGTCGTTGAAGACCAGCAGGTCGCCCGGCGAGAGCAGGCCCGGCAGGTCGCGAAAGATCCGGTCCACGGGCGCCTGTGCGGCGCCATCGAGCAGGCGCGAGGCGCTGCGCTCGGGCGCCGGGTGCTGGGCGATCAGCTCGGGCGGGAGCTCGAAGTCGTAGTCGGCAAGGGCAAGGGTCATGGACGGGCGTAGGAACCAGGCGCGGAAGCGGGGCCGATCGCGGGGCCGGTCGTGGGGAAGATCGAACCAGCCGGGCGCAGCCTATCGGCTTCTGCGGGCAGGCGCTGAAGCCAACCGCCAAGGGCCCACTCCTCGTAGACCCAGTCCTGGTCGATCTTCAGCACGCCAGAAGGCGGCTCCAGCGGCACCTCGGGCACGCCCTTGAGGGCGGCGGCCATGTAGTCGATCCAGATCGGCAGGGCCAGCCCCCCGCCGGACTCGCGCTCGCCCAGGCTGCGCGGCTCGCTGTAGCCCACCCAGGCAACCGCCGCGACGCTGGGGTGGAACCCCGCAAACCAGGCGTCCACCGCGTCGTCAGTAGTGCCGGTCTTGCCGTAGACGTCGCTGCGGCCGAGCGTGGCCTGCGCCCGCGCAGCGGTGCCCACGCGCGTGACATCCTGCAGCAGGCTGGTGGTGACGAAGGCGTTGCGCGCCGGCAGCACGCGTGCCTCCTCGGCCAGGGGCGCGGCGGGTGACGCTTCGAAGAGCACGCGGCCCTGGGCGTCGGTGATGCGCTCCACCAGCACCGGGTCCACCCGCCAGCCGCCATTGGCAAACGTGGCGTAGGCGCGTGCCATCTGCAGCGGCGTGACGCTGCCCGTGCCCAGCGCCAGGGTGAGGTTGTCGGGCTGGCGCGCCGCATCCAGCCCCAGGCGGCCGGCCCACTCGCGCACCGGGCCCACGCCCACCTGCTGCGCCACGCGCACGCTCACCAGGTTCTTCGATTTCGCCAGCGCCTGGCGCACCGTCAGCGGCCCGTCAAAGCGGCCGTCGCTGTTCTGCGGGCTCCAGCCGTTGGCGGCCGTGAAGGGCAGATCGTCCACCACGGTGGCTGGCATCAGGCCCTGTTCCAGGGCAGCCGAGTACAGCAGCGGCTTGAAGCTGGAACCCGGCTGACGCCAGGCCTGGGTGGCATGGTTGAAGGGCTGGCGTGCGAAGTCGAAGCCCCCCACCAGAGCGCGGATGCGGCCCGTGGACGGGTCCAGCGCGACGAAGGCGGCCTGCGCTTCAGGCCATTGCACCAGGGCCCATGCGGCCGGCCCCGAAGGAGCACGCATCACGCGCACGACAGCGCCGCGCCGCAACGCCAGCGCAGCCGGGGCCTTGGGCGCCAGGCCGGGCGCGGCGCGACGCAGGGCTTCGCCCGTGAGGGTGAGGCGCTCGCCGGTAGCCAATTGCACCCTCACCTCGCGCGGCGTGGCCTGCAGCACGATGGCCACCCGCAGCTGCTCGTCGTCGCGGTGCGCCTTCAAGGCTTGCGCCGCAGCCCGCTCGAGCTCCGGCCCATCACCCGCCGGCAGGTCTTCCACGTCCTCGGGCCCGCGCCAGGGCGTGCGGCGGTCGTGCTCCAACACGGCTCGCCGCACAGCGTCGCGCGCAGCCCGCTGGTCGGCCGCGCGCAGCGAAGTCACCACGCGCAGGCCCTGGGTGTAAGCCTCGGGACCAAAGCGCTCCACCACGGCGCGGCGGGCCATCTCGGCCACGTGCCCCGCCGGCACCGCCACATCCAGCGGTGATCGGATGTCGAGCCTTTCCACTCGCGCGGCGGCCCACTCGGCCTGCGTGATGACCCCTGTGACGCGCATGCGCTCCAGCACCACCTGCTGCCGCGCCACGGCGCGCTGACGGTTGACCACCGGATTGGCGTAATGCGGGTTCTGCGGCAGGCCGGCGAGCATCGCCGTCTCGGCAAGGCTCAGCCGCTCCAGCGGCTTGCCGAAGTAGGTCTGTGCTGCGGCGGCAAAGCCATAGGCCCGCTGGCCGAGAAAGATCTCGTTGAGATAGACCTCCAGGATGCGGTCCTTGGTCAACGCCTTCTCCACCTGCAGCGCCAGCAAGATCTCCTTGGCCTTGCGCTCGGGCGTGAAGCGCTGCGTCAGCAGCATGGTGCGCACCAGTTGCTGCGTGATGGTGGAGGCCCCCTGCTTCATGCCACCGGTCATCATTGACAGCACGGCCCGCGCCATGCCCTTGGGATCGATACCGCTGTGCTCGCGGAACCGCGTGTCCTCCACCGCCAGCACGGCGTCTTGCAGGCGCTTCGGGATGCGTGACAGGGGCACGAAGATGCGCCGCTCCGCGCCAAACTGGGCGATCTCCACGCCGTCGGCCGTCACCACCTGCAGCGGCAGTCGCGGCTGGTACTGCACGATGCGGTCGATGGCGGGCAGCTCGAAGGCCGCGTCGGCCTGGGGCGGCACGGCCCACAGGCACCAGGTCAGGCTCGCCAGACAGGCGGCGCGGGAAACTCGCATGGGACGGATTATCGAGACCAACGTTTGAAAGCCATCGCGGGCTTGAAGTGCAGAGGCCGCATGTTTGGCGGGTTGGGGGCCAGGGGCCCCGGGGCTGGCCAAGTGTCGCGGCGCTTCCTCAGGGTTTTCACCGCAAATGACCTCTGACAGGCCCGAATCAAGCCCCTGGGTTTGACCTTCCCCTGGTGCGCAGCCAAGAATCGCCGCTGACCGTGCGGGCCACGGGTTGGCTGGCGCCTGGTTGCGCCGTCACGCCGGCCCCTGGACGCACCACCTGCACCGATGCCCAAGAACCCCCTTCTGGAGACCCACTCATGACCTCACGCCACGACGTCCGCCGCCGCCAGCTCGGCCTGGCCGCGCTCTCAGGCCTTGCCTTGGGCGCCCTCGGGTCGGCCCGGGCCCAGACGCCCGCCTGGCCGGCGGCCAAGCCCATCCGCCTGATCGTGAACTTCCCGGCCGGTGGCTCGCCCGACCTGGTGGCGCGCTCGGTATCCACCACCGTGGCGCAGGCGCTGGGCCAGCAGATCGTGGTGGACAACCGCGGCGGCGCTGGCGGCATCATCGGCTCGGACGCCGCCGCCAAGAGCGCGCCCGACGGCTACACCATCCTGTGCAGCTCGGGCAGCGGCGCGTCCATCGTGCCCTACGTCACGCCCAAGATGCCGTTTGACCACGACAAGGACCTCGTGCCCGTGGCGGCGGGGGCGCGGCTGCAACTGTTCCTGGTGGTGCGAAGCGATGCGCCCTACAAGACCTATGCCGAGTTCATCGCTCACGCCAAGCGCAACCCCGGCAAGCTCACCTATGGCACGCCTGGCAACGGCACCAGCCCCCACATCGCGGGCGAGATGCTCAAGGCCCAGGCCGGCTTCTTCAGCGTGCACATCCCCTACCGCGGCTCGGGGGCGGCGCTGCAAGACCTGCTGGGCGGCACCATCGACTACCTGCTGGATCCGGGCATCGCGTTCCCGCACGTGCGCTCGGGCCGGCTGCGCCTGCTGGCCGTGACCTCGCCCAAGCGGCTGTCGATGTTCCCTGACGCCCCCACGCTGGAAGAATTGGGCCTCAAGGGCTTTGATGCCGGCACCACGCACGGCTTCTGGGCCCCGGCGGGTACGCCCGCAGCCATCATCGAGCGCATGAACCGCGAGATCAACCGCGCGCTGATGCTGCCCGCGGCGGTGGAGGCCATCCGCGGCATCGGCGCCGAGCCCACACCCATGTCACCCGCCGAGTTCGGCGCACTCACCAAGGCTGACGCGCGGCGCTTCGCCCAGATCATCAAGGACCGCAACATCGTGCACGACTGAGCGCCAGCCCGCGGCCTGGCATGCGGCCGACAATGCGCCGCATGCCCGACGTGCCCCGTGCCAAGTCCGCGCCCCAGAAGGCAATGGAGCGGCTCGGCCTGGTGCGCGACGTCGATCTGGCCCTGCACCTGCCGCTGCGCTACGAGGACGAGACGCAGCTGCAACCCATCGCCCACACCCGCGACGGTCAGACCGCGCAGGTGGAGGGCGTGGTGCGCGAGGCGCAAGTGGAGCTGCGCAGCCGGCGCCAGCTGGTGGTGCGACTGGCGGACGACAGCGGCGACATCACGCTGCGCTTTCTGAACTTCTACCCCTCGCATCAGAAGGTGCTGGCACGCGGCCAGCACGTGCGCGTGCGCGGCGAGGTACGCGGCGGGTTTCTGGGGCGGGAGATGGTGCACCCGACCTTCAAGGCCGTGGAGCCGGGCGCGCCGCTGCCGGCCTCTCTCACGCCGGTGTACCCCAGCAGCGCACAGCTGCCACAGGTCTACCTGCGCAAGGCCATCACCTCCGCACTGGCACGTGCGCCCCTGGACGAGGTGCTGCCTCCCGCCGCCCTGCCCGCCGGCCTGCCCACGCTGAAGGAGGCCGTGCGCCTGCTGCACCAGCCACCGCCCGGGCTGCCCCTGGCCACGCTGGAAGATCGCAGCCATCCGGCCTGGCAGCGGCTCAAATTCGACGAGTTGCTGGCGCAGCAGCTGGCCCAGGCGCAGGCGGTGGCTGCGCGCGAGCGGCTGCGCGCACCTGTGATGGCCGCGGTCACTGGCCCATCCAGCCTGCACACCCGCCTGCAGGCCGCCCTGCCCTTTGCGCTCACCGCCGCGCAGGCCCGCGTCTGCGGCGAAATCGACGCCGACCTGGCACGGCCCGTGCCCATGCACCGCCTGCTGCAGGGCGACGTGGGCTCGGGCAAGACCGTGGTGGCCGCGCTGGCGGCCGCGCGCGCCATCGACGCAGGCTGGCAATGCGCGCTCATGGCCCCCACCGAGATCCTGGCCGAACAGCACTTCCAGAAACTGGTGCAGTGGCTGCAGCCGCTGGGCATCACCGTGGCCTGGCTCACCGGCAGTCGCAAGGGCAAGGTCCGCAAAGCCATGCTGGCGCAGATCGCCTCGGGCGAGGCAGGACTGGTGGTGGGCACGCACGCCGTGATCCAGGACGACGTGGTCTTCGCCCGCCTGGGGCTGGCGGTGGTGGACGAGCAGCACCG
>Ga0315904_10009181_pt1 | contig 12969 bp, 10 predicted proteins | sample LakEriMetagenome_6_FD_203529 | JGI IMG/M metagenome (GOLD analysis project Ga0315904, IMG submission 203529) | Freshwater fungal communities from buoy surface, Lake Erie, Ohio, United States - Buoy 12 MA120 | ecosystem: Environmental > Aquatic > Freshwater > Lake | place: USA: Lake Erie, Ohio... | reverse complement strand
TGCCGGTCTCCTCGTGGATGAACAGGGCCCGCTGCGGGCCCAGCTTCGCGGCCGCGGGCGTGTCGACGAGCTGGCTGGAGTCGTTGCCGCTCATCTGGAAGAGGACCCGCAGTTCGAACTCCTTGATGGCGTTGCGGTCGAAGGTGCGCTGCAGGTTCGTCAGCGAGTCGCACCAGATGATGGCATGCACGCCGACGGCCGGACCATCCTTGATGAGCGTGAGGAAGTTCTCCGCGGGCCCGGCCTTCTTATCGCCCATCGAGAAGCCGAAGTCGCTGTCGCTCTTGCGGAGTTCGCGGAACCGGCCCAGGTCGCGGACCACGACGAACACCGCCTCGGCGTCGATGATCTGCCCGTCGAGCCGGCGGCGGATCTCCGCGGCGAGCGTCTCCAGGGCGTCGGCCGTGCCCAGCCGGCCCACGACCTCGATCTCGTGGGGCAGGTGGTCGGCCAGTTTTGCGAGCAGCAGGTCGGGCTTCTCCTCGGCGATCGCCGGCTCGAGAAGCACGAACCGCGCGGCGCGACCGAGGCCGCCGCCCGGGTGCGGGTCGTGGCCGGCGGCGAGGCTGGTGAGAGCCATCGCCAGCAGGCTGGCCCCCAGGTCCTCACGCTGGCCGACGATCAGCAGGTTGGCTCCCCCCTGGCGGCGGAAGATCGCCGCGGTTGGATCCTTGATGGCGATCGCATCGCCGAGCCAGGCGAGCGGCGCGGTCATTTCCCGGCCGTGCACGGTGCCGGCGTCGAGGAGCTCCGTGAGCAGGGGATTGCCCGCCGGTTCGGCCGCCTGGTTGCCGTCGAAGACGATCCGCGGCAGCTGCGGGATGTCGGTCCGCCGGTCGGCCAGCTCCCGCAGCGCGCCGAGATACCGCTCCCGGCGGTCGTCGTTGAGGAACACCACCTGGAACGGGTTGTTGCCCTCGACCATGCCGTTGGCGTCGTTGTAGATCGCCTCGCCGGGCCGGGTCAGCAGGCGGGCGGCGGTGTTGTCCTCCGAGAGGATGAGGCTCGAGTCGGCCTCGTTGCATTGCAGGGCGATGCGGACGGCCATCTGCCCCATCGTGGCCCGCGGCAGGCTGTAGGAGCCGCCCAGCGTCTGCGAGCCGAGGAGCACGTGCATGCCGAAGGCCCGGCCCTGGCGGACGAGGCGGTCGAGGATCAGCGAGGCATCCTGGGCGATCTTGTCGTCTTCGACGAAGATTTCCTGGAACTCGTCGATGAGCAGCAAAATCCGCGGCATCGGGTCGGGGTGCCCCGTCTGGCGGAACCCGGCCACGTTCTGCACGGAGAGCTCGCGGAACAGGTCGCCGCGCCGCTTCAGCTCGCGGTCGAGCTGCTCCATCACGGAGAGGCCGAACTCGCGCTCGCTCTCGATGGCGATCACGCGGGCGTGCGGCAGCTTGTAGTGGTCGTAGAGCTTGAACTCGACGCCCTTCTTGAAGTCGATGAGATAGAACTGGATCTCGTTGGGGCTGTACTGCAGCGCGAGGCTCGTGATCATCGCGTGCATGAGGGTCGACTTGCCGGAGCCCGTCTTGCCGGCGATCAGGCAGTGCTGGCTCGTGCCCTTGCCGAGCTTGAGGTACTGCAGCTTCTTGGCGCCGGCGGGGCCGAGCGGCGCGAGCACCTCGTTGGCCGTGCTCCCCTTCCACCAGTCCTCCTCCGCCGGGGCGACGCGGTCGAACGGCACCTCGATCCGCTTGGCGGCCTTGGCCGCCTTGCCGACCCGCTGGATGATCTGCGTGAACACGTCGTCGGGGGGCGCCTGCTCCACGGTCAGGGGCCACTTGGAGAACTCGGGGTCGCTCCAGGTGAACGTGCCGTCCTTGAGCACGAGCGTGGTCGCGTGCTGCTCGAGCTCGGCGAGGCTGAAGCCCGACGGCATCTGGGCCTTGGTATCGACCGAGATGATCGTGTACACGCCGCAACGGGCGCCGGAAGCGGCGATGCTCGCCAGGCGGCGGGCGCTGGTCTCGTTGAAGTTGGCGGGAAAGTTGGCCACGACCACGAACCGGTAGGGCTCCGGCACCTCCGCCTCGGCGTTGTAGGCCCCGATCGACTCGTACTCGTTTCGCAGGTACTTCTGGATCACCACCTCCATCTGCTCGGTGATGTCGGCCAGCTTCTGCTCGATGAGCGGCGGCTCCGTCCAGATCCGGCTGGTGACGAGCAATTCGTCGTGGTCGGCCAGGTGCATGAAGCCGGCGAACTGCTTGCCGAGGCCGAGCGGATCGATGATCGTGAACCGGCTCTGCCCCGGCGGAATGCCGGTGGCGATCCGCAGCGTGAGCGCCTGGAGCAGCGCCGAGGCCGTCTCCTTCTGGTCGGCCGTCGTCTTGATCAGCAGCGAGGAGTGGACGGGGTAGGGGAGGATGGCCGGCTGCGTCCACGACACCGGACCGAAGGCGTTCAGCGCCGGCTCACCCGACACGCCTCCCGGCACCCGCTCCAGCGACAGCCCCAGCGACCCGAACCGCAGCCCGGGGGGCGGATCGGCCGGCAGCGGCACGTCGTCGCGGGCCAGTTCGTCCCAGGGCCTGAAGGCGGCGGCGTCGATGCGATTGGCCTCGTCGTAGACGGCGGCCGTGCGCTCGCGGACCTCCTGCCAGCGGGCGGTCATCGCGCGGTGCCGCTCGTCGCGGCGGCGGTCGGCGGCCGCCAGCCGCTCGTCACGCTCGCGTTCGAGCGTGGCGATGTCCTCGCGGCCGCTGGTCTCCAGCGCGGCCAGCCGCGGCGGATACTTCTGCTCCGCGGCGTCCTTCGCCGCCGCCACCTTCTGAGCGAGAGCCGCGCACGAGCCGCGGTACTTCGCCTCCAGGTCGGCAAGCGCCTTGTCACGCTTGGCCGTGAACGACGCCAGCCGCTCTTCCGACTTCGCCCGGCGCTGCTCCTGCTCCTGTGCGAAGCGGGCTTCGAGCCTCGTCGCCTGCTCGTCCCGGCGGACCTTGAGGAACTCGGCGCAGGCCGGTTCGAGCCGCCGGGCCCGGGCCACCGCGGTCGCCAGTGCCGCCTGCAGGCCGGCGAGCTGCTCGCGGGCGACCTTCCGCCGACCGCGCACGAACGACAGGCCGCCCGCGATCCCGCCGCCGGCGAGGACCGCGGCCGTGCCGGCCGCCGCGGCCGCCTTGAGGCCCATGTCCATGCCGCCGGGCAGGCCGAAGAAGGCGGCGGCCCCTGCCGCCAGGCCGAGCACGATCGGCAGCCCGATCGCCGCCCCCTGCAGGCCGCCGGCGAATGCCTGCTTCGCGGCCGGCAGGTCGACGATGACCTTGGCCTGCTCGACGATCGAAGCCCGCAGCGACTCGATCTCGGCGAGCAGCTCCTTGCCCTCGGGGAGCGGTGCGTCGTCCGCGCCGGCGGCCGGTGTCAGGCCGCACGTCGCCAGCGCCTGGCCCGCCTTCGCCTCCGCCTCGGCGATCTGGCCGCTCACGCGGGCGACCTCCTTCTCATCCTTGGCGAACAGGCGGGCCGGCTGCTTGCGGTCCTCCTTGTGCTTTTCCTTGATCGACAGCTCGTCGAACTGATCGTCTTCCTTTGCCTGTCGTGCCTCCTTCTCGCAGAGCTTGGCGACCTGGGCGGCCATCGCCTTGCGCTGCTCGTCGAGCTTGCCGCGCTCGGCGGCGAGGTAGGCGTCGGCCTTGTGCAGCAGGCCCGCGTATTCCCGCTGCGTGGCCTCGATCTCGGCGGCGTACTTCTGCTTCGTGGCGGCGAGGGCGGCCTCCGCGTCGGCCCGCGTCTGCGTCACCGCCGCCTCGTGCTCCGCCGCGATCTCGTTCTCGAGGCGGGCCCGCAGGGCCGCCTCGGTGCGCAGCAGTTCCATCTGGCCGCGCAAGAGGTCGCGGTCGTAGGCGTTCACGGAGGCGGCTGGGGCGGGAAGGGCGTCGGTGCTCACAGATGCTGATCCACGGGGTGGTGCGGGGCGGGAAGCGGCGTCAGCCGCCGTCGTGCTCGCTGACGTCGCGGGCGGCCCGGTCGAGAACCTCGGCCAGCCGCCCGAGGGCGTCGAGGGTTTCCTTGACGGCCGGCAGCAGCGGCTCGACGTTGTCTTTCTGAAAGGCCTTGGCGCGGGTGTCGTGCCATGTGTCCTTGGCACTGTCCCACTTGATGTTGAGCTGCTTGAGGGCGTTGGCGAGTTTCGAGGCCCCGCTGGAGAGGTCGCCGACCTTCATGATGCCGCCTCCGTGGGGGGGGCCGCGGCCGGTGCGGGGGGCGCCGCTGCGTCGAGCTGGCGCGTGACGTTCTGGGCCCCGGTGCCGCCCGCGCCGCCGTCCGCCGCCCGCGGGCTGGATGCGTTTTGGTAGGCGTCCAGCGCCTTGAGCATCTTCTCGAGCTGGGCCATCGCCCGCGGGCAATCGACGTCGATCACCTCGCGGAACCGCACCAGCCGCACGCACGTCTCACGAAACTGCTGCTGCACGACCGGCGTCCAGCGGCGGACGGCCTCGGCCTTGCGCTCGGCCGTCTCCAGCAGCTTCCGCGCCTTGTCGAGGGCCTTCTTTTCCTCGATGCACGACGGCGTGTTGTCGCCCACCTTCTTGAAGGTGCGGCAGTGCTCCAGATCCTTGATCGCCTTGTTGACGATGTCGGACCGGCGGCGGATTTCCGCCTTCCAGAAGGCGGCCCGGTCGACCGTGATCCATTCCACGGCCCGCTGCCCCTGGATCTCGATCTCGGAGACGGCCTGGTTGGTCTCGTGCGCGAACGCCGCGAACGCCGCCTTGACGAAGGCGAGCGTGTCGATCGACTTGACGTCGGCCTGGTCGGACATGCGGCGGGCTCCTGGCGCGGCGATCAGCGTTGCTGCAGGTATTCCTCGACCCGCTCCGCCTTGCGGATCAGGTAGGGGACGTATTCGCTGGTCGACTCCGCGAACCGCTTGAAGGTGCCGAGCTGCTGCTCGAACTCCTCGGCGAACTTCTGCTGCTCCTGGTCGCGCCACGTGGAGCTCAAGGCGGCGAGCTGCCGCTGCACCATCTGCATCTGGGCCACCACTTCGTCGCTGAACTTCCGCAGGCTGCCCGCGAACCTGCGGAGCTCAGCCGGATCGACGATCGCCTGTCCCATGGTGGTCTCCCCTCTGCGTGCCTGCCTGTGGTCCGAATCTTCATCGTACCGCCAACCGCCCCCCCTTGGACAGCGGCCCGCCGGCGCTCTGCGGCTGGGAAGTGGCAGACCCGGAGCGTAGACTGCGGCGCCGTTTTCATTCCCGAGCCGCTCCGGAGCATGCCCGTGTCACAGCCTGCCGCCCCCGCCGCGCCCCACCGCCACGGCGGGCCGCCACCGCACGCCGCCGCCCAGTCCGTCGAGACCTCGATCGAGCCCTGCACCGGCTGGCACGTGACCCATTCGTTCTACGCCTTCGACCGCGGCCGGCTGGCGGCGCTCTCGGCCGCGGAGATCGCCGCCGGCGTCGATGCCTTCGCCGCCACGCTCGACCCCGCCGCACCGCACGCGCCCCGGCGGCTCCAGACCTGGGTCGTGCCCGGCCACAAGGCCGACTTCGGCGTCGTGGTCATGGATCGCTCGCCGCTGGCGGTCGACGACGTGCACCAGCGGCTGCTGGCCGGCCCGCTCGGCCCGGCCCTCGTGCCCACCTACTCGTTCGTGAGCCTCACCGAGGTGAGCGAGTACGTGCCGACGGTCGAACAGTACGCCGCCCGGCTCGTGGCCGAGGGGGAGGTGGCCGACAGTCCGTCCTACAACGCCAAGGTGCAGGGCTACGCGGCGCGGGAGCCGGCGATGCGGCAGGCGCGGCTGGAGCCGGAGCTGCCCCCGTGGCCCAACGCCTGCTTCTACCCGATGAACAAGAAGCGGAAGGTGGGCGAGAACTGGTTCACGCTGCCGTTCGCGGAACGCAGCCGGCTGATGGCCGAGCACGGCGCCTCGGGGATGAAGTTCGGCGGCCGCGTCAGCCAGCTGATCACGGTGGCCGTGGGGCTCGACGACTGGGAGTGGGGCGTGACGCTCTGGGCCCGGCGGCCCGACTGGCTGAAGGAGATCGTCTACACGATGCGGTTCGACGAGGCGAGCGCCCGCTACGCCGAGTTCGGCCCGTTCTACACCGGATACGTGGCGCCGCCGCGGGATGTCCTGGCTCACTGCCACGTCGGCTGACGCCGGACATCACTCCTTGACCGCGGAGAGGATCAGGTCGACCTCGGTGTCTCGGGGGGGCACACGGCCCGCGAAGGCCTCGAAGAGGAGGTCCGCATTGGCCTGCGAGCTCTGCAGCGGCAGGTCGAGCAGCGCCGTGGGGAAGTTCGACACGCAGATCACGTCGCCGCCATCGGCCTGGTAGTACTCGATGCCGTCATTGGGATCCCGCCAAAACGAACTGCCGGCGAACACCCATTCGGCTTCGAGTTGCTTTCCTGTCTGCGCGTTGCGGATCCATTCCTGGGCCCGCGCCTGTTGCTCCTTGCCCGCGGCGTCTTTCCAGCGCAGCCGGACGCTCACCCGCGGCCCCTTGGCGGGCGCATACTCGGGATCGAACGACACCGGGCTTCCCGGGTCGAGCCCGATCGCCAACAGCGCCGCGTGGATCAGCCGAGCGGTCGACCGGGTGGCCACGATCGCCTCGTGCTCCTTCGTCTTCTCGACGCACGCAAACACCTCGATCGGGCCCCGGTCGAGCACGATCTTCCCGCCCACGATCACTTCCTTGCGGGCCTTGTCGATCCACACCTCCTCGGTGCGCGACAGCCGCTTGAGCTCGGGATGCCGGTCGGGCCGGGAGGCGGGGCGGGGCGGGGCCTCCGCGTCGGCAGCCGCGGTCGGGGGCTCGGCCGCCACGAGGAGCGGTCGCGGTGACCCGACGCAGGCTAGCAGCATGCCCGCGAGGCAGCAGGAACGGAGACAGGCGTGAAACATGGTGGGCTCCTGGGGGATCGGGCCGTGGAGAACCGCCACCGCCTCCGTTACGATACCGGCCCGCGGGTCGACAGGGAAACTCCGGAGGCTGGGCTGCAGATGGTCGCGACGCATCACAAGAAGAAGCAGGCCAAGGGCAAGAGTCGTGGGAACGCCGAGGCCCGCCAGGGCCAGGAAGCGACCACGCCCCCACCTTCCGGGCGGAACCAGGGTGCGGGGCACCGGGGCGTGCCGGCGAAGGTGGGCGGCCGCGCCGCGGGCAGGCGGATCCGGGAGCTGGCCGAGGTCAGCGGCTCGATCGAGGTGCGGCGGCGGCTGCGGCGGCTCGCCGGCCAGGTGGGGCGCGGATCCGGAAACGCGCAGCGGATGACGTTCCTGGAGACGGAGATCGGTGCGTGCCTCGATCACGTGATCGAGTGTGCCGAGTCGCCGGACCGTTGGCTGCTCTGCGAGGCGGCGGCGTGGGCCTTGGGATGGATGGCCCGGACGAAGCGGGCGGGCGGCTCCGCCGGGGGTCTGCTCGAGCGGCTCGTGCAGCAGGCACGGGCGGCGGAGAGAATGCTGGCCGGCCGCGACACACAGCCGGCGCGATTCGTGCTCGTGCTGGCCCGACTGTTCAACGACATCGAGGCCTGCCGCTGCCTGGAGGAGTCGGCGACGGCGGCCGTCGCCGAGGAGATCCGGCGGCTGGTGACGGCGGCCGGCGCCGTCGGCCTGTCAGGATCAGCGGCCGTCGTCGAGCGAATCGTGCGCTGGAGCGGCGTTCGCGCGGCAGGGCTGGCGACGGGCGGCCCGCCGTGGAACGAGGCCACCGAGACGGCATGGGCTACGGCCGCCGCCGCCGCCCTGCGACTGCTTGGCGGGGGCGGGCGAATCCTCGCGGGCCCCGGACGTCTGCCCGCGTGCTTCTCGGCGCCGCTGCTCGATGCGCTGACGTCGTGTCGCGACGGATCCCGGCCGGCCGTCCGGGCGGCCCGAGCGCTGGTGCGGGGCCGCGCCGCCGGCCGCTGCCTGCCGCGCGACTTCCACGACCCGGCTGCGGCCGTGGCCGTGCTCCGTTCAGGCTGGGAACGGGGCGGCGTGCGTGTGCTGCTGGAGTACCGCGAGGCGACGCCGCGGCTGGAGATCGCGGTGGACGACCGCCTGCTTGTAGACGGGCCGTGGCGCTGGTCGGCCGTCGCCGAGGGGCGGCCGCTCGACGCGGAGGGGGCGTGGACCGTCTCCTGCTGGGAGTCCGATCGCAAGGCGACGTTCCTGGAGGTCGTGGCGCCGCTCACCGGCGGCATGCAGATCGAGCGACAGGTGGTCGTCCTGCCCGGAGAAAAGCTCGTGCTGCTGGCGGATGCCGTCACGCCGCGTCCCGGCGGGTCCGTGGCGGTGCAGGATCTGCGGTATCGCGGCACGGTCCCGGTCGCAGGCGGCCTCGATTGCCACCGCGAGGAGGAGACTCGCGAAGTGATCACGGCGGATACCAAAACGCGATTCATGGCGTTGCCGCTGGCCCTGCCCGAGTGGCGGGTGGCGGGCCGCGGGGCGCTCGACGTCACGGCCGACGGGCTGGTGTTGGAACAGCAGGGCGCGATCCGGCTGTACGCCCCCTTGTGGATCGACTGCGACGCGAAGCGAATCGCGAAGCCGAGAACCTGGCGGCAGCTGACCGTCGCCGACATGCGGACGATCCTGCCGCCGCACCAGGCCGTGGGATTTCGGGTGCAGGCGGGCCTCGAACAATGGCTGCTGTATCGGGCGCTCGACGTGCCCCGGAACCGGACGCTCCTTGGCTGCAACGTGTCGTGCGAGTTCCTGCTCGGCCGCGTGAAGCGTTCGGGTGAGGTGGCCCGCACGCTCGAGATCCAGTGACCGGCCGGCCGCTGCCGGAGGGGGCCGCGGCGGTGGTGGCCGCCAATCTGGCGCGGGTCCGCGACCAGGTCGCCGAGGCCTGCCGCCGCGCGGGCCGCAGCCCGGCCACGGTGACGCTCATCGGGGTCACGAAGTACGTCGATGCCGCAGCCGCCCGGCTCGTGCATGCCGCGGGCTGCCACGACCTCGCCGAGAGCCGGCCGCAGGCGTTGTGGGGCAAGGCGGAGGCCCTCGCCGACCTGGCGCCGCCGCCGCGTTGGCATCTCATCGGGCACCTGCAGCGGAACAAGATCCGCCGCACGTTGGCCGTGAACCCGCTCATTCATTCGCTCGACAGCGGGCGGCTGCTCGAGGCGCTGGCCGCGGAGTCCGCCGCCGGGGGCGTGTGCGAGGCGCTCGTGGAGGTGAACCTGGCAGGCGATCCCGACCGCACCGGGGCCACGGAGGCCGAGGCTGAGGCGATCGTGGCCGCAGCGGCGACGCGGCCCGAGATTCGCATCCGCGGCCTGATGGGCATGGCGAGTGTGTCGGACGGCGATCCGGGGGCCGCCCGCCGGGAGTTCGCCCGGCTGCGCGAACTGCGTGACCGGTTTGCGGCGACGCTCCCGGGGGGCGATTCTCTGCGCGAACTCTCGATGGGAATGAGTGGCGACTTCGTGGAGGCGATCCTCGAAGGCGCGACGATGATTCGCATCGGCTCGGCGCTGTTTGCCGGCCTCGACTCATGAAGCCCATGGGGGCATGCCTTTCCGGGTGCCATGCGATGGGGGTTTGAACCGGGGAATCACGTGCCGTCATGCGGCATGGACGGCGGTGTGGCTTTCGGGCCCGGAGTCCCCGGGTTGCCACCCGGGGCTTCTTGGGCCACGAGCGTCATCCACACAAAAAGCCCCCGGCGGAAGCCGTGGGACACGACGGTCGGAGGCCGCCGCTCCAGAAGCAGCGGCCACGGTCGCCCGGAGGTGCGACCGCCCGGCCGTCAGGCGAACCCTTGGCGTTCGCCGCGACGGCCCAAGCCTGCGGGGGCCATGGATGGCCCCGCAGGCGTACAGTCAGTCGTCGAAGCGGACCTCGAGGATCTCGAACTTCATCGTGCCGGCCGGCACGTCGATCGACACCTTCTCCCCCACCTTCTTCCCCAGCAGGCCCTGGGCGAGCGGGCTGGCCACGTTGATCCGCCCGGCGTCGTAATCCTCCTCGCCGGCGCCCACGAGCACGAAGATCTCCTCGTCGCCGAACTTGAGGTCCTTGACCACGACCGTGGCGCCGAAAACCACCTCGTCGCCGGCCTCCTTCGCCCGCTCCACGATCACGGCCCGGGCCAGCTTGTCGCGCAGGAGGTTGATCTTGGCCTGCATCATGCCCTGGCTCTCGCGGGCCCCGTGGTACTCCGCGTTTTCGCTCAAATCCCCTTCGCTGCGGGCCGCGGCCACGCGGGCGGCGAGTTTCGGCATCTCGACGTTTTCGAAGTGATCGACCTCGGCCTTGAGCTTCTCGTAGCCGGCGCGGGTCATGGGAATGCGATCGGACATCTCGGTCTCTCCAGGTTCTGGAAGTTCACTTCCGGGGCGTGACGGCGGCCCCGGGGCGGGAGCCGGCGATCAGGCCGGGGCGGACGACTCGGGCACGTAGAGCAGGCGGCCGCAGCTGCGGCACATCACCACCCGGCCCAGCATCAGATCGGAAAGCATGTTGCCCGTGATCTGCTGGAAGCAGCCGCCGCAGCTCTGCCCCTCGACCGGCGCCATGCCGTCGGCGCCCTTGTGCTTCACGACCCGCTCGTATTTCTCGCGGACGTCCGCGGCAAGCTCCTTCTCGACGGCCTCCAGTTCGGCACGCACCCGGGTTACCTCGCCGTTGAGCCGGCCCGTCTCGGCCGCCACGGTCGCCTGCGCGGCGGCAAGCAGTTTTTTGGCAGCCTCGACCTCCGTGTCGGCCGCCGGCACGGTGGGCTTGAGGGCGTCGATCCGCTCCAGGGCCTCGAGGATCTCGTCCTCCAGCACCTTGAGCGCCATCTTGTCGGCCGCGATCTGCTCGGTGAGTGTCTGGTACTCGCGGTTCGTCTTGCAGGCGTTGAGCTTGCCCTCCAGGTCGCGGTTCTTCGCCTCGGCCGACTTGAGCTGCAGCTGCTTCTGGTCGGCGGCCATGCGGGCCTTTTTCACGTCATCCTGGGCCGCGGCCTTCTTCGTCTCCGCAGCCTCGAGCTGCCTGGTGCGGCTCGCGACCTGGCGCGGGCCGGCGGCCAGCTGATCCTGGAGGTCGGCCAACTGCCGATGGATGCGGTGCAGCGTGCGGAGCGTGGCGGTGGTGACGGCGACGGTCATGCCCGGGAGTGTACCAATGCGGCCGGCCGGCCGCCACGAAGGGGGGCCGGCCGGCCTGTGGACCACGATTGGCCGATCACCGCGGCCGGTCAGTTGACGCTCGCGGCGCCTTCCATGAAGTTTTCGAGCTGCCGTGACCGGACCGGGTGTTGCAGCTTCTTCACGGCCTTGGCCTCGATCTGCCGCACCCGTTCGCGGGTGACGCGGAAGATCCGCCCCACTTCCTCGAGCGTGTAGGTGTAGCCGTCGGTGAGGCCGTAGCGGAGCCGGATGATCTCCCGCTCGCGGTAGGTGAGGGTCTTGAGCAGCGATTCAATCCGGTCTCGCAGCAGGCCGTGCGTCGTGGACTGCGCGGGGCTGGCCACGCCCACGTCCTCGACGAACTCGCTGAAGCTCGCGTCCTCGCTCTCCCCCACAGGGCGGTCGAGGCTCATCGGCTGCCGCCCCATTTCCAGCACGCGGCGGGCCTCCTCCACCGGCACGTCGGCCGCGTGCGCGATCTCCTCCGGCGAGGGCTCCCGCCCAAGCTCGTGCAGCAGCTTCTTGGCGGTCGTCCGCAGCTTCGAGAGCACGTCGATCATGTGGACCGGGATGCGGATCGTGCGGGCCTGATCGGCGATGGCCCGCGTGATCGCCTGGCGGATCCACCAGGTGGCGTACGTCGAGAACTTGAAGCCGCGGCGATACTCGTACTTGTCCACGGCCCGCATCAGCCCCGTGTTGCCCTCCTGGATCAGGTCGAGGAAGGAGAGCCCACGGTTGCGGTACTTCTTCGCGATCGACACCACGAGGCGGAGATTCGCCGCGGAGAGGTTCCGCTTGGCCGCCTCGTACTCCTCGCGGAGCTTTTCCAGCGATCCGACGCGGGTGCGGAGCGACCGCGGGCTTTCCAGGGTCGTGAGCATCAGGTCGCGGAGTTCCTTCCGCATGTCGGCCCGGTCGTCCCGTGACAGCCGGCCCTCCTTCATGGCCCGCAGGTCATGCTGGAGCTGATCCATGCGGGTCGACATCCCGCGGAGGAGCTTCACCAGCGGCTGCACCCGGCGGGTGCGGAGGCTCAGCTCCTCCACGAGCACCAGCGACTTGGCCCGGTTGCGGCGGAACCGCTGCCGGGCGGCGCGGGCCTCCTCGGCTCCGGTCCGCCGGCTGATGAGGAGGCGGAAGTCGGACTGTGCGGCCCCCATCAGGTGGTCGAGGGTGGCCAGGTTGTGCGGCATCCGCGCCTGGATCTGCTCCTTCGTGAGTCGCTCGGTGAGCGAGACCTTGATCGTGCGGTCGAAGGGCAGGCCGCCCTCGTGGACCCGCCGCAGGGTGTCGACCGTCGTCCGCAGGGAGTAGGCGCACCCGAGCACGGCGCGGCGGAATCGCTTCCGCGTGATCTCGATCCGCTTGGCCAGCGAGATCTCCTCGCGCCGCGAGAGCAGGGGGATCTCCGCCATCTGCGCCAGGTACATGCGAATCGGGTCGTTGCCAGCATTCGCCGGGGGAGTGGTGATCGCCTCGTCGCGCCGCGGCTTGGCCGCCGGAGCGGAAGCGACCGGCGCGGCGGCCTCGGCGGCGGCCGGTCGGGGAGTGTCGACGAGCTCGATGCCCTGTTCCTCGAGCGCCACCAGCAGCGCGTCGATCTTCTCCGGATCGACCGCCTCGTCCGGCAGGTAGGCGTTGACATCGTCGAACGTGAGGTAGCCGCGCTGCTTGCCGACGGCGATCAGCCGGGCGAGTTCGCCGTCACCGTGCGGCTGGGGGGCGGCATGCGGTTCGGCCGCCGGCTGCGGAAGCCGATTCACGGGGCCGCGCGACTGGTTGCTCACGTTTTTCATCTGCAGGGTTCTCCTTCACCATCGTACCGTCACTCGCCCCGCCCCCCGGACCGCCGGTGAAAGCCGGCGGCCGCTGGCAGCGACGAGACGGGCATCCT
>Ga0315904_10009180_pt1 | contig 12970 bp, 12 predicted proteins | sample LakEriMetagenome_6_FD_203529 | JGI IMG/M metagenome (GOLD analysis project Ga0315904, IMG submission 203529) | Freshwater fungal communities from buoy surface, Lake Erie, Ohio, United States - Buoy 12 MA120 | ecosystem: Environmental > Aquatic > Freshwater > Lake | place: USA: Lake Erie, Ohio... | reverse complement strand
GCTGCGCCTGCAACACCCCACGCTCCCTTGCTGTAGTCCCGGCTACGGCTTCAGCAAGGGAGCGTGGGGTGTTGCAGGCGCAGCAGCGGGTGGCGCGGCAGGACTTGCCAAAGCGGGAATGTGTGCTGGTCGTGCGGCTCCGATGTTCAAAGGCTCCAACCCCACATGTTTTGTGGCAGGCACGCCGGTTCTGATGGCGGATGGCAGTAGCAAGGCGATTGAGGAGGTCAAGGCGGGCGACAAGGTTCTCTCCAAAGACGAAGCCAGCGGCAAGATCGTGGCGAAGGAAGTGGTAAGCACCAAGGTTCGCACCGCGCCGTCTACGCTGGTGATCGAGGTCGAAGGCGGCACGCGCGTCGAGACAACACCCGAGCACCCGTTCTTTGTTGAAGGAGTTGGCTGGACTCCTGCGGGTCGGCTGGCGATTGGCAACGCGATTGTAACGCGTGCTGGGCCGTCGGTTAAGATTGTTCAGATCGAGACGAAGGAGAAGCCTGCGACTGTCTATAACTTTGAGGTTGCGGATACTCACAGCTACTTTGTCGGAGATGCAAATCATTCCCAAGCCAAGAAGGGGGCCAATTGTGATTGGCTATGGGTACATAATAGCTATGTACCTGAAGGTGGGCCGTATTTCAGAGGAGGCACTAACTTGACTGCTGGGGCTCATGAGGTTGTTATGAAAGATGGATTAGTTCAATCTAAAAAGGGAATATCTACCTTCAATCACCCAACAAACATGGAGCGGTTTGGGGGAGCAAACCGTGTTGTCGAAATTCCAGATGAGCTACAGATTATTCAGCGTGGGCAAAGGCTAGACCATTTTGAAATAATCCCAAAAGATCCAATGCCTATGGAGCGTTATCAAGAGCTTCTTCAACAGGTCAAGCTAGAACCTCATTTATGATTAGGAAGGTGATAATATATGAGTGGATTTAAAATAGTTTTTGATGAAAGTTATGACGATAAGGCTTTTTATGAGCTTCCTTATAGGGGTTATGCAAGTCATGTGACATTGTATTTGGATGGATGTCCTGGTATACCATTATATTTTATTGATATTGCTAGGCTGAGTCAGGAGTTGGATGGTAATATCCAAATTGGTGACGATTTTTTTGCAGAAAATGGTCTTATTGTGCTGCCTTCTGTGACTTTAGAGTCTATTCATAAAGTGGTAGGATTACTCGTTGATAGGGGGTTTTTCAGTAAAGGCACACTGTAATAATCACATGATATTGTTTAAATTGGTTCATGGCGAGGCAAAACCAGAAGACTCTAGGAGTTTAAGAATCCCCTAAGAGTGTGAAATATAGCGTGCTTTTTCTTGATCCCTACGGGTTTAATTCCCCGACGCCTGCGAAACTCCTTCACGCCCCAAGGAACCCAGAGCATTACCCAGTTCGATGCCCTTGACCGTGTCAAGCAAGTCACTCACCAGCAGGTAGGCGGCACCACCGAGGTAACCGACTACACCTACGATGGCCTGGGCAGAGTCTCCGATGTCGAGCACTCCGCCACGGGAATCACACACTACGACTTCACCAACTATGGCGAGGTCAGCCAGGTCACGGAACCCAACGGCCTCTCCCACGTCACGTTCTACGACGCCATTGGCCGAGCCAACCGCCTGCAAACCTCCCTCAATGGAAACTTAGTGCGGGGCAGACGCTTTGAGTTCAATGAAAACGGAGCGATTCAACAGGAGAAAGACCTTAACGGCAACCTGCTTGCCAACTACGCCTACGACAACTTAGGCAGGCTGATGAGCGCAAGCCGTGGCGGTCATACCTACAACTATTCCTACGACCTGGCCAACAACCGAACCGCAGAAACCATAGACAACGCCACTCGCTCGTTTGCCTACAACCCTGCCAACCGCTTAACCTCCGTCAGTGGCCCTGCTGGCTACTTAACCGCCGACCACGACGCCAACGGGAACATGACCCGGCTTGGCTCCGACATCCTCAGTTGGAACATCCGAGGCCAGCTCGCCTCCATCACCTCCGGCGGTCAAACCAGCACGTTCGGCTACGATGTCTACAACCGAAGAACGAGTAAATCTGTTACGGGCAGTGGCGCAAGAAGCTACAAATGGTCGGGCTGGAGCAGCAACGGCGGCAGCGGCACGGGAGTGTTCGCCAAAACGAACGGCGTAGACAACCACAACAGCCTCGCCGGAAACGCCGTCATCACCGACCACTTAGGCAGCATCGTAACCTTACTGAACTCTACCGGTGGAGTTGCCCAACAGAACAGCTTCGACCCGTTCGGTCAAGTCATTTCCAACACGAACACCAACAGCTTCGAAGGCCAGAACTACGGATTCACTGGCTTAGAGCATGACGAATCGGGACTCGTCTACGCAAGAAACCGCTACTACTCGCCCGGCTTGGGACGCTTCATCAGCGAAGACCCGATTGGCTTTGGCGGCGGCAGCAACTTCTTCGCCTACTGCGGCAACGATCCCATTAACTTCACCGATCCACTCGGACTGATGGCAATGGGGCTTTATGGTGGGGGCGGATTTTGGATCGGTGGCACTGCTGACAACCCTACCCTTGCCTTTGGTGGCCCTACAAGCACGCCCGCCGCTTCGTACCGTTGCTCACGCGCTGAAGAGGACGAGTCTAGCCCCGCCTTCGACGGCGGCTTCGTGAGTATGCGTAGCCAGCACGAGGGCATGGACGGCAAGAGTGCACGCTCTCGTTGGGCATATCATGCCATAGAGAAGGTGCGCGACCAATACTGCGGTGCTGCTTTTAGCTTTGCTACCGCTGGGTTGGGTATGATAGCGGTAGAGACCGCCGAAGGCATAGCTGCGGCGAAAGGAGTGGCTGCGGCTGGAAGTGATTCAGGCTACGTTTATCGAGGCTTAAGGCATGGTGAAGATGTAGCTGCCGGATTATTTGCCAGAGCCCCAGGAGCGAATACATCAGTGATGTCTCATGTTGCAGGGAAAAAGATGAGTTGCTGGATTTCAACTACTAAAGATGCCACTATTGCATTTTCTAAATATAATAGAGATGGGTGTGGTGTTGTTCAAATTGATTTATCGAAGCTTAGTAATGAATTTATAGATGTTTCATCAGGAGAGGGGCTTCGAGGACGAATGAAATTTTGGTCAATTAGAGATGTCGAAGTTTTAGTGAGAGATTTTATTCCTGCAGATGCTATTGAGGTTTTAAAATGAAAGAATGGATTTTATATATTAATGATATTGATGTTGGTATCCTGAAATTAAATAATATAGATCAACCTTGGTTTCATTGTTTTTTTGAAAAAAAAGATACGTTCGATAAGTATCAGTCTGTTTTTGATAAAGAATCAATACTTTTAGAAGGTGATGATGAAGAAATGTGGATGGATGCCCTCGAGGAAATTGAAAAATTAGATATTAAAATTATTGGAGAAGATGAAAATATTAATAATCTAATTATTCACATATCTGGTGATACAGCTTATTTTAGATTTTAAGCTCCGAAGACCCGATTGGCTTTGGAGGCGGCAGCAACTTCTACGCCTACTGCGGAAATGACCCCATTAACTTCACCGATCCACTGGGATTGTTCAGCATGAACGACTTCATGAGCGATCTTGGAGGAACTCTAGAGCAACTTGGCAATGGGGATGTCTGGCGCGATGGGCTGGGAACGTCGGGCGTTGCGCTGGCGGATGCGGCGGTGGAAGGTGCGACGGGTATGCTGGCGATAGGGCCGGGTGGCATCTTCAACCCGGCAGGCGATGCACTCAACGAGGCGTATCTCAACGCGACCAAGCCGTACTTTGGCTCGTACCGTTGTAGTCCCGGCTACGGCTTCAGCAAGGGAGCGTGGGGTGTTGCAGGCGCAGCAGCGGGTGGCGCGGCAGGACTTGCCAAAGCGGGAATGTGTGCTGGTCGTGCGGCTCCAATGTTCAAAGGCTCCAGTCGTACGTGTTTTGTGGCAGGCACGCCGGTTCTGATGGCGGATGGCAGCAGCAAAGCCATTGAGGAGGTCAAGGCGGGCGACAAGGTGCTCTCCAAAGACGAAGCCAGCGGCAAGATCGTGGCGAAGGAAGTGGTGAGCACCAAGGTTCGCACCGCGCCGTCTACGCTGGTGATTGAAGTGGAAGGCGGCACGCGCGTCGAAACCACACCCGAGCATCCGTTCTATGTCGAAGGCACCGGCTGGACTCCTGCGGGTCGGCTGGCGATTGGCAACGCGATTGTAACTCGCGCTGGGCCGTCGGTAAAGATTGTTCGGATCGAGACGAAGGAAACGCCTGCCACTGTCTATAATTTTGAGGTCGCAGATACCCACAGCTACTTCGTTGGATGCATAAAGGGTAGTGGAGTTTGGGTTCATAATCAATGTCAGGCATTTGACATTGGTGATTACTCAGCACTCAAACGCGATGCCGGTGGAACAGGTTTGGAAATTCATCATCTGCCTCAGGCACATCTTGCAGAACAAACTATCCCTGGTTATGCTCGACGGAGTGGTCTAGGAATAGCTTTACCTGCTCGCATGCATCAGACTCTCCCTGGAAGTTCACGATTAAGTGGTAATTTGAGCAATTTAACTGCTGCAGAAATCCGTGCTCGAGTTTCACAGCAACTAAGAGATTTACAAAATGCTGGCGTGCCAAGAGCAAAATTACAAGAGTTAGCATCGGAAATGAAGATTAGATATCCAAGTCTGTATCAGTAAGGAAAAAGGAAAATGGATAGAGAAAAAGCAGCAGAAATTTTTGTGCGTCATATCTATGATACTAGTATTAGTGGTGCAATGCATCAAGTTGATGAGATGATTGATGATCCTATAGGATATAAAAAGGGAAAATGGGAGATGGCTAGTCATTTTTTTGCTGATTTGACTCCTTTTGAACAGGAGGTTTTGAAATTTATAATTAAAGAATCATTGGTTATTTCATTACATAAATTTCTATCTTCTTTAGATGGTGTTACTGGATTTTATGAATCTAATAATTGCACTATGCAGTATTCTGTATATTTGGACTTATTTGAAGATGTGGAAAATGCGATTATTGGGAATGCCTTTGAAAGTATAAAAATTAGTCCTACTGAGAGAGGAGAAGATTTACACGATATTTTTATGGGTTTGCATGACGAAGCAGACAGTATTGAGGAACTTTGAAAGGCGGGAAACCGCCAGCCGCTCGGTGGGGTGGACGCGGTACTCTTTGTCCTGAAGCGCTTCTACCTGCGCAAGCTGCGCGGCGAACGGCTCTTTTGGATGCTTGTGGCCCCACCTGCACGATCTTACTGTGCGATGAGTTCCGCCCAACTCTCGACGCGCAGAATCTCTTCCATCCAGTGTTCAATCGTCTCGGTGGAGGCGGACTCGACGACGGCCAAGGTTTGTGCATCGGGCTCGCCCAAGCGACGGCTTGCGAACTTCAGAAACAGGGTGCGCTCGCCCTCCGCTTTGCCTTCCTCGCGCCCATCGGCAAGGATCTTCTGATACGTCATAGACTCTTTCATCTGTTCTACCGCCTTTTCCAATAGTTTACCGGCAATTTCGGGAGCGTACCGCACTCCTGCAAGTAAATACGTCGAAGCCCAAAGCTTCCGACGCTCTTCAATCTGCGCCTCGGCCCCAATCCGAGTCTCTAAACTCGTGACGACATTCTCAGGAGTTGTATTGGAAAGGTCACATAGCAGCGCCAGTGGAAGTGTCGCCAAGCCACCTCGGAGCACTTGAGCAACGGGCAGTCTCCAGAGGCGGATCACGCCGAACTCAAAGGCCAGATAGCGCGTTCCGTTGGGACGGAGGCGCTCCACATTGCCCGTGAGTGCGGGACTGTCAGCCTCCGGGCGCAGTAAGATCACAAAACTCAGAACACTTAGCCCCGTTTGCTCACCGGAGAGCACATTATAGCGGAGCATCCGCCCCGGAACTGCGTGCCCATCATGGCCTGCCTGGAACTCAATGTGGACGAGATAAGGGGGCGCAGAGTTAACACGGATAAGCCGATCCGCTTCGGTGGAGACGGTTGCCAGGTCGGCATCTACCAGCTCGCAGGGGGCGGGTGGTAGGCCAAGGAGCGCAAGCCAGTCCGCAGGCTGGAACCGCACCAGCTCTTTAGTGGTCGCGTCGAAGGGAGTAGGCATGTCTGAATTGTACCCAAGGGAATAGCACGGGGTAGTCACAGAACCTCAACAGCTTCGGCGGTCAGAGCTACGGCTTCACGGGCTTGGAGCACGACGAAAGCGGCTTGGTCTACGCCCGCAACCGCTACTACTCTCCTGCCTTGGGCCGCTTCATCAGCGAAGACCCGATTGGCTTTGGCGGTGGCAGCAACTTCTACGCCTACTGTGGAAACGATCCCATTAACTTCACCGATCCACTCGGGCTCGCTCGGGTAAATCTCTTCGGCACCGACTTCGAGTTCGATGCCGATGTTTGGAAAGACGGGCTTGGCACGGCAGGAGTTGCCCTTGGCGATGCGGCAGTCGTTGGGGCTGGTGTGCTCTATGCCGTGAGTAGCTCTTCCCAGGTCTCGACTTCGAGCAGTCGCTCTGCCAGGGCTTCGAGGTGCTCTTTGTCCTGAAGCGCTTCTACCTGCTCAAGCTGAGCCGCCGACGGCTCACCGAGACGTTTGCGGCCTAGGCGGAGCACAAGGACACGCGCTTCATCCGCTAAGATTCCCTGGTAGGTGCTGGATAACTCTAGTACATTGCTGCTCATTAAACTCTCCACAAACTCACGCGGGTAGCGTAGCCCCATCAAGACGTGTGTCGCTGTCCTGAGAAAATCCGCGTCAGACGGACTGGCCTCTCGGGACAGGCGCTCTTCCAGCCGCCGCACGATCCGAGGAAGGTCACGGCGATTTATCCGCGCCACGGGAGCAAAAGGCAAGGTGGCGAGTGGCCCACTGAGAAACTGCTCGGCGGGAATCTGCCAGATGCGAATCACCCGGTAGCGCAACGACACCTCCATCTTACCATCCAGCCCTAGTTCCAGATAGCGACCGCGTAAGAGGTTATGCCCGGTGAAGGGACGCAGCAGAACCGCGATGCTCGTGAAAGGGACATTCCAGCGCAAGCGCAGAGCCGTTCGGTACTGGAGCAGACGTAGCTCGAAGTTTGGGTCTATATTTCCCTGAAACTCAACCTGGATACCGTAGGTTGAAAAATCCGTCTCCACGAGAAGTCCTCGGTCTGCTGCTGCCGAGACGGTGGAAATATCAGTGTCAATGACGCGAACCTCACCTTCAGGGAGCCCAAAGAAGCGCACCCAATCTTCCGGGAAGGCTTCAACGAGGAACTTTGTGGCAGCGTCAAAGGGCTTGGGCACACCCGAATTTTACCACTCACAGAAAAACGAGTCCAGCGCCTTTGCCACCGCCACCTCCTTTAACGGAACGAGCGTTCAAATGACGGACTTTCAGGTAAAATGGTGCCAATTATGATTTCTACCGATGCGCTCGCTTTCTTAGAGCGAATGATTACAACCCCCTCGCCCTCCGGGTTTGAAGAACCCAATGCTCAGAACTTTCGTGACTATGTCTCCGCATTTGCCGATGAAGTGACCACCGATCCGCTGGGAAGCGTGATCGCGGCGGTTAATCCCACGGGAAGCCCACGGGTGATGCTGGCGGGGCATATTGACGAGATTGGGTTTCTGATCCACTACATCAACGACGAAGGCTTTTGCTACTTCCGTACGATTGGCGGCCATGACCTGGCCAACTTGGTCGGTCAGCGCGTGGTGGTGCAGACCCGAAAAGGCCCCGTGCATGGCGTGATTGGGAAAAAGCCCATTCACCTGCTGACGGTTGAGGAGCGTGGCAAGAAGCCCGAGCTGGAAGACCTCTGGATTGACCTGGGCGTGACCAACAAGCAAGAGGTGCTGGATGCCGGCGTGCAGATCGGCGACCCCGCGGTCTATGCCGATGGCTGGCAGCCGCTGATCGGCGATCGAGTCGCGGGTCGCGCTATGGACAACCGTGTGGGAGCCTGGGTTGTCGCCGAGGCGCTACGGCGCGTGAAAGCGCTCAACCCAAAAGCCGCTGTTTTTGCGGTTGCGACGGTTCAAGAAGAGATCGGGCTGCGCGGCGCACACGCGGCGACGCACGGGGTGAGGCCCGATATCGGGATCGCGGTGGACGTCACATTTGCTACCGACTTTCCTTCGATGGACAAGCGCAAGGTTAGCCCGATGAAGCTGGGCGGCGGGCCGGGCGTCTTGCGGGGAGCCAATGCCAACCGCAAGCTCGCGGACCGCATTGTGGATGTGGCCGAGAAAGCCGCGATTCCGGTGCAGGTTCAGGCCACGCCCGGTGGGACGGGAACCGATGCCAACGCCATGCAGATCTCGATGGCGGGAGTCTGCACCGGGCTGGTCGAGGTGCCCCTGCGCTACATGCACACCCCCTGTGAGATCATCTCGCTCTCCGATGCCGATGCCTGCGCCGAGCTACTGGCGCAAGTCTGCGCGTCTTTGGAGCCCAGTGAGAGCTGGACACCGTAGAGAAAAAACCAAAAAAAAGCCCGGCAGATTGACTTTCGTCCTGCCGGGTAAATCTCAAGGTGTTTCTCGTGCAATGCGAAAAGATGCAAGCCCTGTGCCGCATGGGGTTGCCTTCCTAAAAACCGAAATTCTACGGGGTTTTCTCGAACTCCGTCACCCAGCTCTCCAGGATCTCCAGCGCCCCTTGCCAGAAGCCCGGGTCGCTTAGATCAACTCCGAGCGGCGCGACCAGCTCGGTGGGGAACTGGGAGCCGCCTTGGGAGAGCATCGCGACATACTTCTGGGCAAACGGAGCCCCTTCTTGCTGGTAGCGGTAGTACAGCGCCAGGGCCAGCATCTTACCAAAGCTGTAGGCGTAGACATAGAACGGCGTCCCGATAAAATGGGGAATGTAGCTCCACCAGAGCGCATGGTCGTCTCCCAGCGTGACGGCACCGGCAAACATGGCGCTCATCTTCTCCTGCCAGAGAGCACTGATTCGCTCGGTGGGGAGCTCGCCTTGCTTGCGCTCGGCGTGGACGGCTTGCTCAAACCGATACATCGCGGTCTGGCGGTGGATGGTGGAGAACGAGTCTTCTAGCACGCGCCCAAAGAGCGCCCGACGTGCTGCGCCCGTGGTGCGCTCTTGTTCTTGCTCAAAGACCAGAAGCTCCGCAAAAGTCGAGGCCACTTCCGCCATCGGGAGAGTGCCGTGGAAGTTCAAGAAGCTCTGGCCCCGAGAGAGCGATGAATGAATACCGTGTCCGAGCTCGTGCGCCAGCGTGTTTTTATCGGAGGCGCGGTTCAGGTAGCTCTGGAAAAGATAGGGATGCAGATCCGGGGTGGTGTAGGAGCAGAACGCGCCGCCCTGCTTGCCTTGGCGCGGCGCGGCATCAATCCAGCCGCCGTCAAAGAACGCCTGACCCGCAGCGGCGTAGGAGGGCTCAAAGCGGGCGAAGGCGGCGAGAATATCGTCACGGGCTTCGTCAAAGGAGACACTGGGCGCGTCGGTGTGGAGCGGGGCGTAGCGGTCGTAGTGGGTGAGAGAGTCCAGCCCGAGGAGCTTTTGTTTTGCCTTGTAGTAGCGCCCGACGGTGGGGTAGCCTGCCTCGGCGGTGTCGGTCACGGCGGCCACGATCTCGGGAGTCAGCTCGTTGCTGAGGTGTCGTGCTTGCTCCGGGAACGTATAGCCGCGCAGTCCATCTTCCAGCGCCTTGTCTTGCACTAGTGTGTTGTAGATATAGGTGAGGGTGCGCAGGTGGGGGCGTAGCCCCTGGGTGAGAGCTTCTGCGCTCTGGCGGCGCTGCTCGCGGTCGGTATGGTACTGAAATGTCGAGACCTCCGAGAGGCTGAGGCTCTTGCCCTCGAGGTCAAAACGCAGGCTTGCGAGCAGCTCCTGGAAGAGCCGTACCCAGGCCCGATCGCCCGTGTTGGCTTTCTGTGCGAGGATTTTTTCTTCTGGCTCCGAGAGAGAGAACGGGGCGGTTTGTGCGACATGGAGTAAGTAGCGACGCCAGTTGGCGAGCTCGGGGGCAGCGGCCAAAGTCTCGAGTTGTTTACCATCCAGGCGTGCCAGTTCGATAGGGAAGAAGAGAGTGGGCAAGAGCGCGGTGGTGGTCTTCTCGCGTAGCTTCTGAACCAGTGCCCCGTTTTCGGGGGCAGTGTCCGCGGCGAAGCGAAGGCCCGCATACGTTGCAGGCTTGCTCCCTTCTTGATGGAGGCGCTCATACATCGCAAGGGCTTCGGCAAGAGCGGCTGCCGTGAGCGTGGCGATCTTACCCTGGTAGCGCGTGGCAAAGTCTAGGGCTTGGTCAGAGACGAGGGTGAGAGTGTCGAAGAGCCGGGGATCATCCGGGCTCTGGAACAGGTCGGTGAGGTTCCAAGAGGGCGTAGAAGTCATGGGTTATTTATCAGTCCTTGACGGATGAATCGTCACAGGTTATCATACCCTTACATGTATCGTTACCGACATCAAGAGGTTGGGTCTAAGAGGCATCTAAGACCGGGGGTGGACGGCCTGTGCCTGCATCGGCACATGGTCTACACGTGCCCGGTTGTCTGTCGCCTCTAAAACCCGTCTGCTTCATCATGAGCAAGCGGGTTTTTTTGTTTGTTCAATGCGAGAGGAGTTTTTACGAAATGGGGCAAGAGGTTCTGGTCTTAAACAGCGATTACGAGCCGCTGAATGTCTGCAACGTCCGCCGGGCGATTGTGCTGGTCTACCTAGGAAAGGCGGATATTTTGCACACGCGTGGCGAGGAAGATGCACGTGAGGCAGAGGCATGGTTTACCGCTGAGGGCCGGAGTATTGCGCATCCGTCGGTGGTGAAGCTACGCCAGCATGTCCGTCGGCCACTACCGGAGCTGAAGCTCTCACGCCGGAGTATTTTTGCACGCGATAACTACACGTGCCAGTACTGCGGCCTCGTTGCCAAGGATCTCACGATCGACCACGTCGTGCCCAAGCACAACGGCGGCCCGATGAGCTGGGAGAACCTAGTGACTTGCTGCCGCAAGTGCAATACGCGCAAGGGGGACAAGCCGCTGGAGAAGTGTGGAATGAAGCTCAATCGTCAGCCGCGCCGCCCGCGCTACACGCCCTATATCGCGCTCAATAAGTATGTCTCTGGTACCCGCCACGCTGTCTGGCGCGACTACCTGCCGATCTTTACCGATGTGGGTGGATTCGTCCAGTAAGTCGGGTAAAATACGAATGCAAGACCCCCGATGATGGTTCATCGGGGGGTTTTTGTTTCTTTGGGTTTTTGGGAGGATAGGGCATGGATCAGAGTACGGCGCGACGCGGGGAGAAGACCCAGCAGAAGGCGCTGGAGATCAATCTTACAGAGCGGCTTTACGGAACTTTCGCGGAGATCGGTGCGGGTCAGGAAGTGGTTCGGTGGTTCTTCCAGGCGGGTGGCGCTGCGGGGACAATTGCCAAGTCGATCTCTGCCTACGACATGACGGTCAGCGATGCGATCTACGGTCCCTCGCCGCGCTATGTTTCCCGCGAGCGACTCCAGACAATGCTCGACTACGAGTTCTCGCTTCTTCGCGAGCGTCTCAGCCCACTCCGTGGCCCGACCACCGACTTCTTTGTCTTCGCTGATACCGTGGCGGCGAGAAACTTCTCCGGCACCAACGACTGCCACGGCTGGCTAGGAGTCAAGTTCCAGCGTCCCTTTGAGCTAGAGGCCAGCCAAGTCGTGATTCACGTTCGGATGTTGGATACGGACAATATCAGCCAACAAGAGGCACTGGGCATTGTGGGGGTCAATCTAATCCATGGGGCGCTTCTCCACTTTGATAACCCCGATCTGATCCTCAGCGCACTTCTCGACAGCCTGACCGCGGAGCGCATTGAAGTGGACATGGTCAAGTTCAGTGGTCCCGCGTTCGAGGGAATTGACCACCGCCTGATGGCCCTAAAGCTCGTGCAGCTAGAGCTCTCCAACGCGGCGCTCTTCTCCGCCGATGGCGAGGTGCTCCAGCCATCGGAAGTACTCCGCAAGAAGCGCATCTTGGTGGAGCGTGGCTCGTTCCGTCCTGTGACCCATGTGAATCTCGACATGATTCACTGTGCCAAGCAGCAGTTTAGCGATAGTGCGGGCGGCGACGAAGAAACGGTGGTGCTCTTTGAGATCACCATGAAAAACCTACTGGCCAGCGGCGAGATTGACTACGCAGACTTTCTGGCCCGCGCCGATGTCTTGGCGGCTACGGGAGCTACCGTGCTTATCTCCGACTACTTCGAGTACTACCGCTTGGCAGCGTACTTGCGGCGCTACACCAAGCTCGCCATTGGGATCACGATGGGGATTCCCAGCTTGAAAGATTTGTTTGAGGAGCGCTTTTACGAAGACTTAGAGGGCGGGATCCTGGAGTCCTTTGGGCGGCTCTTCAAGAACGATCTGCGGCTCTTTGTCTATCCTCTCATGGACAAGTCCAGCCGTCAGCTCATTACGGTGCCAAAGCTCAAAGTCTCTCCGCATCTACAGAGCCTCTACGAGCACTTAGTGGAGAATGGCCATATCCAGAGCCTCGACTTCTACAACCGCGAGTTCTTGCATATCTTCTCCCGCGATGTACTCCGTAAGATTGAGCAGGGAGACTCTAGCTGGGAGAGTGCGGTTCCTACGGCTGTCGCGGCACTGATTAAAGAGCGTGGCTTTTTTGGCTGTCCCTCCGTTTCCGTGCCAGAGCCGCCTGCATGAAATACTAGACTTCTCCAAATCCCTCAAGGCGGCAAAACTTAACTCCGACACTATACACGTGAACCCAGGGAGCTACTGCCCCTGCTTAGGAGATCTGTATGGAGTCAAAAATAGACCGCCGCACCGCCGATACACAGCAGAAGGCACTGACCGTAAACTTAAACCCCCGTCTCTATGGAACTTTCGCGGAGATCGGTGCGGGTCAGGAAGTGGTTCGGTGGTTCTTCCAGGCGGGTGGCGCTGCGGGGACAATTGCCAAGTCGATCTCTGCCTACGACATGACGGTCAGCGATGCGATCTACG
>Ga0315904_10009172_pt1 | contig 12978 bp, 15 predicted proteins | sample LakEriMetagenome_6_FD_203529 | JGI IMG/M metagenome (GOLD analysis project Ga0315904, IMG submission 203529) | Freshwater fungal communities from buoy surface, Lake Erie, Ohio, United States - Buoy 12 MA120 | ecosystem: Environmental > Aquatic > Freshwater > Lake | place: USA: Lake Erie, Ohio... | reverse complement strand
AATGGGTAGCAGTACCAGTTTGGATTCTTCTTCCGTAAAGGGCAGGCCGAAAATATTGTTGTTCGGGTTGCCGGCTGAGTTGGGGTTAAAATTCGATAGGTCGGTCATAATATGCTTGCTGAGCGCGCCGCAAATTAGTGGCTAATTCTCACACCAAAAAAGGATGTTCGGTTTCTGCACATTTTTTAAGGTGGTTGTGGAAGCTTTGCTTTTTAACAGGACGATTCATCAAACGGTTGAGCCCGCCAATGCTTTTTGATTTACTTTTGCGCACAAACGGCTTTCTATGAAGAAGATGCATATTGTGATTCTGGTGTTGATTGCTATATCTATCACAGTATTAATTAGTTATACGGGAGACCTCACCACTTATGAAACCGTGGCTTCAGCTAAGCAGAAAGAGGGCAAATTCGTGAACCTGATTGCAAAGCTGGATAAATCGCAGCCCATGGACTATGACCCGGTGAAAAATCCCAATTACCTGTCTTTTACAGCGGTGGATACTTTGGGCAATGTGGTGAAAGTGGTTTACCACAATACCAAGCCTACTGATATGGAAAAAAGTGAGCGTTTGGTGCTGAAAGGCCGTATGGAAGGTGATCATTTTGAGTGCAAGGATATCCTGATGAAGTGTCCGAGTAAATACAAAGACGATATGCAAGCTGCCAGCAAAGAATTAGAGCAGGCAGGTACCACAAAATAATTTTCTCATCATCCCGACATCGTTCGGGATGTATTGTTTATTCCCATGCAATATTTAGGCGAACATTTATTACCCGGACAAATAGGTCAGTTCTTTGCTGTTTTGTCGCTGGTGGCATCTATTGTAGCAACCATTGCGTACTTCATTGCCAATAAAAAGCAATTAGGTCCCGATCGTCAGAACTGGATTCGAATCGCGCGCGGCGCATTTTTTCTGGAATCGGTTGCTGTGTTGGGATTGTTTGTTGTTTTATACTACATCATCTCTAACCATTTATTCGAGTACAAATATGCCTGGCAGCACAGTGATCGTAGCCTACAGATAGAGTATCTGCTAAGTTGTTTCTGGGAAGGACAGGAAGGTAGTTTCATGCTCTGGAGTTTCTGGCATTGTGTATTGGGTTGGATACTGATCTGGAAATCCAAACAATGGGAGCCCGGTGTAATGACGGTAATCAGCTTTGCGCAGTTCACCATTGCTACCATGATCGTCGGTATTTATTTCTTTGGGGTGAAAGTAGGTAGTAGTCCTTTTGTATTGCTGCGCAACGAAATGGATGCACCTATCTTCAGTATGCCCGATTATTTGTCGAAGATCAAAGATGGCAATGGCCTGAATGCATTGCTCCAGAATTACTGGATGGTGATTCACCCGCCGGTATTGTTTTTAGGTTTCGCCTCTACCATTGTACCTTTTGCCTATGCGATGGCAGGTTTGTACAACAAAGACCATGGTTGGATAAAACCCGCTTTGCCTTGGGCTTCATTTACAGGTGCGATTCTGGGTACCGGTATCATGATGGGAGCTGCATGGGCTTATGAGAGTTTGTCTTTTGGCGGTTACTGGGCATGGGATCCGGTAGAGAATGCTTCGCTGGTGCCTTGGCTGACTTTGATTGCCGGCTTACACACAAACCTCATTTATAAGAGTACTGGTTATTCACTGAGAAGCACCTACTTCTTTTATATCATCACGTTTATCCTAATACTGTATTCAACCTTCTTAACCAGAAGTGGTGTGTTGGGTGATACTTCTGTACACGCGTTCACAGATTTGGGGATGAACACACAGTTATTGCTGTTTGTGTTGGTATTCTTGTTTCCTGCCATCGGCTTATTCATTGCGCGATACAAATCCATTCCTGCCATTGTCAAAGAAGAAAATACTTATAGTCGTGAATTCTGGATGTTTATTGGCGCATTGGTCTTCTTCCTCGCAGGCGTAGTAATCATTGCGAAAACATCCACACCTGTATTCAATAAAGTATTCGGTACGCAGATTGCGCCGCCGGAAGATCCGGAGTTTGCACATAACCAGATTCAGGTTTGGGTAGCCATTGTGGTGGGCCTGCTCACTGCTGTAACACAATACTTCAAATACAAAGACACGCCAAAGGATCAGTTTGGTAAGAAGATTTGGCTGCCAACAATCATTGCGGTTGTCATTAGTTTGGCCATCAGCCTATTTGGTGGTGTTCGCTACGATAAGCAGGGGCCCGGATTTTTGTTTGCCATTCACCTGGCCATATTTGCAGCAGTCTATGCAGTTGTGGCCAATGCCAGCTATGTGTGGTTGGGATTGAAAGGCAAGGTCAAAGCTGCGGGCGCTTCTGTAGCACACGTAGGTTTTGGTTTGGTGCTGGTGGGTATCCTGATTTCTTCCAGTAAGAAAACGGTGTTGAGTTGGAATACTACCGGTTTGGCGGTATTTAAGAAAGACAAGCGTGAGGATCCTGCAGAGAACATCACCTTATTCAAAGGGGTGGAAACAGATATGGGTAAGTACATGGTTACTTACCAGCGTGATACATTGAATCCGCGCGATCGCAAACAATATTTCGAGATTGATTTCAAAGCGAAGGATAGCAGCGAGTCGTTCAAGTTATATCCCGATTTGATCAAGAACAACCAGGGCGAAGGTTTCTCTGCCAACCCTGATGCAAGGCATTATTGGCACAAGGACATATTCGTGTACATTTCTTACCTCACCCGCAATGAGGGTACAGACACCACCACTTACCGTAACAGATCTGTTCACAAGGGTGATACTGTTTTCTACAGCAATGGTATGCTGGTATTGAACGATGTAAAGGTGAATCCCGCAGAAGAGAAAGGCAAAAAGTATGCGGAAGATGAGAATGCTTTGTTCCTGGATATGACCATCTTCTCTAAAACAGGTAAGCAATACAAAGCCAGTCCCGGTTTGGCGATCAAGGGCACGCAAGTGCGCGATTTGCCGGATACTGTTGTGGCTGAAAGTATGGCTTTGCGTTTCAACAAGGTATTGGATCAGGAGAAGGGCGAGTTGGAGATTGGTATCAAGGAGAGTTCGGCAATTACAGACCTGATTACACTTAAAGTGTATGAGTTCCCGATGATCAACGTGCTATGGCTGGGGATTCTGGTCATGGTGGCCGGCTTCGTGATGTCCATTGTACAGCGGGTACGCAAATCTGTTAAAGCCGTCTGATTTTACTTTTTGATAAGGTTACCTTTTGGGTGAAGGCAGCATTAATCTGCTGAACAATGTCTAATTTTAAGCAGATGCGCTTGTCGGTTGCACATATCATTATTTCCTTATTGATTCTAGGCAGCTTTATGTACAATAAAGTGAGTGCCCAGGAATTGATTCCCCAGCGGGATACCGTGTATGCATACATCAATGCAGAAGGGGATACTGTACCGCAGTATGTTTTACCTGAAGTAACAGTTTATACTAAACTCACGCCAGCACAAAGAAAGTATTGGGCAGAGTGGACAAGGTTACGGAATGCAGTGTATGTTACATATCCTTATGCCAAAGCGGCCAGTCGCATCATGAATGAAATCAATGTCAAGCTTGCTGGCGTAACGGATAAGGCAGAACGTAGGCGTATCATACGTGCCCGCGAAAAAGAGTTGAAAAAAGAGTTTACAGATAAGCTTACCAGTCTCTCTGTCTATCAAGGGAAAGTACTCATGAAACTCATCTATCGAGAGACTGGTGCGCATTGTTTTGAAATCATCAAAGAGTACAAAGGGTCTTTTACGGCTTCATTCTGGCAGGGCGTAGCATTCATCTTTGGCAGCAGCCTGAAGCAGTTGTATGATCGTGAAGGCGCAGAAAAGCCTATGGAAATGATTGTGAGGGATGTGGAGCGTCTCTATGGCTACCGAAGCTAGTTGATCAATTCATCCAAAAGGCTGCAGAATAATTTTCTTGGAATCATTCTTGCACCCAGACTTTCCAAATGACTGGTATAGACCTGACAGTCGATTAATGTAACACCTTCTTTTTTGAGTAGTTCCACGTATTGAATGAAAGCGAACTTGCTGGCATTGCTCACATGACTGAACATACTTTCGCCAAAAAATACTTTACCCATCCTGATACCGTATAAGCCGCCCACCAATTGTCCGTCCTGCCATGCTTCTGCTGAATGGGCAATACCTTGCACGTGTAGTTTGTTGTAAGCAGTTTCCACTTCAGGGGTTATCCAGGTGCCGTTTTGTCCCATTCTGGGGGTGGCTTTGCAATTGCGGATCACCTGCGCAAAAGCCGTATTGGTTTTGAATACAAATTGTTTTCTGCGGATGACTTGCTGCATACTCTTGCTGATGTACAACTCCTCCGGATATAACACAAAACGGGGATCTGGGCACCACCAGAGGGGCATTTCGTCTTCAAACCAGGGGAATATGCCTTTGCGATAGGCTTTAATGAGTCTTTCCGGGTGCAAATCGCCGCCCATGGCCAACAAACCGTCTTCCAATGCAGCTTCCACCGGGGGAAACCAGTGCGATTCACCTAGTGCATACAAGGGCATGTAAAAAGTTTAGGAAACCAGTTCTTCAATAGTGGCGCCAATACCTCGTTCTGTAATGGCTTCGCACATGGGTTTGAGGGTTTCATAATTACCCACTTTAACAGCGTATTTGCCACGGAAATGGATGATCATGGCGCATTGTTCAGCCTGTTCAGTGCTATGGCCGCAGACTTCCATCAGGGTTTCAATCACCCATTCAAAAGTGTTCACTTCATCATTCCAAACAATCAACTGCCAGGCATCGCTGTCCTTGGTCAGAATATCCGTGTCCTGAGACTCCCAGGGCTTGGTTTCATTGAGTGGCTGATTAAACGGCATGGCGCAAAATTAAGGTTGCTGTATGATTAACGGCAGTTTTGTGCAATGCAATACGTGGCTGACCTTAAATTTTAAGCAGTTTGTGGAAAAAAGAAACCCTCCGAGTGCGTCGGAGGGTTGTCTGTGGGAGCACACGGGTTCGAACCGCGGACCCTCTGCTTGTAAGGCAGATGCTCTAAACCAGCTGAGCTATGCTCCCTTTTTTGTTGGGAGTGCAAAAATAGGGGCTGTAGACTATTGACCAAAAATTTTTTTGAATTTTTCTCCGGCTAATCTGTCGCCAGAGCCACAAAGCTTGATTTATCTGGTCTGGGCTGCAATACGAATATGGCTAAAGACCAAGCGGCCATTTGGGTTGATATTGAAGTTGTAGATCACGTTGTTTTCATCACCTCTGACATCATTACCATAGCCATCTTTCATTTGCCTTCTGTAGAAAAGGTTTAAAGAAAGACGGCCTACTTCCTTATCATAAAAAACATCCATGCTATAGTTGGTAATACTGTCTTCGGAGTTAGCCATGGAAGATGCACTTCCTTTTTTGAATAAGGTATCGGTATTGATTTTTAATAAGCTGACCACAAAAGCTTTTGGAAAGATTTTTCGATAATAGAGTGTTAGATCTGCTTCAGTAAAAGGAATTATTTTTTTGCTATTGATTTTTCTGAATTGCTGCTCCTGTTCGTTCAATACCACATACCAGATATCATTATTGGTATTCATCACAGGAAATTCCATAAATGATTTTGTGGTCCTGATATTGCCTTGGTATACTGCATTCCGGAAGCTGGTAAATTCCTGCATCAGCATGGCCATTTCAGGATCCTTTTTCTCTTCGAGGGGATCTTTCGTTGAGGGTAGGCTACAAGCAACCATACAGCAAAACAAAATCGCCGTTAAACTTATGACAATGTGTTGCTTACTACTTTTCATTAGTTAAGTTGTACTGCGGGAAGTCTGAATTGTTGGCTGTCGTACACAAACAATTCATCGATTTCATATGCCCAGTATTTATACAGTGGCGATTTCGCTAAATAGCTATCCACTTCTGCTTTGTCTTTGGCATTCATGGTGATCCAACTGGTTTGTGTTTCCATGCTTACTGCATAGTAGTCAATCACCCCTTTATTAATTAAGTAGTTGATATAGGTACGATGTGGCGGCACGAAGGACATAAATTCCTCGTCCATACTAAATCGGATGATGGCCTGAAATTTCTTCATAGCGCTTTTTGTTTTAGGGTACAAGTATCGTGCTACAGATCTTTCCTATGGCAAACTGACAAAGCTTGTTCAACAAAGTCAGTGAATCATTATTTTACCTGATAAACTTACATGATGCGCACCATATTCCTGCTATTGATTCCCAACATCTTTATGACATTCGACTGGAATGCTCATGTTAAAGACAGGGGCTGCCGCTCTGGAAAGCGATTTTCATCAGCTGGCGTAATTTTCAGCCCAAAATGGCATAGGGAGTAATCACCTTTCTGTTCTTGATGGTGTTGTATATTTCGCTTTTAAAAAAATAGGGAGCCTGTGAAGACTCCCTAAACCCTGCTGCAAAAAACGTAGAAACGAATTTTCGCTATTGTGACGGCTTTTGTTGCAGCAGGTTTAAAATATGGTCAAGATTTTAACGAACGAACTCTGTGGATGATGGCATCGCCAAAAATGCAAAGTCCGCTGTTGAATACCACCAAGGCTGCCGTACCATACCAAAACCAGGGCGCACCACTGGCTTTCACTGTACCGGCATCAATGGCCATGCTCAATCCTGCACCTACTAAAATCAGTCCGAGCGGGGCCTGTATCAGCCATCTTGTTTTAGCGTTCATAGTATTGTTTATTGATTATTGTCAATTGTTTATTGTTCATTGGTTCACCAAGAAAGTTTAGCAATGCGTCCATCGCCGCCGGCGAGATAGACTGTTTTGCCTTTGGCAGCTTTTTTGGCTACATGAAAACCGGTTTTGCTGATGAAACGCCAGTTGCGGCCTCCGTCTTCAGTAATATCCACACCTGATGTACCGCAGACCAGCCATTGCTTTTTATTCAGCATGGTGATGCTGCTCTTATAACCACGAGGCGGTGTTATTGGTTGTATGAACTGATCGGGTTTGTCTGTAGAGAAGCATAACAGGTTACCAGTACTGATGGTATCGGCTGCAAAATCGCCGCCCACAATCACGCCCAGTTTATCTATAATGGCTAGTGCATTGGCGCCTGTGGAGTTTTTATCGCGCAGCATAGGCAATGCATAACATTGGTTGTTGATGAATAACCTGGATTGTGTGCCACCACTGATATAAGCGAATTTTGGTGCAGCTGATTTTCCATACCACTGAATATTGCTGCCACTGCTGGCAAAAAATGCTTCTCCGTTTTTCATGACTGCACAATTGTTTTTAGGAATAGTTTTCTGCCAATGCTGCCCGCCATCGGTGCTGATGGCCATGTACACTGAATCATTGATTGGGTCACCTATGACCACACCATTGTTTCCCTGAAAGTCAAGGGCGTCCAGAAACATGCCCTTGGTGGTATCTTCAAAGACCTTGGTCCAGGTTCTGCCGGCATCGCTTGTTTTCAACATTACCGCAGGTTCTGCAATACCCATAATGATGGCTGTATTGCTATCGAATGCATGAATATCCCGGAAATCTCTTTGTCCATAGCTGGGCACCTGCATCCATTGAATGGTTTTACCGCCATCGGTACTGCGTGCCACCATACCCTTACTGCCACTGGCCCAAAATACTTGATCATTGACCACTGATAACCCCCGCAGGGAAACCTTATTACCACTGTGTAGTAGCTGAATTTCTTGTGCGTATAGCTGGCCGGCGAGGATAAATAGCCAGACAAACCAGATTTCTTTTTTCCATTTCATGGGCAGGCGTCAAATTTGCAGCTTCAAAATACGCAAACATGAGTCAGATACCATATTGGATGAGTAGAACGGAATTGCTGTTGGGGGAAGAAACTGTATCGCGCCTACTGGATAAACATGTCTTGGTGGTAGGATTGGGCGGCGTAGGTGGTATCTGCGCCGAAATGATTGCCCGTGCAGGGGTAGGTAAGATGACCATCGTGGATGCTGACACGGTTGATTTGAGTAATTGCAACCGACAAATACCTGCCTTACATTCCACTGCAGGAAAAGGTAAGGCAGAAGTGATGGCGGAACGCTTGCGCGATATCAATCCACAGCTGGATTTGCAGGTGCTGCCTGTTTATTTGAAAGATGAGCTTACTTATGAAGTACTGGATAAATACCAGTTTGATTATGCAGTGGATTGTATTGATACCTTGTCGCCTAAAGTGTTTTTCATCAAAGCGTGTATCGATAGAAAGATTCCCATCGTGAGTTCTCTGGGTGCTGGTGGTAAAGTAGATCCGTCTCAGGTGGTGATTACCGATATTTCTAAAACCCATCAATGCAATTTGGCGCGTTACGTGCGCAAGTACCTGCACAAGTTTGATATTTACAAAGGACTAACAGTGGTGTTTTCACCTGAAGCGGTGGATCAAAGCAAAATCATCGAAACGGAGAAAGCTTATCCAAAGAAATCCATCATCGGCACTATTAGTTATATGCCGGCTATTTTCGGATGTTTTGCTGCGAGTGTGGTGATACGCGATTTATACAAGGGCACTAATACAGGAGCCAGGGCTTAACGCGCGATGACCATTCTTGTGCAACAGCACATCGTGCTTGTATTTGCTGCATAAAGTCTGCTACTGGTAAATCAAATAAATCGGTTGCATGGGGTATGCCCAGCAATCTGTCCAAATGCCCGCCACCACTGGGGTTCACGGCTGTGGGATAATTGGCCCAAGCAAATTCAGGATGATGATCTTTGATGATTTTGATGAGCCAGAGTCCGAATTGCACCGGTAAAAATTGCTGCGTGTTGGTTAGGTTAAATGAGAGACCTACGCAAGTTTCCCCCGAATATTTTTTGGTGCTTGATTTGAAATGCATCTCGCTGCAAACAATTTGTGGGTATGTTGTAGCCACACTGTTTTTTAACCAGGCAGTATCCAACCATGGCGCTGCCACTCCATGAAAAGAAGCATGTGTTGAGCGGCCCTCATGTAAGTTGGTGGCTTCCAAAAAGCATGTGCCCGGATAGAACAACATGGCTTGATCATCCTGAATCGCCGGCGATGTTGGGATAAAACTCCATCCAGTTGCTGATTGCTCCTGATTTCTTTGCCATTGTGTACAACCAATCACATCCAATACAAGGTGTAATTGTCTTTCAGCATTGAAATAGCGTGCCAGTTCACCCATGGTGCAACTATGCCGGATAGGCATAGCCCATCTGCCGATGAAGGAACTGCAATTTGTTTCATCTAACATGGGGCCTTCAATCAAATCAAGATTACCTGAGATGGGGTTGGGCCTATCCAACACAATCATTGGTTTGTGTGCTTGGGCACAAGCTTCCATACAATGGGTGAGTGTCCATAGATAAGTGTAAAATCTTGCGCCTACATCTGGTATATCAAAGACCAAGACATCAATCGTTGAGAGATCATGCGCATCAGGTGCGAGCTTATCGCCGTATAGGCTGACTACAGGTAATCCGGTAAGTGGATCTTTTCCATCTGGCATTGCTTCGCCATCGGCGCCCAAAACATCCAGTCCGTGCTCAGGTGCAAACAATTTTGTTAATTGGAAATCATGATCGAGTAAAGCTTTTCTCGCAGGAATACCAGCAGAGGTATGCGCAGCATGGTTAGTAACGAAGCCTATTCGAGCCCACTTCCAGGAAGGTTGTAATTGAAGCAGGTTATCGATGCCGCATTGTACCATTCTTACAAGTTACACTGCATTGCTGAAGCATCAAAGCCCATTTCTACTTTTAAGGATTCCATCACATTGAAGATGATGGGGCAGCGATCGTAGTGCATGAAAATGGTGAAGAGTCGCTTGTTCACTTCAGGCAGGTGTAGTGCAGGAAATTCCCTGCATCCCGCGAAGCGGTGCTCATAAATACTGCAGGCATTGTTTTCCAGAAAATGACAGGGTATGGCATTCATGATCATCAAGGGGCCATCCTCGCTTTTCTCTACAAAACGTGCGTCAAAATCGGCACTGCTCATACCCAAATGGGTTGCGGCGGCGTCTGCTTCCGGCCGGGTGATGTTCACCATCAGGCTTTTACAGCAATTGCCACAGTCGGTACAACTGATTTTTGGACTGATTTCAGTCTCCAGCCAGCTCACTGTTTTGTCGATGGCTTCGCCAGCATGATTGGTCAAAAAGGTTTTGAACAGGTCATTTTCCCGGGTTTTTTCGCTGGCCAGCTGGGCCATCCTGCCGAGATTGGTTTCGGGTTGTGATAAGTAGTTGATAATCAAATGTAGATAAATATTTTGTTTATCCACATTTGTGCACGGTTTGTAGAAAAGAAAAATTGCATCGGCAGGGTAGAAAATTAACTTTTGCGGGTTGCGAAATCAAGATTATGGCAGAGAACAAACAGGCTGTGAATTATACGGAAGATGATATCCGGAGTCTCGACTGGAAAGAGCATATCCGCTTAAGACCCGGTATGTATATCGGTAAGCTGGGCGATGGTTCTGCTCAGGACGATGGTATCTATGTGTTACTGAAAGAAGTGACCGATAACTGTATCGATGAACACATGATGGGTTATGGTAAGCAGATTGATATCACCATCGATCAGAAAACGGTGATTATTCGCGATTATGGTCGGGGTATTCCCTTGGGTAAAGTGGTGGATGTGGTGAGTAAAATCAATACAGGTGCCAAGTACGATAGCAAGGCTTTCCAGAAAAGTGTGGGATTGAACGGTGTGGGTACGAAAGCGGTAAATGCGTTGAGTAATTATTTCAAAGTGACTGCCTATCGTGATGGTAAGGAAAAGACTGCGGAGTTTGAGCGTGGTGTGTTGACAATGGAACATAAGGAAGCCAAGACCACTGAGCCCAATGGTACATTAGTTACATTCATTCCGGATGATACTGTGTTCCGCAATTTCAATTTCCGCATGGGCTATATCGAGGATCAGGTATGGAACTATTGCTACCTCAATGCGGGATTAATTGTAACCCTTAACGGAAAGAAGTTTGTCAGCAAAAATGGCCTGCTGGATTTATTGCAGCGCAAGACCAATGAAGATGAACTGCGTTACCCCATTATTCACTTGAAAGGTGAAGATATTGAAGTAGCCATCAGCCATAACAATGAGTATGGAGAAGATATCTTCTCATTTGTAAACGGACAATACACTACGCAGGGTGGTACGCACCAACAGGCTTTCCGCGAAGCCTATGTAAAAGTGATTCGCGATTTCTACAAAAAGGATTACGATACTTCTGATATCCGTACTAGTATTGTAGCGGCTATTGCAGTTCGTGTACAGGAGCCGGTATTTGAGAGTCAGACCAAGACCAAACTGGGTTCTCAGAATGTGTATGAGAATGGCCCGAGCATGAAAAACTTTGTGCTGGATTTTCTGGCCAAAGAACTGGATAATTACCTGCACCGCAATCCCGCAGTGGCAGAAGCGCTGAAAAAACGTATTGAGCAAAACGAGCGTGAACGTAAAGAGTTAGCTGGTATTAAAAAGCTGGCTAACGAACGTGCGAAGAAAGCCAACCTGCACAATAAAAAGTTGCGCGATTGTAAAGTGCACATGAATGATGATCTGCCTGCCAAGAATAAGGAAGCATTCATTGCCTTACAAAATCAAAGCACCATTTTCATTACCGAGGGGGATAGTGCCAGTGGTTCCATTACCAAAGCGCGTAATGTAGAAACACAGGCAGTATTCAGCTTGCGCGGTAAGCCTTTGAATGCGTATGGCCTTACCAAAAAAGTGGTGTATGAAAATGAAGAGTTCAACCTATTGCAACATGCATTGAATATTGAAGATGGTTTGGAAGGCCTGCGTTACAATAATATTGTGATTGCCACCGATGCCGACGTGGATGGTATGCACATTCGTTTGTTGCTGATGACTTTCTTCCTGCAATTCTTTCCGGATCTGGTGAAGAAAGGGCATGTGTATATTTTAGAAACACCTTTATTCCGCGTACGCAACAAACAGGAAACGATTTACTGTTACGATGAAACTGAAAAACAGGCGGCAGTGAGAAAGCTGGGCAATAAACCGGAGATTACCCGATTCAAAGGTTTGGGTGAAATTTCTCCGAATGAGTTTGAACGTTTTATTGGTCAGGATATGCGCTTGCAGCCGGTATTGTTGGAACAGGGTGATCATATTCAACAACTGCTGGAATATTATATGGGTAAGAATACGCCGCAGCGACAAGATTTTATTATTGATAACCTTCGTGTTGAACTTGATTTAATCGAAGATGTAGGTGGGAATTAATGATTAATAATTAAAAATTAATAATTAATAATTGAATTAAGCTTGAGCTATGAAGCAGGAAAATGTGATACTGGAAAAGAGCTTCGCGTTTTCTGAATCCATTGTTAAGTTACATAAGTTGCTGAGAGCAGAAAGGGTTGAAAGAGAAATTTATTCTCAGCTCTTGAAGAGTGGCACTTCTATCGGTGCAAATGTAGAGGAGGCGATTGGTGGTTCTTCAAGAAAGGATTTTATACATAAGCTAGAAATAGCTTATCGCGAAGCAAGAGAAACAAAATATTGGTTAAGATTAATATATTCAACAGAGGATACAATGAGACCGATGTTACAGGAAACATTAGAACGATGTGATGAGCTGATCAAAATACTGACAGCGATCCTAAATACATCCAAATCATCATCCGCAAGTGCTTAGTCGAAACCAAATCATTAATTGTTAATTATTAATTCTTAATTAATATATGATTCACATAGTATTTGAAACAGCGAATATTGTTTCGTTACAAGCTGCTATCGAACTAGATGAGAGCTTACAAGGCACTATACTGGAAATCAAAGATGATTATGCCGTTGGTCCGCTTGGAGATATTTATGGTGCAGAAGGCTATCAAGCGCGCCGCGATTGGTGGAAGCAGGTGTTGGAATTTTCACCTTATGCAGAGCAGTTGAATATTGTAGATGATAAGCTGACTGTACACAATCTGCTGAAAACGCTGGATGAACAACCGGAAGAAATTGTGTGGGTTTGGATGGGACAGAATCAGCATGATGTATGCG
>Ga0315904_10009171_pt1 | contig 12979 bp, 6 predicted proteins | sample LakEriMetagenome_6_FD_203529 | JGI IMG/M metagenome (GOLD analysis project Ga0315904, IMG submission 203529) | Freshwater fungal communities from buoy surface, Lake Erie, Ohio, United States - Buoy 12 MA120 | ecosystem: Environmental > Aquatic > Freshwater > Lake | place: USA: Lake Erie, Ohio... | reverse complement strand
CCACGACCAGCCCGACCCTCAATCTCTACAAGCCGGGCGGCAACTTCTCCTTCCAAGGTCTCGCCAGCACCGTGGATGTCCGCTCCTTCTATAACGGCGCGAGCTCGTCTGGCGCGATTCCGCCGTTTAGCAACACGCCCACGGCTGTCATCGTGGGTATGATTAACTCTGGGCTCCCCGGACTCAACGGCCAAGCCTATCGCCCCTTGGCCGTCCCGACCTACTCGGCTTATGCCCTTGGCAACAAGCTTCCCGGCGGAGCGTTCTATCTCGACAGGGTTCTCACCGATTCGACGGTGTATGACTTCTACAACAATCTGCTCGACGGTGACAATAAGCGTGAGTGGCAGGACTGGGATGCCGCGAACTTCGACTTCCAGCAGACGTTCTTCAAAGATCGCCTCGCGCTCAACCTGACCTACGACCGTCAGTCCTACCTCGCCGGCCAAGTAGGTTGGCTCACCGGGTCCGACTATTCCATCGGCGTCGAGGTCAACGAGCGTTACGCCGACAACAGCGTGAATCCGAATGTTGGTCGCGCCTACGTGACCGGCACAGACTCGTTCGGCAACAATCGGACGCAGATCGATCGCACCAGCAAGCGGGCCATCCTCACCGCGGACCTCAATTCGAAGGACCTCATCGGTGACAATCTCGTCAGCCGGGTCATCGGTCGCAGCGTGTTCACTGGCCTTGTGGCCGAGGACACCAAGGATGGTCAGACGGTGCTCTGGGCGCAGCACGCCACCACTCCGGATCTCATCTCGTTGCTCGGCCTCAGCCCTCAGTCGGTCGGTGCCCTCGTCGGTACCCGGCAGTACGATTGGCTCTATTATATGGGTCCGAGTCTGCGAACCGCTGGTTCGGCCGCAGGCGCGAACTTGGACCGCATCCGTGTGAGGCTCGAGCCTGGCTCCAACAACGTGGTTCGGTACTTCAATCAGACGTGGAACGCTCCGGCTTCGGTCGACCGGACCGCGCCGTACACCTACCTCGATCTGAATACGAACAAGCAGGTGACGACCACCCAGGCGGATAATCCCGCCAACTACGTTGGCTGGGGTAACGGCGGCGTGAACTGGCTCCGCGCGAGCAATCCGAACGATTTCTCTAGCCTCGTGACGGGTGGTGAACGCACGCAGTTCGAAGATAAGTCCGAGGGCTTCACGTGGCAGGGATACCTGCTCAACGGCGACCTCGTGCCCACCTTCGGCTGGCGCCGGGATACGGTCACGAATCTTGCCACGGCTGCTCCGAAGAACGGCACGACCGGTGTCGCGGCGCTTGACTACGCGCTCGATCCGAACAGCTACCGCGAGGCCACGGGCCAGAGCCGCAACTGGAGCGGTGTTTACCACTTGCCCAAGGTCCTTACGGATCGCTTGCCGCTCGGCACGAAAGTCAGCGTGCTCTACAACGATTCGAGCAACTTCAAGGCCGACGCCCCACGTCGTAACTTGCTCGGTAACGTCATTGCCAACCCACAGGGTTCGACGCGCGAGAAGGGCATCGTGATCACGACGCTCAACGACAAGGTCACGATCCGCGCCAACTGGTTCAAGACGCAAGTGAGCAACGCCACGCTCGCCTCGGGCGGCACCGCCATTTTCGGCGGCGGCGCGTTCAACTTCTACCAACTCGCGGTCTTCGGCTACATGCAGGCCGGCATCCTGCAGGATGCGATGAACGGCGTGTCCGATGGACAGGGAACCGATGAGTTCCTCGGCGGCGGCGGTTGGACCAATTACGCCTTCGCCTCCGGCGTCCCGGGTGTGAAGGTCCTCGACAATCTCAAGAACACCACGGCTAGTTCCGCCTATCAGCAGGCGCAGCAGACCAAGGACGCCCAGGCCGCCATCGCTGCCTGGGCCAATCTGCCGGCGTTCATGACGAAGGACTTCTACAAATTCTGGAACTCCCCGGTCGCGATCGATCCGACCCTCGCCAAGTCCAGCGGTCGCATCACTTCGGCCTACGGCGCGACCAGTCCCTTCACCGGGCTGCTCCAGTTGATCAGCGCGCTGAGTCCGGCGGCTTCCACGTTGCCGGTCTCCACCGTCGATACGCTCGCCGACGGTCAGGAGTTCGAGATTGGGGCCCGCCCGATCAAGAACTGGAATATCTCGCTGAACTATGTTCGCACGTTCGCGACCCGCACCAACGTCGACAAGGCGACGGTGCAGGCGATGAACCAGTTCAATACGTTCTACATGGGCGACGCCGGTAAGATCCGCATGTACGGCCAGACCAGCCCGAGCTTCCTCATCTCGGAAACTTGGAAAAATAACCTCTGGCTGCCCTACCAAGTGCTCCTCGCCTCGCAGGGGCAGTCGGCTCCGGAAGTTGCTCCGTGGCGACTGAATGCGGTGTCCACCTATGAGTTCGACCGCGGTCGCGCGAAGGGTCTAGTCGTCGGTGGCGCGCTGCGCTGGGAGGCCGGGAAGATCTCCGGCTACCGCTACAGCCCGACGCTCGGCTTCCTCGATGTCGCTCAGCCACTGGTTGGACCAAGCGACAAGCACCTCGATGTGTGGGTGGGCTACTCGCGCAAGTTGAAGTACCGCGACATGCTCTGGCGCGTGCAACTTAACCTGCGGAATGTGGGCGAGGGTACCCGCCTTGTTCCGGCCTACTATCAGCCGGATGGCTCCCTCGCTCTTGCCCGCATTCAGCCAGGAATGCTCGGTTTCCTGACCAACTCGCTCGAGTTCTAATCTGATCGTCCTGATCATCGAAGGCCGCGCCTCCCGCAGGGGGCGCGGCCTTCCTATATTGTCGTCCCGGCAAAATTCTCTCTTTCTTTTCATATGCCCCCGCGTCTGTGTTCCGCCTTCTTTCGCTCCGTCTTCATCGCCCTGATGGCCGCCGCGCTGGGGGGGGCGGCGAGCGCCGCTGATGCGCCTTTCCGGGTCGAGTTTGAGGGCAATGTCGCGATGAAGGCGCGCGATGGCGAAACGCTTCGAGCGGACATCTTCCGGCCCAAGAGCTCCGGGCAGTTTCCGGTGATTTTGCTGAGGACGCCCTACAACAAGTACTCCAACCTGCGCGAGGGTTTGAAGGCTGCCGAGCGGGGCTACGTGTTCATCATTCAGGATGTTCGGGGCCGCGAGGCTTCAGGGGGCGAATGGTACCCTTTCAAGTACGAGATCAATGATGGCTACGATGCCGTCGAATGGGCCGCCAAACTGCCCTATTCTAATGGACGCGTCGGCCTCTTCGGCGGCTCATACCCGGGCGCCACGCAGATGCTCGCGGCAATCTCCAGTCCGCCCCATCTCGTCGCCATCTTCCCGGAAATCACCGGCTCCAACTACTACCTGCACTGGGCCTACCAGGGCGGCGCGTTTGTCCAGTCGCTCGCCCAAGCGTGGGCGGGCGCTTTGTCGCTCAACGAGAATTCACGCAAGATCAGCGGCACCGCCCTGATGTCGTACTGGGATACCTACGCTCCCCCGGCCAAGTATCCGCTTCTCGACGTCGGCGCCGCGAAGGAACTCGCGCCCTACTACCGCGATTGGATCGAGCATCCGACGTATGACGATTATTGGAAGCAGTGGTCCATTGAGGAGCACCATCACAAGATTCTCGTGCCCGGCTACCATGTGGCCGCGTGGTACGATGTGTTCCAAGACGGTAGCATCCGGAACTACACGGGAATCAAGGCGCGTGGCGGATCCGACGCGGCACGCAAGGGACAGCGTCTTCTCATCATCCCTGGCGGACACGCGGGCTGGGGCGAGACAATCGGCGAGGTGAACTTCGGTCCCAAGGCCTCGATCTCCACGTGGGACATCGCGATGCGCTGGTTCGACTGGCACTTGAAGGGCCTCGACAATGGGATGGCGAACGAGAAGCCCGTGAAGCTCTTCGTCATGGGCGATAATGTGTACCGCGACGAGGACGAGTGGCCGCTGGCCCGCGCCGTGCCGACGCGGATGTACCTTCGTTCCCAAGGCAAGGCGAACAGCCTCGCCGGCGATGGACGCTTGAGCCGCGACGCTCCGGGTGTCGAACCGCCCGATCGGTTCGTCTACGACCCCGCCCATCCAGTACCCACGCACGGCGGCGCAACCATCGGCATTCCGTACGCGCCCCCGGGCCCGTTTGACCAGCGGGTGGTGGAGGGGCGGCCGGACGTGCTCGTGTACACGAGCGAGGCGTTGACGGAGGAGTTGGAGGTGACGGGCCCGGTGAGCCTTGAGGTCTACGTGAGTTCGTCGGCGGTGGACACGGATCTGGTGGGCAAGCTAGTGGACGTGTGGCCGGATGGGCGCGCGATCAATCTGACCGAAGGGATCCTGCGGCTGCGGTACCGGAATTCGTTCGAGAAACCGGAGCTGATGAATCCGGGGCAGGTCTACAAGGTGACGCTGGACCTGTGGTCGACGGCGAACGTGTTCAAGCCAGGTCACCGTCTCCGTCTGGAAGTGACGAGCAGCAGTTTCCCCCGCTTCAGCCGCAACCTCAATCACGGCGGCAGCCCGGAAGAAGCGTCGGAGCTCGTCGTCGCCACCCAATTCATTCACCATGACGCGTCGAACGCCTCGGCCCTGATCCTTCCCTGTGTTCCCCGCTAGGTTTTCTGCATCCTCATGTCGCCTCCCGCCGGTCCTTCCGCTCTGATTCCGCTCGCTTGGGAACTGGGCCATGCTGCTTCTGCCACGCTACCGCCGTCTCGCTGGGTGGCCGCGGTGGTTCCAGGTGCCGTCCAGCTTGACTGGGCGCGCGCCGAAGGGTGGGGGCCCTATTGGAAGGGCAACGCATTTAGGGAATACCGCTGGATGGAGGATGTTTGGTGGACCTACCGTGCGAGGATTGCCCCGGTTGAGGCGCGTGCTGGTCATCGTCTGATTCTCGCCTGCGGCGGCGTCGACTATCAGTTCTCGGTCCACGTGAACGATGCCTGTGTGCACCGGCAGGAGGGCATGTTTACGCCGTTCGAGATTGACGTCACCGACGCCGCGCTCCGCGGAGCCGTAATCGAGGTACGTCTGCATCCGGCGCCCAAGGTACCAGGCAGCAAGGAGGATCGCACCGAGGCGCGGCGGTGTGTGAAACCGGCCGTTGCTTATGGTTGGGACTGGCATCCGCGGTTGATTCCTTTGGGAATCTGGCGCGACACCGTGCTGGAATGGCGAAGTGAGGCTCGCTTCAACCGCGTGGAGTCGACCTACACGGTTGACGTCGCGACGCGCACTGCGGCACTCACCGTAACGGTGAACGGTACGCGGCCGGCGGAGAATGCGTCGTGGCGCTGGTCACTCACGTCCCCGGCCGGAGCGCGGGTGACCCAAGGCACCGCAGAGATCCGCGGAGGCGCCGGCAGAGCCCAAGCTACGGTCAAGGACATCGAACTCTGGTGGCCGCACGATCAGGGTCCGCAGCCGCTTTATCGGCTCGAGGTGGAGCTCTGGGACGCGGCGGGCCACCTCCTGGATCGTCATGTGCGCCGTATCGGATTCCGGCGGGTGCGTTTAGTAATGAACGACGGAGCCTGGGAAGGCCCGGAAGGTTTCCCGAAGAGCCGTAGCCATCCGCCCTTCACGCTCGAGATCAATGGTCGGGCGATCTTCGCCCGTGGCACCAACTGGGTGCCGCCCGAGATCTTTCCGGGCACGATCACGCCGGAAACGTTCAAGCCGCTGCTACGTCTCGCGCGCGACGCAGGCATGAACCTTTTGCGCTCCTGGGGCGGAGGGATCGTCAATCCACCCAGCTTCTTCGAGCAGTGCGATGCGATGGGAATCATGGTGTGGCAGGAGTTCCCGCTCGCCTGCAATTGCTACGACGATGATCCGGGCTACCTCGAGGTCCTCGACGCCGAGTCGCGCTCGATTATCCGGCAGGTGCGTGAGCACCCGTCGCTGGTGATGTGGAGCGGCGGCAATGAGCTCTTTAATGCGTGGTCAGGGATGACGGATCAGGCTCACGCGCTGCGCCTACTCAACCGCAATTGCTACGAGCTGGATCCGTTCACGCCGTTCATCCCGACTTCGCCGATCGATGGGGTAGGGCACGGCGACTACCGCTTCCGCGATGAACACGGGCGCGAGGTTCACCAGATCTTCGCCACCGCACGGAACACGGCCTACACGGAGTTCGGCTGCCCCGGCCCTTCGCCCGTCGAATACCTGCGCAGCTTCATTCCGGCCGAGGAACTTTGGCCGCCCAAGCCCGGGACAACGTGGGAGACGCACCATGCGTTCAATGCATGGTGGCCCTTGACCTCGTGGCTGTTTCCCGAGGTGGTCGAGCACTACTTTGGTCCCTGCCCGGATTTGGCGACGCTCGTGAAGGGGGGCGAATGGCTGCAGGCCGAGGGCTACAAAGTGCTGTATGAGGAGGCGCGTCGCCAGAAGCCGCGCAGCTCAATGGCTCTGAACTGGTGCTACAACGAGCCGTGGCCGACGGCGGCGAACAATAGCATCATCAATTGGCCAGCCGAGCCGAAGCCTGCCTATCATGGGGTCGCCGCAGCATGCCGCACCGTGATGACCAGCGCGCGCATCCCCCGCTTCTCCTGGGCGCCGGGGGAGATCTTCGAGGCCGAGCTTTGGATCCTGAATGATTCACCGGACGCCCTGCCGCCGGGTCGAGTGATCGCGGAGATCCTCTGGGGGGACCACGTTATGGAGGCTGCCGTTTGGGACCACGCCGAGGTGGCGATTAACCGGCATCTGGCTGGCCCGAAGGTCAGCGTGCAACTGCCTTCGGACGCGTCGGTCGGGTCATTCTCCCTGCGGTTACGGGCGTCCGGTCTGCCCCAGCGCGACTCCTTGTACCCGATGCCGTTGGCGCGCACGAAGGCGCCGGCGTAAGCCCGGTGCCCGATCCGCGTCGCCCAGCGCGGAGCCGGGCCGCGGAGCGCGTCCCGGGAGCGTGCGCGGTTTCCATCCGATCTGGGCTCAACTCTTCCCACCTTATCTCACCTCACGTTGAAATCCTCGATCATGGCACCGTTCCTTCCTCGCATCTTTCTCCTCGGCTGCCTCGGCTGGTTTCTTTCCTTGAGCGCGGCGGGTTCCATCGTGCGTCCGGCCCCGATTCACGACATCCGGGACTACGGCGCCCGCGGAGACGGCACGGGATTGGACTCTGCGGCCATTAATCGCGCCATTGAGGCGGCCGCCGCCGCTGGTGGCGGCACGGTCGTCGTCTCGGCTGGCCGCTACCGCTGCGGAACGGTCTACTTGCGCAGCCATGTCACGCTCCGTCTCGAAGCTGGCTCGGTGCTCGTCGGGAGCACAGAGCTATCCGATTACCCGGAGGCGGCGCCTCCGGCCCCGACAGACACCGTCGAGTTCCGACGTCTCCTCCCGGTCTATCCGACGCGTTTCGAGTACGGGAGACACAGTCTAATCCAAGCGATCGGCCTCGAAAATGTCGCGATCGAGGGGCGCGGCGTAATCGACGGTTCTGGCGACCACCCGAACTTCGCGAAGGCGGAGTTGATTCGGCGAGGCATGACGCGTCAGGAAGCGCACTCCCGTCGCCCGTATGGGTTGAGCTTCATCCAGTGCCGCAACGTTCGCGTGAGCGGGATCACCTTCCGCAACCTCGCGTTCTGGGCGCAGGATTATCTCGACTGCGAGAACGTGCTGGTGGATGGCATCACGGTCGACAGCCCTGCGTTGGATCGAAACAACGACGGCATCGACATCGATGGTTCGCGCCGCGTGCGGGTGGTGAATTCGTTCTTCAACACGGGCGATGACGCGATCTGCCTCAAGGCAAGCTACCGGGACTGCGAGGACATCGTGATCAGCAATAATGTCATCTCCTCTCTCGTGAACGGGATCAAGATGGGGACGGCCTCGAACGGGGGCTTCAAGAATATCGCGATCTCAAACATCGTGATGCGAACGTTGGGGGCCGCCGGAATCGCGCTCCAGATTGTCGACGGCGGTCACATGGACGGCATCACAGTGAACAACATTGTGATGCACGAAGTGGGGGCGGCGATCTTCATCCGACTCGGCGATCGGGGCCGCGCTTGGATGCGCCCGGAACATCATGCCGTGGGCTCGCTGCGAAACGTTCACATCAGCAACGTGATCGCCCAAATCTACACGCAGTGGGACGGACGGCCACTCGGCAGTTCCATCTCCGGCCTTCCCGGTCACCCAGTCGAGAACGTCACGCTCAGCAATATCCGCATCATCACGCTCCGGGAGCAGTCCCGCGATGCCACGAAGGGTCTGGGCGAGGCCGCAATCCCGGAGAACCCGCTGGATTATCCCGAGTACTCGATGTTTGGTTCTTTGCCGGCTTACGGACTCTACGTCCGGCATGTTCGTGGGCTCACGTTGGAGAATGTGGTAACGGATTTTCGGACCACAGATCATCGGTCAGCGCTTGTCTGCGATCGGGTCGAGAACCTGCGAATTGTCGGCTGGCAGTCGCGGACGCTTCCGGAAAGCGACCCGGTGATCCGCCTGCGGGACGTGCGCACGGCCGACTTGGTCGGACTTTCGGCCGGCCCGGGGACGCCCGTCTTCCTCCGCATCGATGGAGCCAGCGAGGACGTAGTGCTGCAGGGTTCGGATCTTTCGCGGGCGGCGGAGCCGGTGGTGTTCGGACCCGGGATCGCGCCTTCGGTGCTGCGGCGATGACTGGCGGGACGCTCGGCGATCGGGCCGGAAACCACCGGGCGAGTTGCCGACGCGACAGATCCGCGTAGGTTGCTGGTATGAAACCGCTGATTCCCCTGCTGGCGTTGTTCCTCACGGGATGTGCGACGCCGTTACCCCCGCTGAAAACGGTGGAGAACCTTGATCTGCCCCGTTTCATGGGGCCGTGGTATGTGATCGCGTGCATTCCGACGTTCATCGAGACCGAGGCGTACAATGCGATCGAGGAGTATCGCCTGCAGCCTGATGGCACGATTCAGACGATCTTCACTTTCAACAAGGGAGGCTTTGATGGTCCGCGGAAGGAGTATCGCCCGCGTGGGTTCGTGATCGACCCCGTGCACCGATCCGAGTGGCGGATGCAGTTCGTTTGGCCGTTCAAGGCGGAATTCCTCATCACGCACCTGTCGCCCGATTACAGCCGCACCGTGATCGGTCGGAACAAGCGCGACTACGTCTGGATCATGGCGCGGACGCCAACGATCGCCGAGTCGGACTACACGGCGCTGGTCGAGGACTTGAAGGGTCAGGGTTACGACGTGACCCGGCTCCGGCGTGTGCCGCACCGCACGGTGACGTCACCATGAGCGGGGTCGGCTGATGGGCTCCAAAGCGTCGCCTGCGCCGGGCGGAGTGTCCGCGGCGAAGTCGGATCCAGGTGCATCCGCCACCCCGTGGTCTGGGCCGGATGCACTCAGGTTTTGGGCAGAGCGCTTCGCAGCCAGTCTCGACGCGGAATTCTCATGATCTCCGCAGGGGCGCGGTTGCTGGCAAGCAGCGCCGCCATGGTGCGCATCGGTGAATCGATGTGCTGGAAGAAGCGCTTGTAGGCGGCGCAGAGATAATTCAGCCCCGGCTCCCCGTCCGGGGTGGTGATGAAGCGGTGCTTGGGACATTCGCCATGGCACGCGAACCGCACGGAGCATGACCGACAGTAGGCGGGTAGGGTCGCCGCCTTGGCCTCCCCGAAGGCGCGTTGGGCGGGTGACTCCACCATTCCGGCCAAGGATTCGTTCATGAGGTTCCCGAGGCGGTAGCGAGGATAGACGTAGTGGTCGCAGCTGTAGACGTCGCCGTTATGTTCCACCGCGAGGGCCCGACCGCAGGTCGGCGAAAAGACGCAGATCCCAGCCGGATTGCCTGTCCAGTTGGCCAGCGCTGCGTCGAAGTGCTGCACAAAGACTCGTCCGACATCCCGTTGCACCCACTCGTCGAAGATCCGGCAGAGGAAGTTGCCGTACTCGGCAGGTCGCACGCTCCAAGGCGTCACCTGACGGTCGAGGGCGCTCGCGGCATCGGCTTCTGGAGGCTCGGCGAGCCAGAGGCCCCGCTTCTCCGTCTCTGGGGCGGCTCGCTCGACAATCGGAATGAACTGCAGATAGCCCGACCCCACCTCGCGTAGAAAACGGTACACCTCCAGCGGTTGCCCCACGTTGGCCCGATGAACCGTCGTGAGCGTGTTGAATTCGACTGCATGCTTCTTGAGCACCGCGACCCCGGCCATCACGCGGTCGAACGTGGGCGCGTTGCCGCGGTCTACCCGGTACGCGTCGTGCAACGCCCGGGGGCCGTCGATGCTGACACCGACCAGGAAGCGGTTCTCTGCGAGAAATGCTCCCCACGCGTCGTCGAGTAGGAGACCGTTCGTCTGGAACGCATTCTGGATCGTCTTGCCGTTGGCGTAGCGTTGCTGCAAGGCGACAGCCTGACGGAAGAATTCTACGCCCAGCAGGGTGGGCTCGCCGCCCTGCCAAGCGAAGCTGACCGTCGGACCCGGCTGGGCAGCGATATAGCTGCGAACGTAGGTCTCGAGCACCTCAGGCCGCATGCGGAAGTTTGCGGTGTCTGGATAGAGGTGCGCCTTCTCGAGATAGAAGCAGTAGCTGCAGTTGAGGTTGCAGAGGGAGCCCACCGGCTTGGTCATCAGGTGGAACGGCGCCTGGGCAACGGGCTCCGAGGGGTGGGAGGGGGAGTCGGTCACGAGCGCGTGAGAGGAGTCTCGACGAGGAAGCAAAGTCCAGTTGGGGGCAAGCCGCCGCTGCGTGGGCACGCGGAGCGCAGCGGCGGCCACCGCTGCCGCGCCAGCTCGCAGTGTCCTTGCCCCGGCCGTTTCCTGTCGCCACGCTGGCGAAGTGGCATGCGGGACGCTTCGCTGATTTCGACGCGGCCCCGTTGGTGTTCACACCCCATTCCCTTCGCTACGGCTTCCCCATGACTGTTCCTCATTCCTACCCCAGCCGTCGCACTTTTCTGAAAACCATGGCGGCGACGAGTGCTGGCGTACTCTCGCCTCTGCGCCCGCTGCGCGGAGGTGAAGTAGACAACGAGGTCGCCAGCCCGCTCGATGCATTCTTACCGGCCTTTCAGCATCAATCGCCCGAGGAGAAGGCTCGCCGAGTCGAGCAACTCGCGGCCCTAAGCCGTCGGCATCCAAGCGGGATCATGGTGTGTATGCCGTACGTGTCGGGTGACGGTCTTCGCCCAGTGACCGAGGCCGACATGGCGGGTATGGATCAGTTCAGCTTCAATTTTGGGCATCACTTCAAGTCGATCACGGACTTCTTCAACAACGAGAATTCGATCACCTCCTCAGGTTCGCACCTCGCGGCGCAGAGCATTCGCTATCAGGCCAGCGGCGAGGAGGGGGCGCTGGCCGCGGCGCGCTCGGCCTACGGGTCGCTGCGCCGGATCTTCCAATTCGGAGTCGACGCTGGGGTCCCGGGCTTCATGGGGAAGCCGTTCCACTTCGAATACTCGGCCCACACCACGGGGGACCAGTACTTGCACCTGCTGTGGGGACTGTGGTCGTTTCTGCCGGTGGCAAGCGCCGCGGAGCAGGCCGAAATCCGCGGCATGTTGAAGGCAATCGCGGATTACCAGATTCGCGTCGACTACACGATTTTCAATCGGAGCGGAGGCAAGTGGAATAACCGGCTGGATGGCTCCGACTACAATGCGATCATGGCTGCACTGGTGGCGGCCGCCTACCGCGTCACGGGCGAGGCGAAGTACCGTGAGGCGTACCAGTTCGTCGTCCGCTCCGGCGTCTGGCAGACCCGAGCGCGTCTGGATGCGATCATCGACCAGTTCCGGCAAGGCTCGTATCAGGCCAAGCGCTGGGACGTGATCGCCGGTGCCCGTGTCGACCAGGGGGAGTTCGCGCACTGGGAGCAGATCCAGCACTGCCAGTTCACTGCCATCGCCGCTTCGATTATCCACGAGTGCGTGCCCGACCTGTTTCCGCGGGAGGAGCTCCGCCGCGTGCTCGCACTTTGGTGGACCGATCATGTGGTCGGGTTCGACCCCGTGCATTGGAATTACCTCTATTGGTTCCTGGTGTCCTCGCGGGATCGCAGCTGGCGACCCGTGGAGATGACCCGACGACTGCCGCGCGAAGAGTGGTTTGGCGGACATCCCATGCTCTCCTTCGCGTCGAAGTGGGTATACGGGGACTGTCTCGCCCGGTTCCAGTGGACCGCCCTCGTCGTCGCCCGGCACTGCCCGGATCTGCGCGACGAGGCGGCGGCCTTCGCGGCGACCACGCTGCAGCGACTTCGGCCGCGGCATCTGCTCTGGATTTCCGATCCCGACGGCCGTCAGGTTCCGGCGGAGGTGAACTACTTCACCCGCTTCCTCAGCAGCGAAATGCCAGAAAACATCGTGGCTTCGTACTGGGAAGGACGGCGGCTGCAGCTGTGGACGTGACGCCGTTCGTCCGCGGCGCGGGGTCGAGACGAGGGCAGCGGACCACGGATCGGCCCGGGATCGCGCGGGCCTCCGTTCGCCGTCGGCCCGCGGCGAATCAGGGAGACGGAATTGCGGTGTTGCTCCCGAAGTTCCAGCCGTAGGTCCTACCGCGAATGGGACGTCCGGCGGCGTCGGGACGGAGGTAGGTCAGCTCGATCGAACTGTAGAGGAGGGTCATCTCCTCCATGGGGAGTTTGTCCCCGCCGGGCGCATTCTGCTTGAACGCCGCCACCCGTACATCCTTCAGGGTGATGATCTGGTAGGTGAAACCCGTTCCGCCGACGGGCTTCACGTATTCAACCGTCAGCAGCGGGATGGTCCGGCCCGCCAGGCAGTTGGTGAGGAAGAACTGGCTGGACCCGTCTAGGCGCTTGATGATCACGAAGGGCCCGGCGGTCACCCTGCCGCCGCGCGCCGCGGCACCGGCCCCAACGCTCTCGAACGAGAAGGCCGCGTTCTCCAGCTCAGCCCAGCCCGGGTAGCGGGAGTCGGTGCTCTCGCCGCCAAAATTCGCCCCCGCCGGGAGGGCTCCTCCGCCGGCGTTTGTCGGTGCGATGTAGATCCTCTGGGCCGCCAGCGGAGCGACGGCCAGCAGGGCGAGA
>Ga0315904_10009167_pt1 | contig 12981 bp, 14 predicted proteins | sample LakEriMetagenome_6_FD_203529 | JGI IMG/M metagenome (GOLD analysis project Ga0315904, IMG submission 203529) | Freshwater fungal communities from buoy surface, Lake Erie, Ohio, United States - Buoy 12 MA120 | ecosystem: Environmental > Aquatic > Freshwater > Lake | place: USA: Lake Erie, Ohio... | reverse complement strand
ATCAATTGATCGTAGGGTGTATTAAAGACATAATGCAGTGCAACGGTCATTTCAACGACACCCAAACTGGCTCCAAAGTGGCCGCCCTTTTCACTCACAATATCAACGATATATTGACGAAGTTCCTTCGATAGCTCGGGTAGTTGCTCCTGCTTAAGCAATTTGCGGAGATCTTCTGGGGTATTTATTTGGGCCAACAATGGACCCGGCTTATAGGGATTGCTCATATTCATGGGGCTACCGTAAGATTGACGGCAGCAAATAGTATAACAAGGTGATAGCCTGAAAGTTCGCTAAAATACCCACTCCGGCAAGAATACGCAACCGCGAAAACGGGTGTTAGGCGTTAACAATCTGCAAAATGCTCTCGAAAATTTCGCGGCCGTCCGTGTTTTCCAGCTCAAAATCGGCCGCCCGCTCAGGGTGAGGCATCATTCCGAACACGTTGCGCTGCTTGTTACATATACCCGCAATATTCAGCATCGCACCATTGGGATTCGACTCTTCGGTCGTTTCACCATCGAGGTTGCAGTAACGAAATAAAATCTGATCGTTTTGGATAATCTCCTTTCGCTCGTCATCGCCCGCAAAAAACTTTCCTTCTCCGTGTGCAATCGGCACTTTATACGCCTTTTCGAAATCGAGTCCTCGCGTGGGAAGCGCTGTTTTGGAAACCGGTTTCAGATAAACATTCTTGCAAATAAACTTGCGGCTATCGTTATGTAGCAGCGCGCCGGGCAACAGTTTCGCCTCGCACAGAATCTGAAAGCCATTGCAAATCCCCATTACGTAACCGCCCTTGTTGGCGTGCGCAACCACTTCGTTCATGATGGGAGAAAACCTAGCAATTGCGCCGCTTCGCAGATAATCGCCATACGAAAACCCTCCGGGAAGAAAAACAAAATCAACCCCCTGCAAGTCCGTGTCTTTGTGCCAGAGTTTCACCACATCCTGATGCAGCACATCTCGAAGGGTGTAGACCAAATCCTCATCACAATTACTTCCGGGGAAAACGACAACGCCAAATTTCATGGTTTTGATTTTGGGTTCAAAAATACAACGTGGGGTGATCTTAAACGCGGAGTTTTTTGATTTAACCGCGGAGTCGCAAAGGAATAACAAGAGTGTTTTTCCTACGAGGACTTGCTTACTGCGAAGACGTCGAAAATGGTTTTGTCATTCGAACTTATAAGCCAAGCATCTCTTGATTTTTCTCTGCGGCTCTGCGGTTAAATCAGCATCAGTGGTCGAGACTCTTCTCCCACTTGCTCACCGCAACCGTCGCAACCGCATTTCCGACAACGTTCGTAGCGCTGCGACCCATATCCAGCAGGTGGTCAACGCCCAACAGCAACAGTAATCCAGCCTCCGGAATTCCGAACGATGAGAGCGTGCCGGCAATTACCACAAGCGAAGCACGCGGCACGCCGGCTATTCCCTTACTGGTGATCATTAGCACCAACAACATGGTTATCTGCTGATCAAAACTCATATGGATGCCATAGCTCTGAGCAATGAACAAACTCGCAAACGTCATATACATCATCGACCCGTCGAGGTTGAAAGAGTATCCCAACGGCAACACAAAGCTCACGATTCGATTTTTACACCCGAAACGCTCCAGCTCTTCAAGTGTCTTAGGAAATGCTGCCTCACTGCTGGCGGTAGAAAAAGCCAGCAACAGCGGTTCCTTAATTCTGCTCACCAAGGTCTTCACGCGCTTTCCAACCAAGAGATAGGCCGCGAAAAGCAATAACACCCACAACAATAGCAAGCCGAAATAAAACTCACCGATGAATACACCGTATGTGACCAAAACACCCAATCCCTTTTTTGCTACCACAGCCGTCATCGCTGAAAAAACAGCGAAAGGCGCGAAGTTCATTACGTATCCGGTAATCTTCAGCATGACGTGTCCAACGGCGTCAAGCGCTTTAATAACAATCTCACCCTTCTCGCCCAATGCAGCTGTCGCAACACCAAAAAATAATGAGAACACCACTATTTGAAGAATCTCATTTCCTGCCATTGCTTCAATCACACTCTTCGGGAAAATATGCGTAATCACACCTTTGAAGGTCATAGCAGCCTTATCAATTCCTGTGGCTGCATCGACAGGTGGCAGCTCCAAATGCATCATGGTTCCCGGTTGAAACAGATTTACCAGCAAACACCCCAACAACAGCGAAACGAACGAAGCGGAAATGAACCACAACATCGTCTTACCTCCTATTCGGCCTACCGCGTTGATGTCACCGAGCTTCGCAACGCCTACAACCAACGTCGAGAACACGAGCGGGGCTATAATCATTTTGATCAGCCGCAGGAAAATATCAGTTAGGATGGTGATGTTATCGAGAATACCAACCAATGCCGGATTAGTTGCTCCTTCCGCTGTTGCCGGGTATGAAGCGTTGAGCAATACGCCCGTAACAATACCTACCAGAAGAGCAATGAAAATCCACAGTGTCAGCTTATTCGACTTAGTCATACCTAAAACATTAGAGGGCCAAAATAAGGCGATTACCGAACTTTTCTCACGACTTGATCTTTGAGCAGTGCTGCATTCTTATTGGCCAACTGACCGCAGGCAGCATCAATATCTTTTCCGCGAGAGCGACGCACATTGACAACCAGATTCTTCGACTCCAGAAACTTCGCAAATGCATCGACGCGCTCAGGACTCGCTTGCTGATATTCTCCGTCATCGATGGGGTTATATTCGATAATGTTGATTTTGACAGGTAAACTCTTACAATAGTTGGCCAATTCGTGGGCATCCTTCAGCGAGTCATTAAAATCTTTGAAAATGATGTATTCAAACGTGACGCGTGTTCCTGTCTTTTCGTGGAAATACTTCAGCGACTGGGCCAAAATCTCGAGGTTGTTGCTCTCGTTAATGTCCATGATTTTGTCGCGCTTTTCATCGTTCGCTGCATGAAGCGACAACGCCAGATTGAACTTCACACCATCGTCGCCGAGCTTCATAATCATCTTGGCTACGCCGGCCGTGCTGACCGTTATGCGCTGTGGTGACATGCCCAAACCTTCGGGTGAAGTTATTTTCTCGATAGATGTCATAACATTCTTGTAATTGAGCAAGGGTTCTCCCATGCCCATATACACGATGTTGGAAAGAGGAATGTTGTAGCGCTCCTGTGCCTGATTTCGCAGGTAAACAACCTGATCATAAATCTCGCCGGCGGTTAGATTGCGCAACATTTTCAGTCGGCCGGTGCCGCAAAACGCACACGACAAACTGCAACCCACCTGTGATGAAATACAAGCCGTCATGCGCGAGGAGGTCGGTATTAAAACCCCTTCAACCACCTTTCCCGGATCAACCTCAAAAGCGCATTTAATCGTTTTGTCGGAGCTGATTTGCTGGTCGACGAGCGTAATTCCCTTGAGCGTGTAATTCGATGCTAACAACTCACGCGTGCCCGCCGACAGGTTGGTCATCTCGTCGAAACGAGTAGCCGACTTTTTCCAAAGCCACTCCATGACTTGCTTGGCGCGAAACTTCTTCTCGCCTTGCGACTCAAAAAACTGAGTAAGCTCTTCTTGGGAAAGGGTTCGTATGTCGGTCTTCGCGCGTTCCATGACGGGCGCAAAGTTAAATACAATGAACAGAGACTTTAGAAAAGATAAAATCACACAACCCTCTACCTAGTTTTAAACTAATAGTGTGGCTGCATAATTTCTAAAACTCATCCGACCTTCATAAATAAACCAAAGAAATATCCCGATTTAAGCATAAAAAGTATCCTCTGCCAGAATTCTATCTGAAATCTTTAGCCAGTCATGAACGTAGTCTCCGAAAGGCTCATTAGAACTATCTTCTTCGCTATTATATTCTGTTAAGTCAATAAAAGCTATACTTGTGCAAAGCAAACTAGGTAGATCACAGCACAGTTGAGCCATATTTTCCGATTGACCTTTGGGATCCATTACAGATAAAAAACAATTCGCAAGGTCAATTTCGCTTACCTCATTATTGTTTATCCAAGTTACTAAAGAGCAAATTAAAAATGTAAAAGCCGCATGGGAGGCCTGCACAAATTCTTCTGGCCGATCGAGTTCGTCTTCCGTAATTTTTAATCTCTGTAGAACTAGTTCTTCGAAATATGCGCTCTCCCCCCCCTTGTCAGCGCTCCAATTAAAATCTCTACCAGAAGTAAATGGACCAATTACTTCTGCTATTGGATCGAAGTAAAGTGTATAATCAAGAACATTAAATTCTGTACAACCTAAGTCATACGAATAATCGAAATCTGACTCGCAAGTGCGACTGCAATCGTAAATGGTTGATTTAGCAGTGTAAAAAATCCAAAAATAGCGGCCGTCACGCTCGGCTAAGCGAACTAACGAGGTCATTAGACTTTCCAACCCTTCCTCGTCTTCATCAGCATAAAGTTCTTTGATTTGCGAAGTGAGCATGCTCGAAGCGAGGTTAATATTACTAGAGCACAAATCAGCAACAAAAGAATTCGTTTCGTAGCTCTTCTCTGTATTGCTATCACCCAAGATCTTGATGTGCATTCCAAAGTTCTTTACCAAATAATCTATGAATGCCCGTCCTGTTTGGCCCTTGTCTAATACTATTGGGAATTGCCCGTCATTTAAATCAACCAGGGCCCTTATTTTTCGGTTCTCTCCAGCAACATTACCCTTTAGTGTATAAATTTCAGTTTCAAGGTTAAAATTTTTACGAATTCCTGTTTTCAAATCAGATACCGTTGATGTTAAATTTATCTTCATCGCTTTGTGCTTTCTTTAATTTTTTTTATCGTATCAATCCAAATGAACTCATCAAATTCTTGTTTGGTGCGTGATGAGGTATTCGGCAGTATGTAGTAGTTCTTTTTTAATTGGATATTATTGGGTAAAGATGGAATCATACTCATATCGAGTAAACCATAAGTGTACCCCTTTTGCATGAAAACTTTAGCAATTTCTTTCTTATGTTGATTAAAACTATTTCCGTGTGCATAGGCACCTAACATGAAATAAGTGAATAAATAAAAACTTGTTTTGCCGTTAAAAAGTAAATGATGAGCCTCCCCTGAATTTACAATTTCAACAGATTCTTTGATTCGATTAAGGTCGTCAAGTTTAGAGCTCTTCAATTGATCAAGCATAACTTTATCATTGGCCTCATATTGGGGCATAATGTCAAAAAAATCAAAGGAGTTTTTCCTTGCAAAATTTCTATTTCCAAATTCATGATACTCCTTCAAACTTGACCAATATTTATCAGTGAATCCAGCCAAATATATAGTGCCCCATACCTTAAGTCTTTCTTTTCGGTAATAAAAGGAATTCTCTTTTGACTTCGCGGTTCCGATGATTATAAAATCAATCATAGTGTCCTTTGCCTTTGCTAGAATCAAGGTTAATAATCATCGAAATTACGAATTACACAATTTCAGAGATACTAGGTACACTAAATTTAATGTCTTGTGATTATCGTATAATAACCTACGCCTGCTTCTTGAACACGAACCGATAGGTAATCACCTTGCCATCGGGCGCGGTGTCGTTCGAAAGTTTTATTTTCGATAGCTTGTTTACCACATATTCCGTTAGTTGGGCGCTGGTTGAATTGATATGCACTATCTGAATTTTTCCGGCTGCATCAATCTTGAAACTCACCTCAACCAGCCCATCCATGTTGGGCTGCTGCATCTCTGTTCTGACAGGCTTGCCTTGAGCGGAAGTTGCATGAGCCACACAAACAAAACACAATACCAACATCAGAACGCCTAGAAGACGCTTCGGTGATTTTGTATTGGTGTGACGGAAAATCATGGGTTATAGTTGAAAGACGCTCAACGGGGTTGTTTAGTTACTTCGTGTTCAAAATTATTCGATTCAATTAAGTCTGTCGGTTTTTTAAGGCTATTATCGCTCTATATTATTAAACAACTCATGATACGTTTCGGTTTTGTGTGCCTTCTTTTTACAGTCAGCTCCACTTTTTCCCTAGCACAAGTAGTGCCAGACACTACCCATATTAACATTGGTGACAAAACCATTATTGTCATTGATTCGAGTCCCGATGCAAAAGCGGTTGATCCCGCCCCAGGCGTAAGTGAGACGCCGATGAAGCCTGACAAAGACTTGAAAAGCGAACTCACTCATTTCGCCGGAATCGATTTCGGTTTCTGTCAGCTCATCGATGCCAACGGCAGCCTCACCCGCGACAGCGCTACCAACTGGCTTTCGCTGAATAATAACAGGTCGTTGACGTGGCGCTTGAATTTACTCGAAAAGAAATTTCGCATCTACCATGACTATGTAGGCATCTACACCGGCTTTGCCGTTGCTTTCAACAGCTATGGTTTTGCGCGCAATTCCGATGTTGTTGTTGACAAAGAAGGGGTTGGAATTTCTGCCGTTGAGGTGCTCGACGAAAACCGCAACTACAACAAGAATAAGCTGCGCACCACTATCTTGCAAGTACCTCTTATGCTCGAGTTTAATTCACGTAATGATATAAAGAAGAATTTCCATTTTGCAGCCGGGGCCATTGGTGGCTGGGTCACATCCACCATCACGAAACAAAAATGGGAAAACGATACGGGTAAATACACAGCACGCAGAAAAGAAGACTTTCTCGTTTCTCCTTTCACCATTGATATTTCCGCCCGATTCGGATACAAAAAATCAGCCCTCTTTTTCACGTATAGTTTAACTCCCCTATTCGAAAAAAACAAAGGCGCTTCAGTCTATCCCATTACATTCGGAATTCAGCTCACTCAATTTTAAACATAGACAATCTGCTCGTCTGTAACGGGCTCTTCTCCTTTGTAGCACTGCAGTAAACGTGCAACCGTAGCAACATCCTTTTTGCAGTACACCTCGATGCGATCTAAGTCACTCTGCTCGTAATAAACGGAACGAACTTGACTACCATCTATATCATCTTTCGGTGTGGGTATGCCGAAAATTTTAGCCAGTACTTTTATGGATGTATAATTCTTGTAGTCACCAAACTTCCACAATTCCATGGTGTCCAAATGAGCGACCTCCCACGGTTTCTTGCCGGCTATATTCAACAACAAGGGCAACTTGATGCGATGAATGAGCATCCGTCTGCATAAATAAGGGAAGTCGAACTCCTTGCCGTTGTGAGCGCACAGCATGCGAAACGGATGATTCGTACGCGTCTCCAAAAGCTCCGAAAAATCGGCAAGCAGTTTATACTCATCGTGCCCGTAAAAGGAAGTAACACGCAAAACACGCTCATTCATGCGCATGGCGAAATAGCCCACACTTATGCATACAATTTTACCAAACTCGGCATATATGCCCGCTTCCGTATAACTCTCCTCGACGGTCGTTCCATTCTTCTCGCGGGAATACTTGCTTTTGTCGGTCCAAAGTTGTTTCAGTTCATCGTCCAGCAAATCGAATCCCGATTGCTGCGGAACGGTTTCAATGTCGAGAAACAAGACTTCTTCGAGTCGCAATTGATCAAGCATAAACGCAGTATTTAAGTGAGTAAAATTCCGGGTGATCCAAACACGGGTAGGTCCTGCAAGTCCTCATCATACATATCGGGCGTGTAAACGAACTTCTTATCAAAGATTCGATTACCGATATAATAACTCACCCAATAGCGATGGCTGAGCTTAAATGAGTCGGGCATCAACAACTCAAATGGCTTGACACTTTCGGCTGGAATATCATTGAGTAGAAATCGAAGTGTAGCGGTTTGCTTTTCCTTGCCTTCCAGCTTTCCTTCGCCCGAAGCATTCACGATAACCGTTTCCAGCTGTTCTTTTCGGTTGTTGATGAGATACACCGACCAATTATCACGGTTGGGTAAAAACGCGATATACACGCCGTTAACTTCTTCTATGTCTAAATCCTTTTTCATAAGCTCCTTTTTGTAGATTGAGAAATGCGCATGGCCATATCGATATAGCGGTATAAGTCCGTAGGCATGTGTCTCACACGCTCCTTGCTTTGGGTGTGTCCAATACGCACAACGACCAGTTCCAAATCCGGTATGCACACGACGTATTGTCCGCGCATACCGCGACACGAAAAGAACGAATGGCCCGCATGTTCTCCCAGCCACCATTGCCTTCCATACCACGTACAGGGTTCCGATTTTTCGTCCGGAACTCCATGGGACGTAAGAGATTCCTTCACCCAATCGGGAGAAATGACCGTGTCGCCCTTCCACACACCATCGTGCATGAAGAGATGTCCCAACCGAGAAAAATCACGGGCCGTAGCGTAAAAACCACTGAATGTTTTCTCGATACCATTGTCGTCATCCAAATTCCAGTAAGCATCTTGCTCGGAGCCTATGCGACTCCATAGGCGGGTTGAACAATAATCAGAAACCGTCATGCCGGTAGCTTTGGTCAAGATCATTCCGAGCATAACCGTATTACCTCCTTCATAGGCCCATAGCGTTCCGGGCTGCCTTTGAACGTGGTATTTCAAGGTCGCTGATGTTAGGTCCTTGCCATAATAGGACTTCGCCATATAGCCGAAAGGACTGCTATAACTTTCACCGAAAGGTATACCACTGGTCATGTCCAGTAAATGGCGAATGGTAAGCAATGTATCCATCCCGTTTCGATACGCCTCGAGATAATCACCCACTTTATCATCGATACTCTTGATGAAACCCTCCTCTAACGCTTTTCCCACCAAAATCGATGTGATACTCTTAGCCATCGAAAAAGAATTGCTGGACGTTTTTTCAGTGCCCTCGCTGTATTTCTCGAACAAAAGAGAGTCGCTTCTAAATACCAAAAAAGCGGTAGTTGCCATCGAATCACTCCACGTTTGTTCTTCCGGCAATAATTCCGTTTGGTTATAAAAATCAGATAAAGGGAATGCGTCCGCACTTCCCGACGCCACCTTTCGCACATCAAAATAAGGTTGGTCATCTATGTCGGGGTTCTTCTTTCCAACCAAATATGTTTTGCGCACACCATACAACACATGCCCGTTATCCGTTGCCAAAAGCGCAACAACACCCAGCACAACCAGCGCGATTATAGCAAGTATGATTCTTTTCATAACTCTCATGCATCGATTTTTTCGCAAGTTAGCACGGTGGGGAAATCTCCTCTATTCCATTTCAGAATATTCCCACGATAAAATTTGGTTTGTGGCCGAAAACGTCGGCAACTTGCTGCCATGAAAATTGCTCCCGGAAAAGAAGTCGCTGTGCACTATACGCTTTATGTTGTTGGTGACGAAAAAGAACTGATTGAAGAAACCCGTAACGACGACCCTATGCGTTTTGTTTTCGGGCAAGACTCTATGCTTGCCAAATTCGAACAGGCTCTTTTGGGGTTGTCTGTAGGCGACGCTTTCACTATTTCTATCGCATGCGACGATGCCTATGGACCTGAGCAGGAAAACCTATTCATCGAATACCCAAAAAGCATGTTCATCGAAGATGGCGAGCTAGATGAAGAGATTTTTCAGGAGGGAGAAATCATCCCGCTTGAAAGCCCCGAAGGGGACATCATTGAAGGTGTGGTATGTGAAGTAAAACTCAACTCCGTAGTGCTCGATTTCAATCACCCACTGGCAGGCGAAGATTTATTGTTTGAGGGCACTGTCGTGTCTGTCGATTGATTCACAAAAGGGTTGTTCACAAGAAGATGACCTAGTCGCTAATTATTGCATTTTCCTGAGTTATTTCGCCGTGCACATGAAAAGGTCTCCTTTTAAAACATCGGCCAACACGATCTCTTCTGTATCGACAATTATCGGTATTACGCTCGTATTGGTTCTGGTTGGTACGCTGCTAATTGTGTCTCTGCTTGGCAGTGCTGTAACCGGTCACTACCGCGGACAAGTGGTTGTGCAGGTCATGATTGCAGACGATGTGGAAGAACAGGACGCACAGTTGCTCAAAAAACATATCGAGGGCGAACCCTATACCGCAGAAGCATCTTATCTGTCGAAAGAGGAAGCCGCGGCCCTTATGCAGGAAGAGCTGGGCGAAGAGTTTGTTGACTTTCTGGGCTACAACCCTTTACCTGCATCGATCGATATCCACATCAAGCCAGAGTTCAGTGATGAAGACAAGCTTGCCGATATCGTGAAAGATCTCGAAAAAAACACGGCTATAAATGAGGTGGTGTTTCAGCATGACCTGCTGAAACAAATGAACGCGAACCTCAGCAAGTGGAGCATCGGTATTTCGCTCATTGGTATTGTATTGCTTGTAATAGCCATCGTACTCATTGTAAATACAATTCAACTAGCCATCTTCTCGCAGCGCTTCCTCATCAAGAGTATGCAACTGGTAGGTGCAACACACTGGTTCATTCAGAAACCTTTCTTGCGCCGTGGATTATGGTTCGGTTTCTTGGCTTCATTGCTTGCTTTGGCTGTGATTTTCATGTTGCTCTACGCCTTCCAATCAGACTTGCAGGACATGATCAACATCCTGCAGGAAAAACAACGCCTGTTGGCCTTAATTGGGGGGGTTCTTCTCATTGGACTATTCCTCAGCGGAGTTGCAACAGCGTATGCCGTGAATCGTTTTATACGCACAGACGCGGACAAACTCTACTAAACGCGAACGAAAAGGAAGATTCGCTTGTTTTATCTTTATGTCAAACGCACGTAAAACAGCCGTTCTGCTTGTCAACCTCGGCTCTCCCGATAGTCCCAATCCTTCCGATGTGGCTTCGTACCTCACTGAGTTTCTCAACGACCCACGAGTAATCGATATAAACTGGATTGGAAGAAAGATCCTTGTCAACGGCATCATCGTTCCCTTCAGACATCGTAAAAGTGCGAAAGTGTACAAAGAGCTATGGACGCCCGAAGGATCACCTCTCATCTATTACGGCAAACAAACGCAAACAAAACTTCAAGAGCGTTTTGGTGGAAACGAAAGCAATACTCGGATATTCCTGGCCATGCGCTACAAAAATCCATCGATAGAGTCTGCATTAGCTTCCATCATGAAATGGAATCCGGATAAGATTATCGTGCTTCCCTTATTCCCCCATTACGCATCTGCCTCGACCGGCTCGGTCATCGACAAATGCATGCGCATCATGCGCGACATGTGGGCTTTTCCGGAAATCCAATTCGTCAATCAGTTCTGGGATCATCCGCTCTACCTGCAGGCTTTTGCAAATCGCGCAAAGCAGTTTGACTTTGCTTCCTACGACCACATTATTTTCAGTTATCATGGCCTGCCCGAGCGCCAGGTCGACAAAGTATATGAAGACCGCGCGTGCCGCAATCACTCATGCGAGCATGAAATCAACGAAGAAAACAAATTGTGCTATAAGGCAACATGCTATGCTACAACTCGCGAAATAGCGATGCGATGCGGAATAGATGAGTCTCAATACACGGTTTCATTTCAATCTCGATTGGGAGGAGGTTGGATCGAACCATTCAGCGACAAGGTCATTGAAGAGCTTGCAAAAAAAGGTGCTAAAAAATTGCTCGTATTCTCTCCCGCGTTTGTGGCCGACTGCCTGGAAACAACCATTGAAATCGGGGAAGAGTATCAAGAGCTATTTGAAGAGCATGGAGGAGAAAAAGTACAGCTCGTGCCTAGCCTCAATGATGGAGAAGACTGGATCGACGCACTCGAAGACATCGTACGCAAACGTCTCTAGCTATTTGAACCACGAGGCATACATCACGTAGTTGTTGGCGATGCGTTGCACTTCACCTTCAAACAACTCCTTGCTGATTTCCTTTACTTTCTTCGCGGGAACACCGGCATAAACACTTCCGCTTTCTACGTGGGTTCCTTCGAGTAAAACGGCGCCAGCGGCAATAATGCTATTGCTCTCTATCACGCAATTATCCATCACGATGCTGCCCATGCCAATCAGTACATTGTCGTGAACCGTGCATCCATGAACGAGCGCATTGTGTCCAATCGAAACATTGTTGCCGATAGTTGTCGCGGCCTTTTGATATGTGCAATGGATAACCGCGCCATCCTGAACATTCACACGGTTGCCCATCACGATGCTATTCACATCGCCTCGCACTACAGCGTTAAACCATACGCTGCATTCATCGCCCATGACCACATCGCCTAACACGGTTGCGTTTTCCGCGAGGTAACAGTCGTTTCCCATTTTAGGCTCGATGCCTCTTACTGATTTGATTAGTGCCATATTCCTTTTTGTGTTTCAATAAAAACCGACGTGTCAAACATAATCAACACAGGTGTTTACTACCCCGCCCAATTCTCTCTATCCAAACTTCTATACTGAATTGCCTCTGCCAAATGTTGACTCTCGATACACTCGCTCCCGGATAAATCAGCTATTGTTCTGGAGACCTTCAATATCCGATCGTAAGCGCGAGCACTCAACTTCAATCGCTCCATGGCAGTAGCCAATAATCGTTTGCCCGCATCATCAATAGCGCAATGCTCTTTAAGCCACTTGCTATCCATTTGGGCGTTACAGTTCATGCCGGGTCGATTTTCAAAACGCGTATGCTGAATCTTTCGTGCGGTTATCACTCGCTCACGAACACGCTCACTGGAATCACCTCCCGACTTACCACTTAGCTCCTGAAAACTCACCGGAGTCACCTCTATGTGAATGTCGATGCGGTCGAGCAATGGGCCACTTACTTTATTCAAATATTTCTGCACGACGCCGGGCCCACATACACAGTCTTTATCAGGATGATTATAAAAACCACACGGACAAGGATTCATGCTGGCTACCAGCATAAAGCTCGCCGGATACTCAATCGAAAACTTACTGCGTGAGATTGTAATATTTCGATCCTCCAATGGTTGCCGCATTACCTCCAACACCGTGCGCTTAAACTCGGGCAGCTCATCCAGAAACAACACTCCATTGTGTGCCAGCGATATTTCTCCGGGTTGCGGAAAACTGCCTCCACCTACCAATGCAACATCACTGATCGTATGATGGGGTGCTCGAAAAGGCCTGTGTTGTATAAGACCGCCACTCTGCTTCAAACGACCCGCAACAC
>Ga0315904_10009166_pt1 | contig 12982 bp, 6 predicted proteins | sample LakEriMetagenome_6_FD_203529 | JGI IMG/M metagenome (GOLD analysis project Ga0315904, IMG submission 203529) | Freshwater fungal communities from buoy surface, Lake Erie, Ohio, United States - Buoy 12 MA120 | ecosystem: Environmental > Aquatic > Freshwater > Lake | place: USA: Lake Erie, Ohio... | reverse complement strand
AGCCATCTTCGCGTCCACGTAGGATACTCGGCTGTCGTGTATATTTATTCTTTTTCTAAACTCTTTATACGACTAGAAAGATCTTTATATCCTTCTAACAAGATAGCAATTAGAGGAATGTAGTTGACATACTTAGAACCATGCGTATTGTTTATTAGTTCTGGTAGTAACTTTTCAAGTTCTTGCGCAATTACACCGTAGCTTTTAACACCGGTGTTTTTCCACGTAAACTGATATGCCTTTATTTTATCGAGTATGTCTGTAGCACTATCTATCGTTTGGAAATCTTCTTTGTATGCAACATCGGAAAGGGAGTTAAACTCAGTCGCGTTTAAAGTTCCGGTCGATGGATTGAAGAACAGTTTCGTAGAAGAAACATTAAGATTGGTAACTGTTCCTGTTGTTGAGCTAGTAAATGATACATAACGCGTTGCGTTAGTTGTTGTATCATCGCTTACTGTAGTGGCTGCTCCAGAAATTCCTTGCGAGCCTGTAGTACCTTGAGATCCGGTTATTCCCTGCGTTCCAGTAGTACCTTGCGCACCGGTCGTTCCCTGTGTACCCTGTACACCAGTACTTCCTGTACCACCGCCAGCACCCTGGGTTCCGGTCGTTCCCTGTTCGCCTGTCGTCCCTTGAGTTCCCTGTACACCGGTGCCTCCGATAGTACCATCAACGCCTTGCGAGCCAGTAGTTCCTTGTTCGCCTGTCGTCCCTTGAGTTCCCTGTACACCGGTGCCTCCGATAGTACCATCAACACCTTGCGAGCCAGTAGTTCCTTGTTCACCCTGAGTTCCCTGAAGTCCTTGTTCACCTTGATTGCCTTGGAGTCCTTGAGTTCCCTGTACACCGGTGCCTCCGATAGTACCATCAACGCCTTGCGAGCCAGTAGTTCCTTGTTCGCCTGTCGTCCCTTGGGTTCCCTGTACACCGGTGCCTCCGATAGTACCGTTAACACCTTGCGAGCCAGTAGTTCCTTGTTCACCCTGAGTTCCCTGAAGTCCTTGTTCACCTTGATTGCCTTGGAGTCCTTGAGTTCCCTGTACACCGGTTCCGCCGACTGTTCCACTGACACCTTGAGATCCAATAGTTCCTTGTGTTCCAGTTGTACCTTGTGTACCCGTCGTTCCTTGTTCGCCTGTTGTACCTTGAAAACCTTGTGTTCCAGTACCACCAAGGCCCTGTGTTCCAGTAAGACCTTGTGTGCCTGTCGTTCCTTGTACACCGGTTGCTCCCTGAGTACCGATCGTTCCCTGAGTTCCAGTTGTACCCTGAATGCCTTGCGAACCAGTTGTACCTTGAACGCCAGTCGCACCTTGAATACCAGTAGGACCCTGTGTACCCTGGATGCCCTGGAATGCTGCTGCGCCCTCAAGTCCTTGAGTACCTTGGTTTCCTAAATTACCTTGTACACCCTGAGGTCCCTGCACACTCTGTGGGCCCTGAATACCTTGAGTACCTTGGTTTCCTAAATCACCCTGAACACCTTGCGATCCCTGAATGCCTTGAGTGCCTTGCTCTCCCACAAAGCCTCGCGTACCTTGAATTCCCTCGTCGCCTCTTATACCCTGAGTACCTTGAAAACCTTGAGTACCTTGAAAACCTTGAGTACCTTGACCGCCAGTGTTTCCATTGCTACCCTGAAGACCTTGTATACCTTGAGTACCTTGTATACCCTGTGGGCCTCTTATTTCTCCACCGTTAATCCAAGTTGTGCCGTTATATGCCCAGACATCACCTAGTGCTTCGTCAATTACTGCGTCGCCAGCTAAAGCTGCTGGAAAGGCGGCATTTAAAGTAGTTTGAGGGTTATTTGGAGGAGCCACATTTACATCTGGTACGGAACCAATGATATTAATACCAGGCCCTAAATTCCCTTGTACGCCCTGAAAACCTTGGATACCTTGTACGCCCTGCGGGCCCTGTATGCCTTGGGAGCCAATGCCTTGTATGCCTTGAATACCCTGTACGCCTTGAATACCCTGTGATCCTGGACTTACAACGTTCCAATTAGCTCCATCAGATATTCTTAATGCACCATCTTCTGCGTATAAAATAGAACCTTCATATGCAGTAGGATCTAATTGAATAGGTAGTGCCTGCTTAATAGCAGGCCCTATTATTGGAATTTTACCTCTTAGTGTCTTAAGAGTCATATATCAATCCTCCAAGTATTCTTCTGCTTGCCCAAGTGTAAACGATAATGTAATGTCTATAGCATCGTTTGTACTCGCCTTCGCCTCAAGAAGATCTCCATTATAGAAGAACTGTCCATTGAGTGGAAACGGAAGCACGTCGTATCCTGGAATTGGTATGTTTGTTGCTAGAGAAAATGTGCCAGTGACGGATGTGACTGGATCTGTAGAGTAATCATATAGACGATATATCTGAAGATCTACATACACGGTATTTGGTGTTTTATTTGAAATCATAAGTGGAGATATAACTTCTGCTACACCAGGCGCGGTTATAAAGCTACCACCAAACACAAGTTCTGGTACTTCAAAATCAGGCACTGAAATAATTTCAACAAAATTTGTTGTTAGCGTTTTATTTACTGCTACTGGTTTTGCGTCCGGAGACTGCGATGTTCTAACTGTCGTGATTACAGTGTTTGCTGTCATAAGATTGCCCTACTATTTGAAGCCCTACGAGCTAGTTTTCTAACTGAAGATGTAAACGGTCTTCCTTCAAGGCGACCGGTTCTACCATTGATTTTAAGACCTCTTGCGAAGTATTGGTTATTTAATTCGTCTGCACCGGACCATCTTACTCGTCCACCATCTTCTTGAGATACAGAAGCAGATGCTGAAATCGGCGCACCTAGTCTTCTAAAGTTTAGTGGAAGCGCATTTATGTTAACACCGGCTGATGCAAGGTTGAATTGATGCGAAAGACTTTCAACGAGACTTCCAAAATTAATAACGCTAGGATTTCTTACACTGGCAATCAATACGTCGTCTATCAATCCGTCTAGCATAGTTTCGTTTGCTACCGATGTTGTGATGTTGTTTTTAATATACGTTCTTATGTGATTAAACGATCCAGTGAAGGCATTTAATAGATCGACGTCATTCGCTCCATCTGAAACCCAGGCAGAACCGTTTGAATAGTAAACCGTACCTGCATACAAGTTAGATGGTGACGAGTATACTATGATGGCATCATTAACATTGACGGTGGTCGCACTAACCGCAGAAGTAGAAGCATAACTTCCGATGTAATTTAATCCAACCGTGTTTGGGTTGAATACTGAAAACACGTGCTTACCTTGGAAGTTAAACAATCCGGCTGTAAATATTCTAGTTCCTGTTTGTCTTCCAAGTTTAAAATCGTTCGCTATTGATGTTATGAGATTTCGCGCATCTCTTCGAGTTAAATTGTCATCTATGAAGTTGTATTCAGAGTTAACAAACGCAACCGTTAGCTTCTTTAACTTCTTTACGTTCTTTTCAATTAGTTCCTTGCTATTTTTATAAACTGTGCTAACCCATGAAAGATCTGGCTCTTGAGCACCAGGAAGTTCTTGAAGACTGTTCTTAGATATCACTCTTTCTATTATGCCTGTTAGTTCTATACATCTGTTTGCTTCAGCCTGTGTCGCGATGCCCGAAGCGGTTGATTGACCGCTAAGAGTGCCCAACATAATTGAAGAACAAATCGTACCTAAGAATCTAATTGCGTCTGCAGTAGGAGCTCTTTGGTCAACTGGCAGCGTGCTAACTGCGTTTGTGAAATACGCGTCAGCATTTACTATCGTAGCTATGTTACTGTTATAGTTAAGATCGTGTGTTAACGCGTCAACGATAAACCCTGTATCCCTGCTGCATAATGTTTCGTCGTATACTAATGCCGGATACGTGGTGTTAATATAGCTTATTACTCTGTTTCTGATAAGTGTTCTATTTGCAATTAGCAAGAGTCTTGCTTTATTAAAGTTTGTGTTTCCTGTGCTTGAGAATACGAGCGCATCTGCAGAAGCTATGCCGTTTTCTAGAATGTCTATAATTTCATCGAAAGAATCGTCTGTTCGAGTTACGCTCTCTGGGCTTTCTTCTAACAGCTCGGCGACGGTGGTCTTAAGATATTCAATTGCGCCGGATGTTTCGACGAGTTGTTCATCCACAACGATTTCTGATTCTGCTCTTCTGTACGCGATGCCGTTTACGATGGACCAATAGTTCGTTCCGAGAGCAAGATCGTATCCGACTCCTTCTAGAATATACCCAACGTCTCTTTCGCATTTTGTTGAGTTATAAGTTTGAAGACCTAAACCACCAACTGATGTATTGGCGGTAATGTAGTTATCTATTAAGTCATCTATGATTGTATTTGCGCTGTTTGTAAGAGTGTCAGCTAAAACCGTATTTGAAGATAGTAAAACTGAAGTCTGATAAGGATTGAAAACCGGTGTAGAACCCTTTGCTCTCATAGATATATCGCCAAACTGTGTTCCAGAGTTGTTTAGAGTAATCTGTCCACCGTTTAGGGCGTAGAAAGAGCATCTTGAAAAGATCGATAGAGAGCTGATACCGTTAATGCCTGCGCCGTTCTTCGCAACATATCCAATACCGTTTTGAGTTCTTGGTGTTGCGCCGAACGCAAGTATGTATGGGAATAACGAATCTTGATCGACGTGAGCGCGATCCGCGAGTATCATACCACCGCCACGCCCAACGTCTTTATTTGGATAATCTTCTTCCCCAACATCTGTAATCGTCGCAGTTCCGCCAGATGATGTTGTTATAGAAGTGTTTGATTCAAAAAGACCTGTGTTATTTCTAACATAGATGGTACCACTGCCGATTTCTGCTATTCTGGATATGACACCAGCAACACCGTTACTAGTCTCTATTCTATCACCAACTTCAAACTTGCTCGCACTCGGCGAAACATTCGAAATAGTTAATTCGTACCCAAGATCGTCGATAGTTCCTCTACTATTGAAAGGATTTAAGAGAGGGGGTATATCTCTTTCGAAATAATTTGATATTTGGCTACAGTCTCTGAGGTAAGGAGATCTTGTAATTTTTACGCCTGGTCTAAATGCAAAGGCAAAACCGCCAGTAGGATCGTCGAAGTTATCTACTTTAAAGTTAAAGAAAGAAAAACCTTGCACATAGCAACCAGAACCAAGAAGAAAGCAATTCTTTGATTCGTATCCATTGTTCATAACTATGTTTGTTGTATACTGACCAGAAGATGAAGTTACGGAACACCAATCAGGAAGAGACAGCTCTCCGTTTGTATAGTACGATCCAGGATTTACTGAAATGTGTACTAATTTTCTTCCTAGTATATCAGTTGGTACTGTTAAGGACGCGGCGTTAGCCATCTGTACCGCTTTTTCTAGCGTGGCAACAGGCTGCATATAGCTTCCGGGATTGTTATCGTTCCCATCAACGCTAACATATATCTTTTTTGCTTTTTTTACAGATTTTGAAATTTCGTCATATAATTGCGAATACGACATCGCGACGGTTTCACCTAAAGATATATCCTTTAGATAAAAATAGTCGTCGCCGGAGATGCTAGGTGTGAATTCTGTGTCTACATTTATGTTTGGATTGTTAATAACGGAATCATCGATTATAGAATCTTGTATTGTAGAATCTTGCACCGCAGAATCGTCGATAGTTACATTATTCAACGGAATATTTTGAATGTAATCGCCGCCATCGATCTTGATCGTATCGAAAATTTCTTGCTGAACCGCATTTACTAACTCGGCGCGAGTAAGAGTCTTTGTTCCATCGTCGCCTTGATCTAGACTAACAGTAACAAACAAATCTTTGGATTTTGTGAGACTGCCAGTAATCCTACCAAGTTCTGATATTTTAGACATAGAAAGAAACCTCTTTTTCTTTTATTTATATCGAAGACATAAAAACATTATGTTTGTCTTGCGGTTGTTATATGGTAAGCATTATATAGATACACCTACTCTCTAATTATAACACATCGCCAAACAGTTTTAACTAACGTTTTTAATTGCCTTTATCTCTGCTTGGAGTTCTTTGACTGCCTCAATAAGAAGACCGACTATATTACCGTAAGCAAGAGTTTTAAACCCGTCTTCATTTGTAACAACTGCTTCTGGTAACACCAATTCAACTTCTTGCGCGATTAAACCAATTTTTCGCGTTTCTTCTTCGTCATCTATTCTAGAAAACGTGACTCCTCTTAAAGCTAGAGTTTTTTCAAGAGCGTTTTCTATAGTTAAAACGTTTTTCTTTGTTCTTATATCAGAAAAGGCCGTAATGTCACCAGAAGCAGTAAATGTTCCGGTGTATGACCCAGACATGCTAACAGTCGGCGACCAACCTTCACCGGCAGTACCTCCTATAGAAATACCGTTACCCTGTGTTAATCCTGCAACGTAGTTACCAGTTGTATCCGTTCCAAGAGCAACACTGTTCGGTGCTACGGTTGCGGTTAATGTAACGTTCTGATCACCTTTGATACTAACACTACCAGATAAATCGCCACCAAGTGTAAGAGTTCTTGCGGTTGTCCACGAATCGGCGGTGCTAGCGGCGCCTCCACTTATCGTTGCGGTCAATGTAACGTTCTGATCACCTTTGATACTAACGTTACCAGTTAAATCGCCACCAAGCGTAAGAGTTCTCGCGGTTGTCCATGCCCCAGCGGTAGTTGCAGTGGATGCGTTACCAGTAAGATTTCCTACAATGTTGCTACTAAATGTTTTCACACCGGCTATTGTCTGATTTCCAACCGTGTACACGCCATTTGTTACAGTGTCAGCATTACCAGTAAGATTTCCAACAAAGCCGCCGTTTCCAGAAGTTATACTACCGGCAACACTGAGATCACCTGCCGTTGTTAGTCTTAACTTTGCAGCCCCGCCGCCAATATCAATGATAAAGTTGTTGGTTGCGGTGTCTTCAAATCCTGTTTGCCATATATTAGAAGATGAAGAAAAGTTTACTCTAGGTCCGGCTGTACTCGTAAGAGTTTGAAGAACTTGAGTCGAATCTGTTATGTTTATCGGAGCCGAAGCAGATATTGAAGTTGACCCAGCCTTTGGGGAAATAGCATCAGTTCTTAATGTATTAAACGCTATTACCGTATTGGCGGTGAATGAACCTACAAGAGTTGCGTTACCTGTAGTAGTGTCACCTAGAGCAGAAGCTGTTACCGCATCGGTCTTAAAAATATCCACAATATCATTCGTCTTATCTAACCACGCTTGGAAAGTTTGCGCGGTAGTGACCTGTGTTAAACCTGGTTTTGCCATTTCTTAAATACCATCTTTTATGTCTAGTCTCTCACAGAGAAGAGAGAGAGTCTTTTTTATTGCTACTACATCCTGGCAAAGACGATCGTACTGTCTTAGCTTATCTCTTTCTATCTTGTATTTATTAAGAGCTGACACGTCGTTATTGACTAACGCTTTTGATGAATTGTCTCTAATCATGTTAGTGCTATTCCTCTGTAATCCAACAACCTAGGCGCTTTAAAAATATCTTCAGAAAGAAGTTCTATTTTTATCGCAAAACGGCGGTAACCTTCAAACGTTGAGATGCTGTTTGTATATGTTAGCACTCCGCTTGTTTTTGCAGTATTAGGAACCGTAAACACAAACTCCCTAAAGTCTCTTATATTACTAACGGATGAGAACTGATTCACTCCTTGAGTCAATTCTAGTTCTATCCAACTGTTAGTTTCAAATACGCTAGGATCTTCTGCTGCCTGTGGTTTTATATACACTCGAACATCGGTTCCGTTTGGACGATAGGCGGTAACATATATCTGCATATCTTCCGCGTCAAGACTTTCAACTAATTCTACCGTTTTGGATATATATTTTGAAGTTGTCGCAGGATCATTTGTAATCTTGTATTGATATGCGAGGACAGATGCCATCTCTACGTCTATAAACGGTGTAGAAGTTACATTTTCACCATTAGACATGTTTACGGTGAAATAAAGACCCTTTGCTCTTGTTATATCATTTGATTTACTAAATACGACCATTCCTTTTTCAGTAAATACAGTCTTATCATTGAATGGCGTATCTTTAGTATATGTATTTGTAGTAACCGCTGGGTCTACGAAAGTTCCACTGAGAGTTGTTCTAGTCACACTATTGTTTGTTCTTGTAATAGAAGGTTGCAAGTAACTAAAGTTAACGTCATCTATACTTAACACAGTAGCTTCAGCTTCACTATCAAATCCATAGATCGTATCACTTGACGTAAACTTTCTTGTAGATGTTGCGGTGGATCCCTCAAGAATTATGAAGTCCGGATACTTGGAATTGTAATGAACTAGAGTTCCAAGAGTAATTGGAACCGCGTCAAGGCTATCTGTGAATGATGCCGGACTATCGGCAACGATAACTGTAGAGTTTGAACTGTTAACTCTGAAGATCTGTTTATTTGAAACGCCGTCGTTTAAGAGTATATAATCCCCACTTGAGTACGTGGCTGATAGATTTGTACCAGTGATAAAGTTATTTCCGCTAGTTACACCTACCGTGTTTGAAGTAGAACCGTCTCTTGACTCTATGGTGTATACTTGTTCGCCAGTATTAAAGACACCCGATGTAGAACTTAAGCTAATGAACTCGTGATCGTCATTAACAAGAGTGACCGATCCTGTACTAGCATTAAAGTTATGACGATATAGGGCAAACTTAATATCTTCATCTTGATATGAATACCAAGCAGTTCCGTTTGTAGAGGTAAACAGAACCCCGTCACCCCAGTCTTGAACAACCGGTAGTCCTTGGTTTGAGCCAGGTGTTAGGTTAACACCGCCAACTTTAGATGTGAATATAAGATAGTCTGGATCTGAAGCATCTGGTAACACTACAAACGCGTATTCCTTTTCAACGTCAAGTCTTACAGGAGTCTCGAATGTTACGGTAGTAACAACAGACGCATCGTCTGAAGTTAGAACTTGCGACGGTGTTAAATGCACCCTTGAGAACGGAAGCACAGTATATGATGGGTAACCGTTTATGACTTCTCGTATTTCAACATTCACGCCGTTTATGACGCTCTTTCTCTTAAAGAAAAGATCTAGTTTTGAAACAAATATCGAGTTTGATCCAAGACCCATGCCGCTTTTTACGAAGAATGTCTGTGCAATAGGATCTTTTCCTCGGCCTCTCACCGCAGGTGGTCTAGTTGGAGGTGTTGGCGATGGTGGATCAGGAATAGGAGGTGGAGGTAGAGCTCTTCTTATAGATGTTCTATCAGTGGTAGTTTCACTTATAAATGATTGAGGAGTTCTAGTTGAGACTGTAAGCGAAGATTTTTCAACAGAGAAGTTATATGCTCTGTATGTTACTTCACCATATGATGTAGAGCTACTTTCGATTGACTCGTATTGATCTACATCAACTACTTCTAACTTTCTATCCCCTACAAAGAATGTCTTTGGTGGCAGTAAGAATATTGCGCGAACCACACCGTTTTCATCAGAAGTTACTGTATCTCCAGCAGAACCGAATCTACGTATTGTATCTACATTATCGACCCTATTCCCAGGAATGATATATTGATTTACATCAACTTTATCAAAGAAGAAGTAATGAATGGTATTTGGACGAAGCCCGGCCATATACACTCTAACTGCTCTGGAACGCATGTAAGGATTAAAGCTAAAGTTTGTAACAAAATCACCAACTGACTGTTCGATTACCTGCACACCAGTAGGACTGACGGTTCTAGTCGTGTCTTCCCACCTATCTTCCCAAGTAGCCCCAGTTCCTCTTCTACCTATAACACTTCGTCTTCCTGGATCTATCAGGGTGCTGCCAATGATAGTGCTGTTTGTTGACGTAAGAGGTATAAATTCTTGAAGTGCGTCTGTGAACTGTTGGAACGGAGTTACTAGATCAATATCTATATTGACTGGATTTGTAACTGTATCATATGCAGAATCGTATTCCGGTTTGAGTATGCCTTGACCAAGATAACTATAAAAATTACTGACGCAGTTTCTAAATTCCGTTGCGTACGGTTGCGAAAGAACTGCAACGTCTGTATTTCTCTGAAGTGTTGCTACTTTTGCGTCTGATGTTGACGGGAATAAAGAAGCAGACGAAGATGAATTGTACCTAAGGTTCAACGGATATGTCTTAACGGCTGGCATAAGAGACTTTTCTGTAAAGTCTAAAGCAGCATTAAACTCGGTGTTCTCAAGATTTGCGATACTAAGGTCATTAAATGGATCTACTACGATACCATTTTTAAATCTGGACAGCCCGTTCTCGTCTGTTATATTTAAGTTTTGAGTATCGGCCTCAAGAGCTGATAAAAGAACATAATATCCTAGATTATCAAGTTTCTTTTCGATATTCTCAATATCTTTCATCTTATATCTGTGAGTTCCCTTAGGGGTCAACTTAACTGAATACTTGAGTTGATTTTGAGCTGCCGCCTCGTCTGGCGTTAAAGCAGGTATACCTGGAATGTATATTTCCGATATCTTTATATGATCGCCGGTTATATTTGGCACTACCGCAATTTCGGCTTCGGTTCCCTTTACTACTTCTATCTTACCGTAAGAATCTACAGTCACTGCGTCGATTCTATTTAGATAGTATTCGTAATCAATTTCAGCAAACTGCCTAAATGCTGGAGTAAGTATTTCACGACCGCCTGGCAGAGTAAATACTGGTGCAAGATTTACACCGGTTGTAGAGCTACTAACGGTTGGTGCCGTTCCTATTAACGCCGCATTTGTGTAGTTTGCGCCACTCTTTGGATCAACATATGGTCTAAAATCTATACAATCACGCGGATTGAAAGTTTTGCCGCCACTCGTTTTAAATATCTGAACCTTATTATTAGGAACTCCTGATCCAACGTAGCTATTTACGGTGAAGAAGTATTGTCCTCCAGTATCATTTAATTTAAATGCTTTCATGCTAACAGTCATTAGGCCAGAAGAAGGAGCGGGTCTTCCTGGTATAAATTCTATGTAAGAGTGATCGTAATAGTTATCTTTTTGGTTTGTTCTTAATCTAAAGCTGTCAGTCACGTTATTATTTAACGAATCTACAATCGACGATATCTCGTAAACATCTGGGAACCCAAGATTAAACTTTGAAGAATCATTTATATCGGTGTTTGCGAAAGTACATTTTACAAAAAGATCCGTAGAAACTTTTGTGAAAGGAGTAGCACTCACGATTCTCTTATTAAAATAAACTGTAGCGGCCGCCGTTGTGCTGCTAGCAAGTGTTAACACGAGATTACCGCCGGAAATAATTGTGCTAAGCACATTTATCTTAAGATTATTATCGTCTACATATAGTATATCATCATTGTCTAAATTGAAATCTTCTCCAATACCAGGAGATAAAATTATAGAAGTTCCTGATTGCCCAGTTAATGATCTAGATGTTCTTACAGGCAGCGATATATTGCTTGTAGATTTCAAGCTTGTCATGCCGGTGTCAAATATCATAGATGTTTGACTTGCTTGCTGAATTACAGAATTATTCGAAACTCGTAATTGCCCACTCGTTCCCTGTATTCTTTCAATGTCAGTGATTTTATTTCCACCAGTTAGACGAATATCAAACAGGAACACCTTGTCATTAGTTACGTTGCGAACTCTAGCAGTTCCAGCTGCAGCGTTTGACGTGTTTCTTAAAGATACTGTTGAGAAGTCTCCTAGAGTTACTTCTCCAGAAGATGCAGTACTAAGAAGATTTAAGTAACCACCATAATCAAATGATACCGCTTGGTTTGTTCTTTGGTCAATAGCAGTATTTGAAATATCATCTATGTTAAGAATTACTTCTCCTAAGCTTTCAACACGATAACCCTTTATATATGCTAGGCCGCTGCTAACACTAGCCTTTAGCGCTCCGTCTCTTCTTATAACTTTCGTATTAAAGTCTCTTACTATGTAGTCGCCAGATTCTTCATATGTGCGACGTGCCATTTCTTCACCTAGCGCGTTATACTGAGATACGTCTCTAAGAAGAATAGGACTACCGTTCGTATAGCGAGTAAGAGTAAAAAATGCAGTGTCGGAGTCGGCTACGTTTGTAGGAAGAACTGTAAGAACTGGTATAAGTTTAAGCCTGTCTGCTCCAGGCGCGTTTTGGTTCGTCGATCCATTTGCGTTATCAAAAAGAGAAGAGTCTTGGAACGAGTTCACTATGCGTTCTTCAATAGTATATCCAACGGAAACATTGTCTGGGATACCAGTGTACTTTGATATTACGACGAGTTGCTCTTCTGCGTATAGAAAGTGACCTTTCTGGAAAAGAATGCCTGGGGCTGATCTTAAACCAAATGAGTTACCAACTGCGCCGGAAAACGTTGTGACGTTTATTGTCGCTACTTCTTCTTCAGTTCTGTTAATACTAGTTCCAATCTCGACAATGCTTATCTTAAAAATTCTAATAAGTTCGCCGGGCTGGAATACTTTATTTCCGGATGATGTTGATGTATAGTTTATATAGAACGTGTTCAAATCTGGGTTTCTCGTTTCAAAGCCACGAGAACCGGCTATGACTCTTGCCGTGACTCCAGATACCGCACCTCTGAGTTCGAATGAATTGTCTCGATCGTATTCGGTCGCTCCAATTTCTACGGTGTCATTAAAGCCAACATAATTAGTTGGATCAAAACCAACTTTATCGGTCACCTTGACGTAGTTTAGGTCTTTCAGCTCAGTAAAGTTACAACCTTTGATGATAGATCCTTCTTTAAAGATATTATCACCGAACTGTTCTATCTGATTCTGAAAAATCGTTTGTAGTTGAGTTAGTTCTCTTGCTTGCACAGCAAATGCAGGCTTGAACAGAATTCTATGAAACTGCTTCGTAAGATCAAAATCATCGAAGTATGGTGCAACGTTAAGGTCTTTATTAATCGGCATTTATGTTTCCTTAAAACTCAAGAAGTATTTTGAATCGTTCACTTGACTCTTCTGTTCTAGTAATTGGTTCGAAGCTGCTCATATAGTAAACTTCTCCGGATCTTTGTAC
>Ga0315904_10009165_pt1 | contig 12982 bp, 24 predicted proteins | sample LakEriMetagenome_6_FD_203529 | JGI IMG/M metagenome (GOLD analysis project Ga0315904, IMG submission 203529) | Freshwater fungal communities from buoy surface, Lake Erie, Ohio, United States - Buoy 12 MA120 | ecosystem: Environmental > Aquatic > Freshwater > Lake | place: USA: Lake Erie, Ohio... | reverse complement strand
TAGAAAACATTAATTATATTAAGGTAATTATGTGGTTACAAAATAATTTTAATTTGGTTATGATTGCAGGCTTGACTTTAATTATAGGGTTGAGTGTGGGTGGTGCTAGGAAAACTCATAAGGAAATTAAGAAGGGCGAGGCCCAATGGTTATTAAAGAAGAAGAAAAAATGAGATTAAACCCGTATAGTATTCTATTAATTATAGTATTTAATGCTACGGTTTCAGTTACAAATAAAACAATAAAAAATAAAAAATATGAAAAAACAACTAATGACTCTAGTTTTTACCCTATTGACAGTATTGGGGTTGAACGCCAAATGTGATTGGAGCACATTAAAACTCCAGCAATGGAATGAACGTAACTACTACAAGTGGTATGTAAGCGGTAAAGTACTGGATGACACTTGTGTAGATTATATGTTTATGGTTTATGATTTTCAAACCAAGAAAACAGACACAGTTCAGGATATTCGTGGTATCGTTGAGGTACAATTTAATGTTAAAGGCAAATACAAATTGTATTTAAAGGTTTGGAATCGTTGTTTAAAATGTGATACAACTTTGTATCGTCCAATCGAAATCGTTCAGTTTCCAAATGCTGGATTAGGATGGGTTGTGAATACAATTAATTGTAAAAAATATAAGTTTGAAATGAACTATATTAAAAACATTCCATTGAAAGATACTTGTATGGAATATTATATGGTATTCTATAAAGGTCCTTGGATGGATACTATGTCTCAAAAAGAATGGGATAATTTGACTGATTACCAAATTGGTATGGAGTATGATTTTCCAGATGCTGATTTTTTAGGATATACTCAAACCAGACTAGCTGAATTTACATTTAAAGACAGTGGACGTGTGTTGATGTATGCCCAGTGGTGGAATAAATGTTTGAGACAAGATACATTTATGTTTAGACGTTTGGATGTTTGTAAATCAGGACCAACATCAAATACTCTTGTATTGGCTCGTCCTGAACCTAAGTTGGTTGGAATGTATGATATGTTAGGTCGTCCTGTAAATTATGTTCGTGAAAATGAAATTACTGTTTACTTGTATAGTGATGGTTCAACTAAGAAAATAATTAAAAAATAATTTAAAAATAGTATAAAGGGGTTTGGCATTGCCAAACCCTTTTGTTATATTTAAGTATAATAAAAGTTATGAAAAAAGTAAAATATACAAATCGTTACAATGATGTTTTTACATTCAGTAAAACGGATGATGGAAATATTTTGTTTGAAGGTGAGTTTAAATGGATGCGTTGTGGTTGGCCTAATGTTTATGATCGAGCATATGAGGCTTATTCTAATGATGTTGATACAGACGAGCGAATGACTATGGGTGAATTTAAAACCGCTGTTCATGAGTATGATAAGGAAACATATAAATCAACTCCATTAGCTAAAAAATATGCCCCATTAGTTTATTCAGATACTACTAAAATTGATATGATTGATCCATCAGGCGGTCCTTATATGCATTCTGATCATGATATGGGAATGTTTGATAAATCATTTAAAGGAATGATTGTAGATCACTTTAAATCAGCACCAGAAGGTTATTTAATTATTATTAAGAAATAAAATGGAAAATACGTTTATCTACAATTTAAGCGAGACTGAGTATTTGGTGTTTAAATCACAACGTGATTATTTTGAGTTATTCAGTGGTCATGAAGGTTCAGCAACTAACAGTAAACTAGCTACTTATAGAGGTGGTAAGTGGAAGTTTGAAGATTATAATCAAAAGAAATTGTTTTGGTTTTTGTTTAATATCTATAAAAAGGATTTTGGTAAAGCGCTTAAACAATATATTCGCTCACAACAAGATAAACCTAAAACATTGATTTTTACTTGTGCTAAACGTAGAGTTGATATTAAAATTACTAAATTGAAACGTAATATGTGGGATTGGTTTTATGGAACGTTTTATGGCAAATAGTTTAGATTCTCAATACCAACAACTCCTTCAAGATATTATTGACTTTGGAGTCGATAAGCAAGATAGGACAGGAACTGGAACTAAAAGTATTTTTGGTTACACTATTCATCATAATATGAGTTGGGGTTTTCCATTACTAACTACTAAAAAAGTACCATTTAAAACAATGGCTACTGAATTGATGTGGTTTTTGATGGGTGATACAAATATTAAGTATTTAGTTGATAACAATTGTCATATTTGGGATGGTGATGCTTATAAGAACTATTTAAATAAAAGACGTAAGGATTGTAATTCGGATAACCATAAAGAAAACATTAACGGTGGTAAAGTCATCAGACCTTATACACAAGAAGAATTCATAAACAAAATCAAAACAGATGATGAGTTTGCTAAGAAGTGGGGTGAATTAGGACCAATTTATGGTAAACAATGGAGAAGTTGGGTATATGATAGAGATATGGATTACGGAACTGAAAGTAGTGTAGACCAAATCGCAAACTTAATCAACGACCTTAAAACAAATCCAGACTCACGACGATTAATGGTTTCAGCTTGGAATGTAGCTGAATTAGAAGATATGGTTCTTCCACCTTGTCATTATGGATTTCAAGTTTATACAAGAGAGTTGAGCTACAATGAAAGAGAGCAATTAGCCTTACAAAATCCTATAGTAAAGGAATTATGTGAAGTAAATGGACCAATGACACCAACAGGGTGGGATACGCATAACATCCCAACCAGAGCAGTCTCTTTAATGTGGAATCAACGAAGTGTAGATACATTCTTAGGTTTACCATTCAACATTGCATCTTACGGCCTACTACTTGAAATCATTGCAAAGGCAGTGAACATGGTTCCTGATGAATTGATTGGTAATTTAGGTGATACACATTTGTATTTGAATCATATTGAACAAGCAAAGGAACAGATTGGTAGAGAGTTAAGTGAATCTGAAAGGTATACAATGTTTGAAGAAAGAGGATATGAGTTTAGGATGAATGATTGGACTCGAGAAGAGCAATATGATAAAGCTGGTATACCAAAACGAACAAGAGAACCATACTCACTACCAACCTTAAACATCAACACAGAGTGGTGGCCAACTGAATCCGGAGAGTGTGGAGTAGGACCTATAGATGCCGCGGCAGTGGTAGCTGGGTTTAGCAATGACAAATTTTGTAAGTGTCTGTTGGAGGAGGATCTTCAACTAGGCAACTACCAATCACACCCACACATTAAAGCACCGTTATCAAATTAATGGAATTTTTAAACTCACACCCAATTAAGAAAAGTGATCTAGGCTTTCACGGTAACCTATTCGGTGGCAAGCTACTAGCATGGATTGATGCATCAGCAGCAGGATATGCAATGCAGTTATGCGATACACCTAGAATGGTAACAGTGTCAATCGAGAAGTGTAACTTTGAAAGACCAGCCCGGGAAGGACAATTGGTAAAGATATACGGACATCCTCAAGCAATTGGAAATTCCTCTATAAACTTGTATATGGAAGCCAGAGCACATAATGTTTATACCGGCAATCAAGTTGTAATACTTAAGACACATATCAAATTTGTACACATTGACGAGGAAGGACATCCAATCCCTTTAGGTGAAAAAGCAAGACGCCGGGTTGCTGCATTGCTAGAATCTGTTTAACAAATATTTATTTATATATGAAACAGTTATTATTGATATTTGCATTGTTATACGGTATAGTTTATGCCCAATGTAATGGCGCACAATCATTTACATTAACTCCACCTCCGGTAGGCAATCAGTATCTACCTGGTCAGGTAGTGACAATGTGTTACACAATGACAGGATATTCACAGGCAGGAAGCAATTGGATTGAAGGATTTGATTTGACTTTAGGTCCTGGTTGGGCATCCGTAACTCCCCAAACAGCTCCGGCCAATTGTGGTGGTGTTGCATCCGGTGGACAATGGATTTGGTTAAATGCAGTAAATACTCCAGTAGGCGTTGTTGGACCTGGATACTTTTTTGATTTAACTACGGATGGCAATCCTGCAAACGATTTTGGAGACTCTGGAGCATGCGCATGGACATTTTGTGTAACACTTACAGTAGCACAAGGATGTACACCACAGAGCTTAGCAATTTCAGTTACTCCGGGATCGGATGGTCTATGGGGCAGTTGGAATAGCACAAGCTGTGATGGAGTTACACCATTTGCAGTATTCAATGGAACTATTAATCCGGTCCTACCAACCGTAGGAGCCATATCACACAATTAACGTTATGAAAAAACTATTATTATTATTGAGCTTAATTGCATATACAAGTGCGTATACGCAGTTAACAACCATTAATCCGGATACCGTTTGCTATCAGACTCCAGGATCAATCTATCAAGTCACAAATACTCCAGGTGTTACATATACATGGACCGTAGCAGCTCCGGGTGTTATTACATCGGGACAAGGCACAAACCAGATTGGAGTCAATTGGTCAGCAGCTGCACCTGGCCTAATAACAAATGCTGTATCAGTTGTAGCATCAACCGGTAATGGTTGCAATTCTCCAGCATCCACACTAAACGTATTGATTTTGCAGATTGTTCCAAGCATCACAGCATTAGGACCATTTTGTGTTACAGATGCGTGTGTGAATGTTGTAACTAGTCCTGCAGGTGGCGTATTAACAGGCACAGGCGTAGTAGGAAATACTTTTTGTCCAGGCGTTGCTGGTGCTGGTACATGGCCACTAACCTACACTGTCACTCAAGCTGGATGTACTTTCACTGCAACGACAAGTGTCGTAGTAAACCCAACTCCAACTCTATCACCAATATCCCACAACTAATGAGACTGTTATTATTCATATTGTTAGTTTGCAATGTGTCATCAGCACAACAGATAATTACATTATGTAATGATCAACCACAAACATATGTTTATTCTGCAGAAGCCGATTTACCCGGTGAAACGGAATGGCAAGTAGATGGTGCATATTATTATGGTAACCCAATATCATTAACTTGGTCTGACACTGGCATATACATTATCACAGCAACACATTATGCTTTGAATTGTCCGAGTGATCCGATAACATATACAATAACTGTTAAACAATGTGATCCTTTATTGTATTGGGTGCCAAACACATTTACTCCGGATGGAGATGAAATAAACAATACGTGGGGACCGGTATTTACATCTGGATTTAATCCGTATCAATTTCATCTAATATTAGTGAATCGTTGGGGTGAAACCATATGGGAATCTTATGATGCTGAAGCAACTTGGGATGGCGTATACGCAGGGAAATTATGCTCAGACGGCGTATATACGTGGATTATATGGTTCGGAGACAAATACACCGATGCTAAATACACAGCACATGGACATGTAACAATTGTTAGATAACGGTTGGATCTTTACATTTTATTTCTTATATTTATAGTATAAAAATAAAGAAATGAAAAAATTAATTTTAACAGTAGCAATTTTAATTGCAGCAACTAGTTGTACGGATAACAGCAGAGCACGTTCATGGGGTGGTACAGAAAACATCACATTGAAACGAAATGAAGTGTTACTCAATGTTACATGGAAAGGCGATGAAATGTGGGTATTGACTCTCGATACCATTAATGATGTTAATCATTTCCGTGAACATTCGTCTTGGGGTGTAATGGAAGGTGAAGTTATTTTAAAATAATTTTGTTTATGTTCCGTTAGTGAAGTGGTTAACACGCTGCTCTTTCTAAGCAGAGGCACGAGTTCGAATCTCGTACGGAATACAATATCGCGGAGTGTGGAAGATGGTTATCCGCCTAGTCTCATAAGCTAGGATCGTCGGTTCGAGTCCGGCCTCCGCTACTAGAAACGTTCTTTGAAAACATTACCTGCTGAAGGTAGACAAGTGATAAAAACTGTGGGAGCAGAGAGAACTGCCAAATTTAACATAATTAAACTCATGGCGCCGCAGAGCCTCACTAACACAAACCAAGTAACATGTTATGTCTATTGGATGATAAAGAAAAAAGTGGACTTATCTAATTGAAGATAATGGGGCAACCTATTCTTTATTTCACTTGGGGACAGGTAATAATATTAGTCAGGTGGTGTAATTGGCTGCCAAGATAGCGGACTCTAAAGAGCGTCTATCACAGGTTCGAATCCTGTCCTGACTACAAAAACATTCACGCGTAAAAGGTCGTAAGTTGGGAAAAGGAACGGAGTCCGAAGCTCTAGAAATAGGAAAGCTAAGGAAAAAATAGCCCAATGTTTTGACCCCGTTTGGCCTCTGAATGTTTTTATTTGCTTCTCTGGTGTAATTGGTAGCACGATGGATTCCAAATCCATTAGTCAGGGTTCGAGTCCTTGGGGTCGCGCATAAGACGGGAGGCGAATTGAGTGTGATGCGTGATGCCTAAGCTCATGAGTACTCCCCGAAGAAATAGTCAGGTGTCTGAAAGGCGAAGTACCCTGAGACCCGTCATGGCAACGGGTTAGGGGAGATGCAGGTTCGAGTCCTGTCCTGACTATAACACGTAAGGCGCTGGTATAATAGGCAAGGCTTAATTGAGATAAGCCCTTCCCATCTCGAAGGATAAAATCTCAGCCTTATATTTTAAAGTCAGGTGGCGGAATGATAGTACAAAGAGTAATAGTATGTGCTTGATATGGTAGACGCTATCCTTTTTGGAGAGGCTGAGTTAAAAACAGCGTTCAAGGTTCGAATCCTTGCCTGACTACTAGTGGTTGTAATAAAGAGATGGGGCTTGTCCTAATAGATTAAACCCATAACAAACAGTAGATGATATGGGCTACTGATGAGAGTTTAGGATATTATAACTACGAAATGTGTTCTCCCTTGAGAAAGGATAAAGAATGTACTAAGCTGATTGCAGTAATGCATGTAATACCTGTACGGAACACAGAGGACTTCTCATCCTCAATATAGTCAGGTAGCTCAGAGGTCAGAGCATGATATGCTGTAACCAATCAGGATTTTCAGAGGTCACAGGTTCGAATCCTGTCCTGACTACAAAAAAAGTTTAAAAAACATTTGGAAATTAGAATTAAGTATCTTATTATTAATTAAGTTAAACATTTAAACAAGGAAAAACATGAAACATTCATTAGCAACAACCGGATTATCTCTTTCACAAGCTCAATCAGTAAGCAATCTTTGCAATCAAAGAGTGCGTGATATTAAGGATCAATTGTCAGTAATTAACAATGCATCAAAGACGGTAACCGTTAACGGCAAAACGTATACTCAGCAAATTGCTAATCCAATGCCGGCATCAGTTGTTGAACTACTTAATGAGAAAGCTCGATTGAGTGCCACACAGGCATTCCTTATGGAGAATATCCGTGCAAAAGATGAAATGATCAAAGAAACACGTAACAAGCCGTTTGATTATTCGGACCAAGCAGAATTTCCAAAATGTGGAGATTTAATGTTTAATGATGTTTTGGAAGATGTGGATGAATCATGGGGATGGAATCAACTAACAACTGCTGAGTATAATGAATACTTGGAAGTTGAAGCCTATGCAAGTCATATTGGTCAGTTTATTCATAAAGGTGGTGAATTGGATCAGCTTCGCAAAGAGTTGCCTAAGATTCAAGCATTAGAATGGATTACTGTGAAAGATGGAGAGAAGACTCCGGTGGAAGTTCATTGTCATCATACTGCCGCAGGATTGGCTTTGCTTCACGAAACATTGGCAAAACAGCATCGTGAATATGAACAACGCGTTAACTATTTCAAAGCCAAAGTTAAAAATCTTGTTACGGCTGAGAATGCTCGTATTGCTCGTACAAATGCAGAAACACAAGCTACAGCAATTGCACATAACAACGTTGTTCGTACTGAGTATGATTCTTTAAAAGAACAATGGTATGCGGCTGAAAAGAAAGCTAGATTCGAATTTCAAGAACAACTAGAAAAACAAATCAATGATATTGCCGCATGGCGTATCCAGGTACCGGAAAGGTTTCAGCCTGTAATTGATATGTTTATCACAAAAGAATAAGGTAAGCGAGGGTAGAAGCACAAGCCGAAACCCTTTCTTTTTGTATTAGGGTGATGAGGTTTTATGATGATATAGCAAGATATTGTATAACTACATTTTGGCGAGGGATACCTTCGCGTCATGATCTTATCGCTTCCTTGCAAATTTTAAAAACTGAGATAGAACTCAACGGTTAGACAGGTTACCTTTCTCCGGTTAGGATAATTGGCTAACAAACCGAGACTTAGTTTTTGTCGTTGTCTTTGCAGCAAGGAAGGCCTTTGACATTGACTGTGTCGTTAACATTGGCTATGTTCCTTGTCACTCTAATAACTTGTTATTTATTTGGATTGATCCCTTTTATTTCTTATATTAAAGAAAAAATGAGTACAGTACGTTTCATAGCAGACTTGCACTTCGGTCATGAGAATGTAGCTAAATGGAGAGGATTCACTTCAGTAGCTGAACATGATGCACATATTGTAGAAACATGGAATCGAACTGTACATAAACGCGATACTACCTATATTTTAGGTGATATAACAATGGAAAAGGCTGATTATGATATATTGGATCAGCTTAATGGACGAAAGATTGTAGTGCTAGGAAATCACGATCGAGCAGCTCACACAAGAAAATTACTTGAGCATGTTGAATCCGTAGCCGGTATGATACAATACAAAGGTATTTTCCTATCACATTGTCCGGTACATCCTATGGAGATGGATTATCGAGTTAAATACAACATACACGGCCACATACATAATAAATCAGTTGAACGAGATTTTACTTTGTTTGGTATTCCCATATTTAAACAAGTAGATCGTCGATACATTTGTGTATCCTGCGAACATGTTAATTACACACCAAAGAGTCTTAAAGAGTTGGGACTAAACAGATAAGTTATGAAAATTGATCAAGTTAAAATTAATATAGATATTCCGATATCAAATATAAAATTGGTAAAGAGCAATGGTGAAACACATCTAGGCTCACAAGTCAAATTTGTAGAGTGGGGCGGAGAAGAATTAGGTAGTAGAGCAAAACAACTACATGAAGAACCACAAGTTGGATTCAGTGTTATGATTGATCCGCAGCGATTCCAGTATACTTGGCTCACGACACCTATCACAGAAATTATTAGTGATGAACAAGTTGAAGATCAACGCATCATAACATTTAAAACAAAAAATTCAGATTATACGTTATATATAGCAAACGATGGCAAAGTTTAAAGTTTCATTAATATCAGATACTCATACTAAACACGATCATATTGTTACTAATAAATCTATTCGTAACAGCAATCAGCCGTTAGAGTTGCCGGGTGGAGATATTCTTATCCATGCGGGTGATTTTATGAGCAGTGGATATCATCAAACAGAAGCTGTTGAATTTTTCCGGTGGTTTGATGAAATAGATAATTACGATACCAAAGTATTTATTGCTGGTAATCATGACCGCATAATGGAAATGGAACCGGAGTGGGCTAAAGGAATACTTACTGGATACAAAACAATTGAATATTTGCAAGATGATTGGATGGGAATATATTATGATGGACCTAATGGAGAACATCCAGAAGATAACGTTCGCATATATGGTTCACCGTGGCAACCAGAATTTTACAATTGGGCATTCAACTTGCCACGCAACGGTGAGGAAATGAAAGCACGTTGGGATGCAATTTCAGACAACACCGATATTTTAATCACACATGGTCCTCCATTTGGTTATTTGGATATTCCAGGAGGATCTACTACACGTGTAGGCTGTGAAATGCTTAGATATCGAGTAGATGAAATACGTCCTAAGATTCATGTATTTGGTCACATACATGGCAGTTGGGGACATTACTTTAACGGCCATACACATTTCTTCAATGCATCTGTATTGAATGAAAGATATTCATACGCACACCTTCCATGGAATTTTGAGTGGGACAACGTTACAAATGAAATAACCTTTAAATAAGAATAAAATGAAAAAAATTAAATTCAGCAAATCTAAATTAAATCTATGGGTAGAAACCGAATCAGGAGATTTAAAACTAATCAAACTACCAAAAAAATATGCTAGAATATTTCGACGCTTTTTTGGTACCGTTACAATACCAAAAGAATCTGCAGTAAATGCTTGGATTTTTGAACTAAAATTCTTATCATAAATAATGAAAAAAATAGATAATATGGCAAAGGTAACTATAGAATTTGACACCAACGAAGAAAGAGAAGATATGGAGTCAGCCATCAACGGATGGAAATGGAAAATGTTAGTATGGGAACTAGATCAGCATTTAAGATCTCAGTTAAAATACAATGACAAACTAACAGGTGATGCATATGAAGCTGTTGAAAAAGTTAGAGAGATGCTTCACGAATTAAAAAGTGATAGTGGACTTAGTTTAGACTGATATGAATAGAATCAAATCTTGGTGGCGTTTTAAGGGACGTTATTTTTTAAAAGACTTCAAGCAAGGCATACGAAATCTATGGCGATGGTTTCCTACCATATGGAAAGATAGAGACTGGGATGCATACTTTATATATGAAATTCTTCGTGTTAAACTTGAAAATCAGGCATATTATATTGGTAACAAAGACAGGCACGTTGAAGCAAAACGTGATGCTGAACGAATGTTGCTATGTGCTAGATTAATTAAAATACAACAAGATGATCTATATCATATGGAATACTTGGATTATATTAAAGAATCATATGAGTTTGTTGCAACAGATGACACCAATAAATGGTATAGTATGGAATCCAAATTGTTAAATGATGATTTGGATACTTATTTTGCATTGTATCCTAAACAATACAAACGAGCTCTATCAGGCAAACTAAATAGATTTCAACGTCCGGCATTTGACCGAGATCGACAATTGATTGCAATGGAAATTGCTTTAGACAATCAAGAACGTTCTCGCAAATTACTTTTTAAAATAATATCTCAACACATTGAAAGATGGTGGGACTAATGATTCAATCCGGCCCGGATTAAACAAGGAGAAACAATATGAATCTAGAATCATTTGCTATAGGTATTGTTACGATGGTCGTTTTCTTTTTAGCGATCGTAACCGTTGTAGGAATACTTAAGGTAACAGCTTTAGCTAAAGACGTGTTAAAACTTAAGCGTCGGCTCGAGGATGACGAACGAGAATTAAGCAGGGACATCAACATGGTTGAACAAACCATATCAAACCAAATTGCTCATACGGAACGCAAGATATATGATGCAATTGAAGCAAATCATCGACACGATATATCATATACGGATAGCCGCATTGATAAGCTTATCGATACATACTTTGACTTTGAAAAGTTCAAAAAGAAACAAATACTTAAAGATTAAATAATCATCCAGGCCGGTTGGATCTTTTCTTTTTATTTCTTATATTAAAGAAAAAAGAGCTATGAAAAGAAAAAGAAATCTTAAAACACACTTTCTTATTACGCTTCGCCACTTAGGTATGTTGTGTAAAGTTAAACAACCAGAAGCACCACGTTTGCGTATTGCCCGTACGGTATATCCTGAGGGTAGAACATCACCAATTGAATCTGAACAACATGTATGGATTCAAACTAAATTATCCACACGTCCCAATTGTAACTTTGATAGTGCAACACGGACATGTACATGTGGAATTAAATCAATTGATCAGTTTGCTTTAAAATGTAATAAATAAGATATGAATATAAAATTTGCCGTTATACTTTTTTTCTTAGGAGTTGCTGCTCTTTGTGGTTACTTGATTGGACATCAAACAGTTATGAATACACATACCGTTGAGATAGTTACAGATAGTGTATATATCCGAGACTTAGAACAAGAAAATGAACGATTAACAAGAGAGATTGATTCTCTATTATATGGCAATGTTGCCGAAAATACATGTAACCTTTAATTTAACATATATGACAGAACAGACAAACACCGAAATGTCAGAACAAGAGATGCTCGATGCAATGATTAAGCAGTTATCACAAACGATGGATCCTAGGGATTTTATGACACCTACGCAACGTGAGATTGCTTTTATGACTACGGAAGAATTGGAAACTGAATACCATTTTGTACAATCCAAAACGAGCACACGAAGCCGAATGCAACGAGATTTAATAGTAAATAGATATGAGTATGAACAAACAAACAAACAAAACAATGAAGACAGCGTTGAAACAAATATTTAAAGAAGTATTAGCAATGGCAATGTCATTTGCTATTACAGTAGTAGGAATATCTGCAGCAATTGCGAGCCTAGTTGTTACAGTTGAACGAGATGGATTAGGCACAGTATTTGTGATATGGGTATTGTCAATGTTTTGTTGGCTTCCGTTGTTAGGATTCTGGCGCAATGCATACATTGAATATTTTGACAGATTTTTTAAGAAAAAGTAATAATTTAAAATCAATATACATGAAAAGAATCATTTTAACAGTAGCATTATCTATTGCATCATTGGCATCAAATGCTCAGGTAGGTGTCATTACGACAGATAAATCAATGAAAGAAGTTCCAGTAGGATTTTGGTATGTAGTTAACGATAAAATGTACAACAACCAAATGTTTTTTTATGATGAAACTAAAAAAGTTAAATTTAAATTACAAGAAATTCTTAACCAGTATGGATTAGATATTAGCAATCCAAAGGGTATCGATACACAAGGAGATAACTATTGGATAATTACAGATGATAATGGATTTGTAACATATCTTTATTTGACAAGTGATGATGCTGAAGGAATTAATTCGTTTATAATTTCGTTAACGAAATAATCTAAGATGACTATTTAATATGACAGCAATGCGGCCCAACATGAACTTTGACAATGAACACAAAGAACATGTACCATATCAAAACAAGAAACCAATAGATATGAAAGCTGCATATGAACGCATTATGAAAGGCACCGGGTCGGCTGAATCAGTTCGTCCTCGTGCCATTCGTAATGAACAAGCCTACAACAAATGGTTTAAAACACAATAACATGAAAACATTTTTATTGATTGCAACAGCATTACTATTG
>Ga0315904_10009158_pt1 | contig 12986 bp, 17 predicted proteins | sample LakEriMetagenome_6_FD_203529 | JGI IMG/M metagenome (GOLD analysis project Ga0315904, IMG submission 203529) | Freshwater fungal communities from buoy surface, Lake Erie, Ohio, United States - Buoy 12 MA120 | ecosystem: Environmental > Aquatic > Freshwater > Lake | place: USA: Lake Erie, Ohio... | reverse complement strand
AAAAATTACAAGATTATATTGAATATGAAGTAGAGTTTAATAATCCTATACATAGAGGTATATTAATTGGATTATTAACACAATCTAAACATGATATATTAAAACCCTTTTGTCCATTAGATGAACATCCAAAAGAAGAAAAAATTGTTAATGAAACTATAACAAAATGGGAAAATTTAATCATTAATAGTTTCAACTTATCAAAAATAAAAAAATCCTAATATACATTAAATAATGTCATTCCGTATTACTGAATTTTTCCAACCTGTTCCATTTTTTGTTGCTTTAACTATTGGTATTTTATATGTCTATTTATTTACAGGTACTCCTGAAGTTATCATAAAATATCCTACTCCAGATAATGCACATAGCTATATATTCCGCGATGATGCACAAAATTGTTATATGTTTCATACACAAGAAGTACCATGTCCAAAAAATCCATTAGCTATTAACAATATTCCTATACAACGTAAAGTAGAAACTTTCAAAAATAAAAAAAATGAACTAATATATTAATAAGAATGTTACTAAATATATTTAAAGACAAGTATGTACAAACTATCATTTCCATAATATGGGGACTTGGTATTGCAATGTTTTTTCGTAAATCGTGTAAAGGACGTTCGTGTATTATAATTAAAGGTCCTAAACCGGATGATATGAATAATAAAATATTCGCTTTCAATGATAAATGTTATAAATATACTGCAGCTACTACAAGTTGTAAAGCACCACCTAATGCGGATAATGTACAAACTATTGATACACGCACGTAATCTTATGCGTTTTTTTATATACTAAATATTATATAAAAAAATGATGAATATGGATGGAGATGATGCTCAATTAGTAGATAGTATTCTACGCGAATATGGTTCTACTCAACAACCACCGGTAACTGATTTAAGAACATCAATAAATGTTCCAAGTAATTTTACTAATAAAATTGATATGAATATAGAATCAACCCCTATTAATAATCAACAAACTCAACAAAATAAAAATACAAAAATCGATGTTGCTTATATTCCTAAAAAGAATTTATGGGATATGCTTAAATTACCATTAATAGTTTTTGTAATATGTTTCATAGTATTTAATCCTTATCTATATTACTATTTATTAAAGTTATTACCTAGTGTATTTGCCGCAAATACGGCATTGAAGATGCAAGTACGAGTATTAATACTATCATTAATTGTAGCAGTAATATTTTCAATAGTAATCAAGTATATTTAAAAATTTCTACAAATATATTATACTACACATAATGATATCATTTACAGATGTACAAAGATATGTATTTCTATTGATTACAACTATGCTTTATATATTCAGTTTTCATAAAGATGGTATGATGCGTCCACTTTATAATAATTCTAAATGTAGTTTTAACAAACGTTTACAACAAGTCGGTGGCAATATTAAAGATAATATAAATACCGTAATACTTGCTATAATCTCCCTTTTTGCGATTATATCAATGTTCAATTATTTAAATACTGTAAGTATCGTATTCATATTAGCATCCATTGTTATGATATTTGGCATAACAGGTAACTTACTATTTTCAGTTGCTTTATCTATGGTTTTAGGATCCGTTATAGTATCTTTTACATCAACATCCGGTTTAGAAAGATTTGAAAATATGAAAACTGATAAAGAAATTAAAGAAAATGAAGATAAAGTAACTACTGAAGATAGTATTGAACCAGAAAAATTCGAATTTGATCATAAAGGATCTTTTTTAGAAAATTATAAATCATTAACTAAAGAACAAGTTAATGGTTTGAGTAAAGATACCTTAGATTTAATGCAAACTCAAGAAAAATTAATTGAAACATTAAAAAATATGGGTCCGGTTTTAAAAGATGGTAAACAAGTATTAGATACATTTAAATCATATTTCGGCGATGATATGAAACAAGATGATATGAATCAAATGTTACAAAAAGTTAAGGATATGAAATTATAAAATGCTATTTATTTTACATTTAATAAATACTATTTAATAAGTCTTTTTTATTGTAAGGTATGTACCCTTCTTTTTTTTATTTTGATGTGGATCAAACTCATCTTCTTCATCATCATTTATTGATTTACAATGTTGATTATGATATTGCCATACTGCAGGGTGTCCCATCTTAAAATCATCGTGTGGATCAGCTTTATACCAAAATACACAATCTTCTAATTTAGTACTACTTACAGTATTATTTATTACAAGACATTCATAATTCTGTGTACAAGAATCCATAACTTGACAAAATGTTTCAAAACTAGGAAATACACCTGCATAATGTTCATAAATTCTCTTTCGATCACTCGTATTATTATTTCTTAATATAAATACATAATCTATATTAGCACGCAAATTAGGAGGTATACCCAATGGATATTGCATAGTTATAATAAAAAAAACTTTATAGTGTCTTCCATTCATAAATAAAGAACGGATGTTTGTATCAGTAGTCCAAGAGTTATCATATAAACAATCATCTAATATAAAAAATGCACGAGGATCTATACTAGAGTTTTCTGCTCTAATTCCTCTTTCTTCCTCTTTCTTTAATTCTTTTATAACTTGCTTTTGCCTTTTTATAAATCTTTCTACTATATCAGGGGTATATCCTCCGTGTATAAATAAACTAGGCATCATTTTACCATAAAATCCATTTGCTTCTTCGGTTCCACTTAATACATTACCAATCGGTATATCTTTATGATAATACAATAAATCTTTAACTAAAAATGACTTACCCGTATTTCTTTTTCCAATCATAACACAAACTTTATCATCATCTATATTACGCATATCAAATCTTTTTATTTCAACTGACATTAGTTATAATAAAAATATAATAAATCACGCATCTTTCAAACGCAATCTGCGTTATCATTATCAAAAAAATATTAGATATTATAACAAGCTTTAGCAATGAATATCAATTTAGATGAAATATATACATCTTTAACATCAAGAATCGTTCAAGATAAAGAATTCACAGAAATAGAAAATTCTATTAATAAATTTTATAAAATAAAAAATAAATCTTTCACTTATTATAATCCCGTACTTCGTGAATTTACTACACACCTTAAATATGAAAAGTCACTCAATCATAACGATCGTCTAGCTAAACTTACTAAAAAGCTTGATCGTGTTGATGTTGTTGGACATTTTTATAAAGCTAAAATAAAAACAAAAAACCGACATTTCTATCATACTAATATTTTTCTTAAAGAAATTCCATTATTACCATATAACTTATCCCATTTACATTATAATAAAGGACATATGAATCCATACTATGAAAACTTATACTATAATAGTGTCTATCATCCAAATAGTCCTATTAATATGGAAATTATGATAACATATTTAGTATCTAAACTTAAAGAACTTAATATTAGTCCACATTTTGGTAAGATGTTTGGATGTTATAGAACAATAATGGACAAATTCACTTTCGATATTACAAAAGAATCTGCATTTCGTGATGAAGATTATGTTAAAGATTATATTGAAGAAAATGGCGATAATATAAAATTTTATACAAGAAGTAAAGGTGTATTTTTAGAATTTCTCAATTACCCTTGTTATTTACTAGCAACTGAAAAAGCTGAAATGGATATCGATGTATTATACGATCACGATAAATTAGATTATCATAGTTTACTCGCATTCTCCTTTCAAATATACGCTGCTATTACAACTATGATGCTTATATTCGGCATAAAACATAATGATTTACATCTAAGTAATGTAATGCTATCCATAACTAAAGAACAATTTATTTATTATAAATATAAAAATCAATATTATCGTGTTCCTACTTATGGATACATTATTAAAATTATTGATTGGGGACGCGCAACTTACGAATTTAATGGACACGGTGGATGGAATGAAATATTTGCTGCTGATAATGACTGCTTTTGCCAATATTATTATCCTAAAATTAATAATAAAGGTAAAGATAGTTTAATGCCTGCTGATTATAAATGGAGTGATATGATTATGGTAACACATAATATGTTAAATGCATGGGACGATTATAGAGATACTGATTTAGGTAAAGCTATGAAAAAATGGATATCTTCAAAATCAGGTGAATTAGATATTGATACTTTTGATTGGAGTATATATTGTGATATATATAATTTTGAATTCAATTTAGAACCACAACATATATTTCAACATAAAGTTTATAAAAATTTTCATATACTTAAAGATACTATACCAAAAGATGTTAAAATATATCCATTATCTATAGATAAAAAATAATATTCACTATTATTATTATATGATTCGATTTGGTATTATTGGTAATAATATATTATTAATTAAAATTGTATCAAAACATCTTATTTATAAACATCAATTTTCTAATTATATTATTTCACAAAATAATATGATTATGAATCCATATGGTTTATATGTATATCCACGCGTTGATAATCTAGATAAATTTAAAAAATTACAAAAAGAACATTTTAAATTTATAACAACTGATGATTCTATTAATATTCCTTATGACTATAAAATAGATCCTTCTCATAATGTAAAAAAAATATTAAATGATATTGACGCTATTATTGATAAACATATATTCAATGAACTAGTATAAATTACAATTATCGTGATCATTTCTCATTTTATTACGTTCTTTTATACACGCTTCTAATACTCCATTTGGAATATTATTGCGTATCATATATTGATTTAGAGCATTAGTATCTTTAGGAAAACATAAACCACCATAACTAATTTGTCCATCATGTCCAGGAACATTTGTAAAAGAATGATGTATTTGTTCATTTGATAACATCATATCTCGAACCTTCTTAAAGTCCGCGCCTACTCTTTGACACGTTAGATACATTTCTGTAAAAAATTGAATTTTTACGCTATAGAATGAATTTACAAATATTTTCATCATCTCACTTTCCATTGAGGAGCATAGTGAAATTTTAGCATTTGGATAATTACTTTTATAAAAATCAATAATATTATTAAATACATTTTCGTTACATTTTGATGACTTTCCTAATACAATATGAGTTTGATTATGAAAATCATCTTCTGCAGTATTTGCTTTTAAAAATTCAGGATTATGAACAAAATTTAATTCAGGAAATTTTAATGATAATCCTTCGGTACTATTCGGTTCAACCGTGCTTTTAATTATTATCGCACCATTATATTTATATTCACTTAGATATTCGCAAGTTTCATATATTGGTCGTTTATTGTATGAACCTAAACTACTATCATATACCGTAGGTAATGCTAAAAATAGAATAGATGTATTCAAACAATTTTCTAAAGTGCCGATATTTTTATATTTATCATATACTACTGTATCTATTTCTTTTTTAAGGAAAGATTGATAAATCGCATTTCCAACAAAACCTAAACCAATAATACCTACTATCATAATTTATGATAGTAATTATATGTCTTTAATATTAAGATGAACGTATAAAATTTTTAAATTGTGCAGGAGTTAATGATGCATTATTTTCTATCATACCTAATGGGTATACACTCCATACTTCAGGATCATTAAATATTTGACTATAAAGATTACTTAAATTCATACCACTAACTTGTTCTTCATAAAAATTACGTGGAATATATCGATATTCTATACGTGGTAATGGACAATCTTTATAATTTTCTAAATATCCAACTATCATTAATACTATTCCTAGGAATAATAATGTAATAATAAGAGTTCTCATATTATTTACATTATACTTACATAATAAACTATTTATTCATCAGTTTTCTTTTCAGTATGTCGAGTCATCCATGGATCTTGTGCACCTAAAGTATCTGCAAGACTATCACTACTTTTACGATCTTCAACAACTTCAATAGATGATTGTTCATTTTGTTTATCACCTGATAATTGTTTAAGTAAATTATCAATTTCTTTCATTTGTTCATCTTGACGTTGTTTTTCTCGTTCTTGACGTGACTTTTCTGCTTGTTTAGCTGCTTGTTCTTTGACATAATCTAAATTTTCTTGGAAATGTTGTTCTTTGAATTTTTGATTTTCTTGATATTTCTTAACTAAATTGTTCAATCCTTCTTCTAAATATTCTTGATTTGCTACCTTTTGTGGAGTTGGATCCCAAGGTAACCAATAACCAACTTGACCAATATAAACATTGAAACTACGATCATTACGTTGAATTTCCTTTGCACGATGTTGTGCTTCCTTTAAGGTATCATAAACACCACGAACTTTAAGACCACGAATAGATGTTTGGTAATTATTTTGTTCATAATATTCTTTTTCTAAATCATCTTGCTTTGCAAATAAATAGTCTTTATATTTATCATCACAAGTTTCAGGCTTTAATAATTGTGTCATTTGTTCTTTAAAAGCTTTTAATTCAGCTAAAGTTGGTTCTTCCGAAAATGCAAAATCTCCTACAATACTTTTTAAGAAACGGCTAACAAAAAATGAAGATTTATTTAAGATTACTTCTTCCGGAGATACAAAACTTAAACAAACATAATTTTGACCAGGAATAGAATGGTCTACAGTTAAAAAGTCTTCTTTATCACTACTCATCTTCTTAAATAGAACAAACATTTAAACTTTAAGTATTTTTTTCTAATGGTATAATATATATAAATATGGATACTGTTCAAAGAGAAATGCAACACTTTCGTTCAGCTTTTGATTTAGGTGAAATCATTAAACGTGCCGTTAAATATTTAGTAGAAGGTTTAATGGTCGCTTTAGCTGCATATGTTATTCCACAAAAGAAGATGGATGCAGGTGAAATCGTTGTTATCGCTTTTACTGCTGCTACTACCTTCGCTTTACTTGATATCTTTGCTCCTTCAATCTCATCCGCTAGTCGATCAGGTGCAGGTTTTGCTATTGGTTCATCATTAGCAGGAGGTATTACCTTACATTAAATATATTTAATCTAAAAGAAATATATAATTTAAATTATCTATTTTTTTTTGAATGTATATTTTAGTTGCTTCATGTCTAAAATATATATTCTACTTGAAGAATTATCACATATTAACTCAACTATCGACTATAATATTATTGGTATTTATATCGATAAACAATCTGCTATAGATAATTCATATATATTGTATAAAAAATTTCTAAATAATAATTCATCATTTAAACCATTTTATAAAGTATTAGAATATCCAATTAATACACCTTTAGATTATATTAATGATAATAGTGATAATATTATATTAGAATTAGGTATATTTGATTAAACGGTTCTAATAAATTCCCATTGTAATTCAGCGCATATTTTCTTCCATACTTCATCTTGTTCTTGTAATTTTTCACGAGTTTTTAATAATCTTAATTCCTGTAAATATTCATCCTTCTCTAATAATTGAAAAAATTTATATAATATGTAAGGATATGAAAAGAAATTGGATCTATCATTCATTCCATATTTCATCCACGGCCCCTGCACTTCTTTAAACATATTTATTGCCTTTTCTTCTGTTTCAGGGTCTATGTTAAGAGCAGGTCTTCCTGATATTTGATTAGTAATATATGGACAATGTTCATAATATTTAGATAGTCCTAATTTTTTTAATATTTGTAATACTTGCTCTGATTTTAATTTGCTCTTATCAATGTATTTCTCTTTATTTAGTTCATTATATATTTTTTCAAAAATTTCTTTATCTATATTTGTACTTTCTTTAGCTTGTAATTGCGATAACCATTCCTTAAAATGATTAATTCTCTTGTATGCAAAATATGTTACTTCTCTTGGGGGTTCTTTATAAGATGGTAACTCCGAATCAATTAATATTCTTTCTTCTATTCCACAATTTGGACATATAAGAACACTTTCCATCATATTTATTATTTTTTGTTCTTTACATAATTGACATATTTCTTCAAAATAAGTTTGAAATGCCGTCTTTTTTACATAAGTTGGATCTGTATAAGATAAATATTCATCCATTAATTCACCCTTCGTTTTATTATTTTTAAAATCATATTTACTATCTATTTTAACTTCTTTTTTAACTTCTTTATTTGACGAAAAAAAATCTAATATACTCTTTTTATTTTTATTTATATGTAATACCGTTTTTTGAATATTCTTATTATCATCAGTCTCATTAAAATAGTGAAACAATGTATGACAACTATTCAATTGATAATCCTTATTTTCATAATCATTTTGTATCTGTTTTATATTTTTCTTAATATTTTCTATCTTCTCACGACATTCTAATCTCCTTTCTATTAATAAATCTATATTACTAGATATATCTTGATATATATTGCATAAACTATTATATTCTTTTTCTAAATCATCTATTTCTTTTTCTTTATACGGAATAGATTTATATAAATCATCTATTTCTTTTAGTCTATTTTGATGTTTATCATCTATTGTTGTTGGTACTGACTCTTCTTTTTTAGGATTGTAAGTCTTCTTTTTATGCTTAAAAACGGGCATACATATATGTATCTAAAATATTAAATTTCAACATATCTTTAAACTAAAATTATTATGATGTTCACTTATATAAGATATAAACGCAATTTCAAACTGAAGATAAGAAGTATATAAGTTCTATAATTAGTTTTTATTTTCTTTTATCATAATATATAAAATACTATTAAAATGGCAGGTGGTTTAATGCAATTAGTAGCATATGGCTCACAAGATGTATATTTAACAGGTAATCCACAAATTACTTTCTTTAAAGTCGTTTACCGAAGACATACTAATTTTTCCGTTGAAGCTATTGAACAAACTTTTAATGGTACCCCTGATTTTGGTAAAAAAGTAAGCGCTACTATTTCACGTAACGGTGATTTAATATATCGTATGTATTTAGAAGCTACTTTACCATCGGTCGATGTATCTAACAATCTTATAGCTGATTCTTCAAATGCTCATTGGGTTAATTACGTAGGTGAACGTCTTATTAATTATGTTGAAGTCGAAATTGGAGGTCAACGTATCGATAAACATTACGGTGAATGGTTACACATTTGGAACCAATTAACATTACCTACAGGCCAAGAAACCGGCTATCAACGTATGATCGGTAATATTCCCTCACTTACTGCTAACAATGTTAACAATAATATTAAATTGGGTCTTGGTAATAATGGTGTCATCCCACAAACTAAATTATATATTCCTCTTCAATTCTGGTTCTGTCGTAATCCCGGTCTTGCTTTACCTTTAATTGCACTACAATATCACGAAGTTAAAATCAATATCGAATTTACTGCTCTTAAATACCTATTTTATGCACTAGTTAGAAGTCCTAGTACTGATCCTAACTCAACTACTAATTTATACGTTCCTAATTCAACAAGTACCGATATTGGCTCTTTAGTTAGTGCTTCGTTATGGGTCGATTATGTATTCTTAGATACTGATGAACGCCGACGCTTCGCACAATTATCACACGAATATCTTATCGAACAATTACAATATCCCGGAGAAGAAACTATTACTTCTTCTACATCCACAAAGATTAAACTTAACTTCAATCATCCTGTTAAAGAAATCATTTGGGTTACACAAAAATCACTCAGTCAAACTTACCTACAATGGACTAACTATGCTGACCTACTCGATCCAACTCCTACTTTCACTTTTGATCCTAATGGTAGCAACTTAATCTTTGGATTAGCTGAATGTTTCCCTAATGCATTAGGTATATTAAGTGGCGACATTTCACAAAATACTTATGTTATGGATAAAGGTGTTAATACTACATCTACCGCTAAGATACAACTTAATGGTCAAGATCGATTCGCTATACGTGATGGTGATTACTTCAATTATGTTCAACCTTATCAACATCATACACGTACTCCACAAGTTGGTATTAACGTTTATTCATTCGCTTTACGTCCTGAAGAACACCAACCTTCCGGATCATGTAATTTCTCTCGTATTGATAACGCTAATTTACTATTAACTTTAACTTCTAGAACCTTAAATCAAGGTACCCTATCTTTTCCAGGTAATGGTATAGTAGTTGAAACTAATACTACTAGCTCAACAGCTAATGCCTTCTGCCGTATTTATGCAGTTAATTATAACGTTCTACGTATTATGAGCGGTATGGGAGGTCTTGCTTACTCTAATTAATTTATTTATATACTATTATTATAATCACTATGATAATAATATATCTATTTAACCCACATATTTAAAAAATTATCCAATATTCTTTTCCACTTTAATAAGTCACTATTATTTAACATATATATAACATTTATCAATTTTCCATTTTTATCTAAACCTATATCTATCTGCATAAATATATCATCTCTTCTCATTAATTCACTCTTCTCTATGTCACTTTTTATACACACATTTATTACTATTTTATCCATATTCTTACATACATTCCAATTCTTTACACTATTATTTATCCAACGACTTTTTTTGTATATATTATAATCGTCTACCGATTCAACTAAAGGATATATCTCATCTATCTTACCATCTATATCTATTTCAAATAATAAATCTTTCTTATTCCATTTTAAACCTATAAATTTTAAATAACCCTCAATAATATACTCAATTATATTATTATCCGTCGCATATTTTTTTAATTTTCCATATTCAATATCACTAAATAAATATGTTATTTTCTTATAATCTCCCTTTTTTTCTTTATTTTTCTTTTTCATATATCTCAATAATAATATTAACCATACATATAATACTTTCAATTCCGATAATAAATGTATTGGATAATAACTCTTTTCTTCAAAATTCCACGATTTTATTATCATCCTTTCCATATTTCTACATATACCATAAGTATTACCTCCAAATTTACGCCATGATACTGGACACTTATATTCAATATTACTTATATCCTTGAATGATATATTTTGATTTTTTAATAATAAATGTGACATTAATTGACCAACTATATATTTATTATTTTCAATATCACTTTCAAATATATCATGCAATACAAACGTTTTTAATTTATTCGAAAAAAATAAACGATTTATACTATTTGATATATTCACATTCTTTTTATCATATATACCGAATACCCCTGATATATCTTTTTCCCTTACTAAATTTATATCACCATTACATTCCCTATTATTATTCATATATTCTATAAAAAATATATTCCATATATTATTTGATAATTTATATGGATAATATTCTAATAAACTACACGCCTTATTTGTATTTTTCCAAATTTCTTTTTTAATTTCTAATAAGTCTCCATATAAATCCAATATTATAATATCACTTTTACACGAAGATATATCAATATTTATATCCTCTCTATTTGAAAAAATTACACATAATGAACTATCATATACATCATTAAGTGTGTCTATGTCACTAAAATTATTTACAACTATAGACATAATTATATTTATCTTGGGAAAATTTACAATTATATAAACGTATAAAACTTTCAAATAATTTCTATTATATATTAGTAAATATGTTTGGTCATTTGTTTTTGCTAACTAATAATAAATACTTTCTTATTCATAATAATAATAAAAATTATACATTATTTGATGCAATCAACGAATTCTCTAAACATAAAATTATAACCAATAATAACTTATCTTTCATATCCCATATCGAAACTAAACTTATTAATAACCAAAACCTAATTAATCATTATACAAAATTATATGGATATACTAATCTTCTCACTGATAATAATCATGATAGATGGTCCTATTATGGAGTTAACTATATTCAACGATTTAAAAATCCTATTATTAATTCAAAAATTCTTACTTCTTAATAAATTACATCTCTTTCTTATACCAAACTTATATTTTATACACCACGCATAAGCATATACTAGTCTCTCTTTTTGTAATAATGTTATTTCTTTATACATAACATTCTTATTTATTATATTAAATACCTTATTCATATAACGAACCTGTCTAAATCCATATGCAGTATTTATTGCTCGTATACATTTCATAAATTCATCACCTATTTCATTTTTTATCAATCTATTATACATTGTTTCTTTCATATTTTCTACTATATATTTCATACTACTAATATCATTTTCCGTTATAGTATCTTTGAAATTAATACAAATTAAATATTTTTCGGAGTTTAATGGTCTTGATGTATAAGGCTTTGTTATATATACATTATTGAAATAATAACATAATATATATATTATATCTTGTGTAATATATTTATAAATATCAAAAACTTTTATTATCATCGTTCCTCCTTTTTTTAATGATAATAAACCTGCTACTATTTCACACCATAATAATCGAACAATACTTATTTCTTGATTATTATAATTCTCTGAGAAATCAAAACCACCATCCGCAGTTATTAAATCCGCTTTACTTTCACTAAACATATTTACAAAATATTCTATATTTCTCACATTATACAAGTTCCCCGTATTATCTACACCATATGTTATATATATTCTATTACATTGTCTTATTACATTATCCGATTTTTTCCACGATGGCACACAATCATCATTTTCACTTTTTAATGTCATTGCTACTATAGTATCTTTATATCCCATATTTTTACGATATTGATTAAATGCTTCTATAAATCCACCCGGTCCTTCGCATAATGCACCATATAATACCGTATTACTAATATCTAGTATATTAAAATCATTTATAATTTCCCACATCTTAAAAAATGCTCGACTTATAGGTGCATAATCTGCTATTCCATAATTATCCATCATATTTTTTGATGGTATATGTAATGACTCAAAATCATTTACTAGTTTTTTATTATAATTCCATACACTTTTATCTATATTATCAATATATTCTTTGTGTTTATTTAATATTAACTCTATATTATCTATTTTATCTATTAAATTTATAGAATTTTCATTATTCCATAGAAGTTTATTATTATGTGAATATAATTCAAATACACATTTCTGTAATAAATCACAAGATTCCATTATTTATATTAGATAA
>Ga0315904_10009157_pt1 | contig 12988 bp, 34 predicted proteins | sample LakEriMetagenome_6_FD_203529 | JGI IMG/M metagenome (GOLD analysis project Ga0315904, IMG submission 203529) | Freshwater fungal communities from buoy surface, Lake Erie, Ohio, United States - Buoy 12 MA120 | ecosystem: Environmental > Aquatic > Freshwater > Lake | place: USA: Lake Erie, Ohio... | reverse complement strand
AGAAATCAGCTGGAGAAAGCGCCATAACCTTTAAGACGTATCTTTTAATCTTTTATTGGTTACATTCTAACTTTGGGTAATTAAAAAACGTAAGTATCCTGTAAACTTAGGAATATAAACCGTAAAACCGGTGAGTTAATCTACAAATGAACGAAGAACAGCAGGAAAGGCGCGAAAATATTCGTCAAACAATTGACCAACGCGCCAGTGAACTGCGCGAAGGTGGGATGCACCCGTTTGAAGTCCAGAAAATGAGGGCGGCTGCGGGCCAGGAGCTGGCAAGAGCTGTGCCGGACACGCAAAAATACCAACAAGCCGTTAATTTAGCGACGCAGCACATACAGAAAGGTGCCGTCTAAAGTAACAGTGTCATATTTGGGTCAATAGCCGGGGTCAGCCCCGGCTTTTTTGTGTCAATTTTTGGGGTAATTAGGGAAATTACATACAAAATGACAATAAACGGTACACGTTTATACCAAAAGGGGCCTATATACCCCTGAAAAGGGTACAAAATTACCTGACGCTTCTCCCAACCCCCAACCGAGAGAGTATACGCGTAGAAAAAAAGAACACGACGCGTTATTGAGAATGATTCTCATTAATATCGTCGAGATTTTGATACGAATCCGTATCGAACGAGGTTAAATCCTCCAAACTCCTTGCTACAACTAGGGTTTCGCCCTCCGCTCTCTCCCGCGGTCCAAATAGGACAGTGAGAGAGAGATTGTTCTCAAAGTTTGTTATATAATTCCGACCTAATAGATCGGGATTAGACCAGGATTAATCGGGGGTTGCGCATCCGTAACACGCATACATTCCATTGCAATTCAACCATGACTTATTACGTCATCATCAAGGATCACGATGAGTTTTCTCAAGCTTATCTCCAAGGCTGTGAGCAATCGTTTGACACTGAGCAGCAGGCTCAGGATTACATTCAAACTTTTGAGGATTGGGAGCAAGATCTTTTAGAGATTGATTTCAATCCTTTCTGAGTACCAGGCGTGATGCCGGGGGATCGAATCCCCCACTCAGCATTGCCTCCAGCGGAGATAGGCACCGCACCAGCTCAACTCAACGTCATGATCATCTATTACTCCATCGTGACCGACTCAGCTGTTTACCAGTTCCAGGTGAATCAGACCTCTGGTCAAGCACGCATCACCCGTTGGATCCTGAAAGGGAGCAAGGGTGCACATGCGAGCACCAGCATGTCTGTTCATCAGGCACGCAAGCTTGCGAAGCAGCTGCAAACCAGGTGAGTCATAGCTCCCATCCCGGTGCAATGCCGGGACTGGTTATTGCCCCCAGCGGAGATGGGCACCGCACAACAACGCAAATCAACATCATGATCAAAGGTGAAACTGTCTTTGCATCCATCATCGTTACTGCATTTGGACTTGGCATTCTTGTAGGTCCAGTCGCTGGTTACTTCATTGATAAGGCAACTGCCAAGCAATGTCTTAACCATGACTGGCCCAAGGAAGCCAACCAAATCCACCGTGATTGGTGCATTGCCAACGGCTACAAGATCTAGCTGATCCGTCTACGCGGGTGACCAGGTGCAAACCCTGGTCCAGTTATTGCCCCCAGCGGAGATGGGCACCGCACACACGGAGAATACCCGTGATCGACCTGACTACTGGTTGGGTACCACATCCTGGTGTACCTGGTGGTTTCCACCTTGTATATATCGATAGCCTTGTTGGCGAGATTTCTATCGTCACTGGACCCAAGGGTTCAGGGCTGATGGCAGCCAACGATCCAGGCTTAGAGACCACGTATGAAGTGTGGTTTCCAGGTATGTGTGATCCAACCGGTTACCTAACACTTGCCGAATTGCAAGGCATTATCAAGTTCATGCGTCAGCGTGAGCAAGAACGCCTTGCTTGGCAAGATGAAGACTGAGTCCGTATAAGCGGCATTGGCAGGTGCAATCCCTGCCTTCAGTATTGCCACCCACTGAGGGTGGCTCACTTTATTCATGTTACGCAAGAAGCTATCGCAAATCTTGGCTGTAGCAGCAGTCAAGGTTGCTCAAGACCAGACTCCTGAGCGTGTCAAAGCTCAGCTCAAAGTGCGTAAGGAAGCATTGATCCATGAGGTCAATGGTTACCGCACTGCTCTGTCCAAATTCATCTCACCTAACTGAAGCGATGCTCATCTATCAACCTAAGTGCGACCCCAACTTCCGTATCGCCTGGTACGGAGGGGAGAGCACCCAACTTCACTACGAACGCAAGACTGCTGACGAGTGGACGGGCATTGATGTCCGGACGCTTGGCGGCGGCGTTCCAACAGGAGTGAAGGAACTACTCCATGAGATGCAGGACTATTATGACTACTGCATCACCATGACTTACGACAACCTCTACGACACAATCTTTTGATCATGACTAAGAACTATATGGTTGATGCAACACTTGCACTTGTGATTGGTACTGGTGTGGGCATGGTGCTGTCTGTGTTTGGCCAGAAGGCCATCAACCAGCATTACAAAGCGACATGCAACTCACGCCCCAATCACAATCTTATTTACACCAAGGGTTTCCTTGGTGATGTGTACTATTGCATTGACACAAAGTACATCAATTGAATTCTGCTCTAAGGGGCTTCGGCCCTTTACTGCAGGGCTCAATGTCCTGCGCACCATTCACCAAACGTCTAACTTATGCCAATCACAATTGACCACCGTGACATTCAAGAAGCTCTGAAAAAATTCGACATTGATTCATCTGAGTATTATCTTGAATTCAACAATGACAATGACGTTGTTTTTATGCACTGGGTATCAGACCCAGAGAAAATCACCAACTACTTACGCCATTCAGCGGGATGTTTAGCCATCCAACTCAAAGGTACGTGGTTTTATGAAGAAGATCTCCCTGATGATTACGGCACGTATCCATTGATCAACTGTCGTTATATCCTGGAGACTATCTGACATGAAACAGATCTACTCCATGGGTAAGAACAAGTACATCACCCTTGATTCTTACCATGCGTCTCATGAGACTCTACGTAGCAAACTGCTACAAGCAGTCTTTGTCCTCATCCTTGCATCCATCACTGGATCAGCAATAGTTGGTGTCAACATCATTCAATTTCCCTCCCAGGAGCAATCCAATGTTCATCGCACTAGTTACTGATCGCACAGGTCGCTACGCCCATGTATGGAGCGAAGCACGTACCTGGGCTCAATTCACTGATCAACTCGAAGACATTGGCTGCGAGGTGATCGAAGACCAGACCGATGACTGGGAAGGCTCCTCCAAGGAGGAGATCGCTGAGGACTGCTTGTCAGTTCATCAGCTTTTGAACGACACTGACTTCATCCCGCACTAACCACTACCCCTGGTGTCGTCACTGCCCAAACCACTACGGCTGGTACTTGCATCCCTGTTCGTACCAGCTATTCTCTACTTGCATCCACTGCACTCAAAGCAACCAGATCCATGGAAGCGCTCAGCCAGCTCGACGTTCACAATCCTGATCACATCAGCGTTATTACTAGGGACGGAAGGATTACGGTCTCGGTAACCAAGGATGGCTCTTCAGTCACCCTTGGCTTTCCTGTCCGTACTCCCCTAGACTCAACCCCCCGTGACCCCCTGGGCCAACAGCCGGCACCAAAGATGATGGCTGTTAAGGAGACCCAGGGAGAACCTAGGTTTCAAGCTCAGACCAAAGCACGGACTTCTCCTATTGGTAACTGCAAGTTAACCAAAGATATGGTCCGTGAAATCAAGCTGATGTTATCTGATCCAGGCACGATCAAGAGCTTTGGCTCAAAGCAACAAGCGTACGAAGCAATCGCACGTAAGTACGACGTTAGCTACCACACCATCTCCAACATCCACAAAGGATTGTCTTGGAGGGGTGTGAAGATCTAGCTACCACCGCTAGTACATCCGTACTACGTATACCCTGGGCATTCCTTGTTGAGAACTCTTCTCAATAATGGATATAAGTCCCAGCCCCTACGTTTAACTCAACTCATCATGACTGAAGACAACCAACGGTATCACCTCATCATCAACGTTGATGAGAAGTATGCCATCGTCAATGCACTAGCTTTCTATCATGCACATCACATTCAAGGTGCATTGATGGATGAAGACGAGCGTGAACAATACATGCTCGCCTTTCAAGAAGATGGTCCAACCTTTGTTGATCAACTAGCAACAAAGATTGCCAACACCTTCTAATCCCTGGGCAGCACCGACGTAAGTACGGTGTGTAAGTCCCAGGCTTTACTGTTCCTTTCACTCAACTCAAACCATGAGAGACCCTAACTTCATCGACGAGCAGCGCAACGCTGACTACCTCGACGCCATGGCTGACCTTGCGTACCAGCAAGAGCAAGCCATGCGTGAAGAATACGAACTCAACACACCTGAACTGGAGACCTACGATGACCAAGCCTAAGTACACACTGCGTCAAGCATGGGATGACGGTGACATCATCGTCATCCTGATCGCAATCATTTCAATCATCATCACGGAGTTTGCATCATGTCTTACATCTCAGCACTCAAAAAGTTCTACCCCAAGTCCTACAAAGCACGTTTCGCAATCAATGCCTACAACGTGCACAAGTACTTCGAACATCAAGACCCAACCGTCGTCACCGTCCACGAGACGACGCTCAACTACGGCGGTCCAGAAGAAGGTGGATGGTGGTACCAAGCAGGATACCCTGTCCGAAGCCACTGCATCTTCTCCAAGAAGCAAGCGATCCAAACCTTCATCCAGTACTTCGAAGAGTACGAAATCGAAGGTCAACCCTCTCTTGGAGATACAACAACTTGCTCGAACATCGAGCTAAGTTTTTCCAACGCACTGGCCAAGGTGTATCCTGAGTCCCGTCCACATTACTGCTAAGCAAATGCAAGTAACTGATATTCCAAACCTCAGCATCAATCAACGCAACATCTACATGTACTTCTTGAATCACAGAAAGAAGTACGGTAAGACTCCTTGCTTTGTACCAAAGTGTACAACGCAAGTGTCAAGGCTTAATCAATACCTTCAGGCATTGACAAAGCTGGAGATGTACGGATTAATACGCGTTGAACGGTGCAGTGATAACTACACCGGCTGGATCATTACAGAACCTAAGGCCGTATAACGTCATAACACTTTTGTAGTATTGGATGGCACGTAACAAATGCCAATACATCCCAATACTTCAGTCATAGCCTCAATCCTGGGCAGCACCTACGTAAGTACGGTGTGTAAGTCCCAGGCATTCACCTCCGCTTAAAACCATGTTTTATCCTGAAATCAACTGGAAGAAGAACGAGTATCATCACCTGCAAGAGGTGGTGGATCTCCTCAAAGCAATCCAAGAACGTGAGAGTAAGCGTCATCAAATGGATGAGCACCTCACGCCCCATACAGCAGATGTTGTATTGGAAGTGATTGGGATGCTTGAGGACGAGATCGACTACGACCCAAGCCCCCAAGAAGGGGGTGAACCTCCTATCACTCTTAGTGAAATGCATAGTGCAGCATGGAGGGAACACCAGGCCATGCACAAGTGAGCCAAGCTTGGCTGGTATCTGAGGCTTGACCCCCAGACCCCCGGAGGGGGAGTACCAGGAGTTCTTCTAATTCTATTAGATAAACTTATCTGTTACTCTCTGTTACTTCCCCTCCTTACCCCTTGACAGCCCTGGTAGACTCAACACACTTACTCAACTGATCTCAATGACTAACAACACTCCTCGCATACCAGACTCCATGGATATGCAAAGACTTCAAGCCATGCAACTCGTAGCCAAGATGAAGGAAACATCCGATCGTCTTGGTATGGGATTCATTGGGGGCTTTATTGCCCCCAATGGAGAAAAGTTTGTAATGACAAATATGGATGATGAAGATTCTCAAGCACTCCTACCGGATGACCTGCGATGACTAAACGATCCCTCATCAGTTTTGATCGCACCATTCATGGTGTGAACATCACAGAACATGGAATCAAATCTGTATCCAAATCAATCAAACTTGGTCCATTCCAAATTACATTGAATGCAAATCCCAATGGTGTCAAAGGATCACTCAGTGTTCCCGGCACAGGAGTTAGCATTCCAAACATTAAATTAATCTAAAGATCTGGGCATCCTTACGGTGTAAGTCCCACATCCAACTTCCATCTCAACACAACACCATGCCTAAGAAACAAGCACTCAATCCTCACTTCCCTACTGGTCCTAGAACTATTACGCTTGATCTGACTGAAGATCAATGGTGGGCACTGATTAATATGCTCAGAGCACGCACTGATTTCTACAAGAAGTTGCGGTTTGATCTCATTAGATTAAAGGATGATGGCCTTGAGAAACAAATTGATCAGTACACTGAATCCATGGAAGACATTGTATCTATATTGGAATCAGTACAAGAACAAGTAGCACCTTTGTATTACACCAAGGCAAAGCGTGCTGAGTGGCGTAAGCAACGTATTGATACCCCTGATTTCCCATAAGTTAATCTAAAGATCCTGGGCATCCTTACGGTGTAAGTCCCAGGTCCTGTTCACCAACTCAACTCAACTCATGTCTGCTGTTACCGACAACCTTAACATGTTTGATCGCATCAATCTTGCTGCCTGCGCAAGGCGCAGAGCATCGGCAAATGTGTTGGATTCAACACGCTTTGAAGGTGAGTACGACACAGCACGTCTGTGGATGAAGTACCGCCTCATCAAAACAACTACCTATTCCTACATCGAGGATAACTAATGACAGTCCTTGCAATCGAACACACCTCATTCACTGATACCCATGTCACAGTTACAGCAGTTGTTGACGACATGCGCCTGCTCTATCGGGCGACTCGCTTCGAGCCTGAAGAGTGGGCTCCTGCATTGTGCACAACAACTGTTGAACTGGATCCAGAGGAACCAATCCCTCTTGACGAAGATGGCTTCTGCAGCTATCTTGATCAGCTCGATCCTCAATGGGAACTGGTCGAACATGACGATCTAGATTGATTGACCGTCCTGGGCATGACGTTAAACTGCCCATTCCATTTACCCACTCAAATCAATGCAATTCCAACTTCCCTCCAACTTGCAAACCGAACTCCTGGCTTATGACCCAACACTGAAGGTGTTGGCAAGACAGACCAAGGCTAAGACAACTAAGAAAGCTAAGTACCCACTGGGTAACATTCCGCACCTCATCCCACACAACGTGGTACGTGAATCAGATCAGCAAGCTGCGATTGATCATATCAACCAGCAGAAAGCACAAGATCGTTATCGGATATTTACCACGCCTGTGGACGTAGCAACTCCTCAGGCCAGACTCAAAGTGATTGCCATCTTGTATCACTACGAACAGGTATGGTACGCAGCATGGCTTCCTCCCAAGAAGGAAGCTGAGCAATATGTGTATGGCCATGCTTACGCATTCAAGAACACTGCAGCTGCTGCCAAGACTGCACCGCACCACATCTGGACCAGCAAAGACAAATGCATCGAGCACGAAGGTGCTCGTGGCGTCCAGACTTTTACTTACTTAATGAACATCACCAAGGGTGACATTGAATCAAGTGAAGGCAGTGGCTGGCGTGCCTACCAATGGCAAGCCTTTAGTCTTCACTGCCAGAAGGGACGCGAGATCATTGAGCATTGCGTCCGTCCATACGAAGCAAGCCTACGAGAAGACATGCCTACATGGTCTGACTCCCGTGGATTGTTTGATCGTATGCGCTGCAAGAACATCTTTGATGCTGCTGATATTCCTCGAAAAATGGCCGAGCTTCTTGATCTAGAACAAGGTCTAACTGTTGATAACTTACTTAATGCAGCAATTGAATTCAACAAGAACCCTAACTTTCCATCATCAACTTTTTGTGTACTGGAAAGAATCAGTCACATCATTTCCAAGCCAGCAATCAAGAAGCTGCTGTAGGCAGAACTTGATCGTTGCACACTTGCATATAACAACCCTAATAACACTGAGCGCAAGCCAATTACTCAAGGCTTTAAAACGTTTGTCCATGTCATTGATTCCATTGACTGGATCAACAGGCTATGGCCTGATTGCCCACTTGATTATTACCAAACCTATTACAAAGAACTCCGTTACATCAGACTAGGTGGAGTACGTACAAGCAGTGTGAGCACCAACTCAAATGCATTTGTTAGTTGGTTGCGTGAGCACATGCCTGTTGCATCGTTGTTCACAATGCTGCGTAAGTATCTTGAAACATATACACTCAAGGGTATTGATGCAGAAGTTGGTTATCCACGCGTTGGATTCCATGAACTGAATGACACATTCTCCATGGCAATCCGTATCCTTGACCATGGCAAAGAACTCACACCACCCAAGCGGTGGCGTATTGATGACTTCCATGACTATGTGCAAGCTGAGTCTTGGAAGATCCAGAATCCCAACGAATCATTGCGTCAAGATTTATTTCCTGAACCAATCAGGGTTACACGCAATGATGAGACCTGGTCATTCTTCCAGCCTGTTGACACACATCAGTTGGCTATGTGGGGCCAGGCCGTACGCAATTGCGTCGGATCTGCATCGCATTATGCCGATGACATCAAAAAGCGTAAGCACTTCATCGTGCTTTGTATGATTGATGGCAAGCCCACATTCACCATCCAGCTGGTGGTTGACATGGGCCTGATGTCCGTCAAGCAAATCTCCGGTGTCGCTAACCAGCGACTCACTGAAGACCAACGTGAAGCTTACACAGAAGCTTTCCGTGAGGTCTTGCAACAACGGGAGAAGCAGCTACAATCTGCCTGAGCCCGCACGGTTTACCAGCCTTAGCCTCGATACTAGGGCTGGTTTCTACCCATGACCGACTACACCGATGAACAGTTACTCGCCATGGCTATGGCCAACATTGGTGAGTACATCACAGACAACTCACCGCAGTACATCCTGATTGAAGACGATCCTCGTAATGAGGATGACTACGATACATGGGACTATGGCACTGAGCCATTACCTCATGATCACACTTGGCACTCCACATCAATTGATGTTGAGGTAAGTCCAAGTGAGGCCGACTAGCCCAACGGCAAGGAAACATGAAAGTTTATGGTCCTTACACACGTAAGGATGGCAGACAACATGTCATTCTTTACGAGAATGGCACACGAAAAACTGTCAGTTATCCCAAGTATCTACTTGAGACTAAACTTGGCAGACCACTTGATTCAAACGAAACATGAGATCACATTGATGGCAATCCCTTAAACAATTCTTTGGAAAACTTGCAGGTCCTTTCCAGGACTGATAACATACGTAAGCACTCAGCTCTTCAACCTGCAGAGTTGGGGACATTTACGTGTCCAACGTGTTTGTGTTCCTTTACAAAAAGGATGCACAACACACGGCACAATCGAAAACAAGGTAAACGTGGACCTTATTGTTCGCGTTCTTGTGCAGGTAAAGCTGGCCGACTAGCCCAATAGGAAGCAGGCAAGCGACTTAAAATCGCTCAAGTCCCGGTTCGAATCCGGGGTCGGCTACCAATCCAATCTCCATCTCAACCATCATGCAATTCTTTGCTGCTTTCAAATCTTTCATCCCTGAGTTTCATGCTTATGCGGATGAAGACAAGCGTTACAACATCGGTGCTACCTGGACTGATAGCGATGGCTTGCGGGACTTCCACAATCTTGAGATGCGGTATGTCCGTAACTCAGAGCGTCTTGCCCTCCAAGGGGAGCCTCAACCTGATGGGTCATGGAAGTACGTAGAGCCCAACGGCAACACGCATGTTATCTCAGCGGACCGTGCACGTCACTTCATGGAGACGACCCAAGCTCACGCAACAATGATGTGCGACATGCTTGAGCGCCTCAAGAAGGCTGGTCTCTATGACAAGTTCATTGACACCGAGGCCCGGCCTGCCTAAACTCACAACGGAATGTTCGGCCCCTGCGCAAGCGGGGGTCTTTCTCTATGACAAACGACACCATTGATCTTGATCTTGTTGACAAAACAGTTGAGTTGATACCAGAGATAGCTTGGTCTCAGGTAAGACAAACGATTGTTACAGCCTTGGTTGACAACATGCCGGGGTCTGTAGTTGAACGTTTAACTGGTTCTTATGATGACTTTGATCAAGCAGAAAAATTTTTACTTGATTATTACGAGTTGCCTCAAAAGAAATGTGAATTAATCATTGATTCATTTAAGATCATGGGCGCATTTAATTGCCTTGAACTATTGAACACATTGAACCTATCTACTGAAGATGGTATTCCAGAAAGTAATCCTTCCTGATTGCCCTAAATGCAATCAACCTGAACTCAAAGTTATTGAATCCAGGAAGACTGGTCTATCAACAAGGCGACGCAAGAAGTGTGAATGCTGTGGCTACAGGGTTACAACTCATGAAGTTACAGCAGACTTCTTTGAAGAGGCTAAGCGCAATCTCTATCTTGTTGAGCAGCTGCACAAACTCATGGCAAATCAACCACTCACATCCGGGGTGGAACCACCCCCATCTGGAGTGGACATCAAAGCACTCAACAAATGCAGTGACTGCCAGCACAACATTGATGGTTGTCATTGCGCCTTTGACTTTCCTGAATACGACACTGCTGAGTCGTACGACTGCAACCACTTTCAACTCTGGAAATCCAAATGACACAAGAACACCCCATCACCCCACCGCCGGAGCTGGTAGAGCAGTGGGCACATTTGCCTGCCGATTGGAATACGGCCCTTATTGCCCAATGGGGCGCCGACCAGGAGCTGGCGGCGTGCTGTAAGTGGCTGAAGTTAGAAGGTCACGAGTACGAACATGAAGCACTTCTTGCCGCCAGACGCCCCAAGCCGCCGAGCCTGAAGGAGCAGGCGCTGGAAGCGTTGAAGCACGCACCAGGGCCGGATTACCCAAACCCCATCACACTGCTCACTGCTGATGAGCACGCACTGATCCGCCGCGCACTGGAGCAACTCGATGACTGATTCCAAGCTTCAAGAATTTCACGCAACTGGTGCTCAACTTATTCGCGCTGTTATCTACAACGCCATCAAAGACACCGCCGATTGCCATTGGCGTGTTGCTGAAGGACCAGAAGAAGGTGGGCAGATGGTCCGAGTGCGTGATCTGCTGACATGGGCTGAACAAACCGCGTCTAACCTGGAGAAAACTGATGACAACCAAACTCAGGGAGGAGACATGCAATGACTAACCCCAAACTTGCTCCACCTAGGGAACTTATAGAGCAATGGGCTTCTGAGAAATGCTACGACGAACGCGATTGGCTTTATGAATTACACATCGCCAATCGTGCGGCTCAATGGGGCGCCGACCAGCAACTTTTAAAAGATGCGAAATGGTTGGATCAGAACGCTTTAAATGAATCGCACCTGAAAATTACTCCAATAGGCGAATCTTTAATAGAGGTAATGCGTCCCAGGCCTTTAAGTCTAAAAGAGCAAGCATTAGCAGCTCTTGACACAGAACCAGAAGATGCTAAAGAACTAATCGTGTTTGATACAGATCAAGTCAACATTATTCGTCGCGCCTTGGAGCAAATTGATGACTGATCTTTCCCCCGCCGCGCAGGCGGTGCTAGATGCTGCCAATGGTGCCCAATCCTATGGCTCAGATGATTGCCTCAATGAATCTCGCTGGATTGCTGCCGCCGCCCTTCGTGCTGCTGTTGAGCAGGTGATGCCGGAAGAACCTGAACATGCGTATGCAGAAGATTACGAACTTGGTGTGTTTGATGCCCGGCTTGACGCACGCAACCACCTTCTTTCTATCGCTGCCGAGCTTGAAGCCCATCCTGATTAATTCCATGACAAACAAACGTCAGTACGATTACGTGATTGGTGATCGCGTAGCAGAACGCCCCAAGGCACACGGCATCTTTGCTGTACGCAATGAAGTCAAAGAGCGTATCCAACAGTACAGAAGCCAACGCTATGGCACTGTTGTTGGTATCAACTTGAAACCAAACAAGTCAGGTGCCAAGCTGAAGTTCTTGCTGATCAGATGGGATCACCTCAAGTCACCCACTGAACATGCACAGATGCGTATCTGTCCTGCTGATCAACTTCAGCGGTTACAATCTGAAGGCTATGGCTTTGAGGTAGAGTAAAACATGCACGTTGACTTGACTTGGGTTACACCCAATGCAGAAGAACTCATCGTCAAGATGGCACGGGTTTCTGCACCAAAGAACCAAGACAACATGGAGACAGCTCCAAAGTTGTTGCGGTATCTAATCAAACACAAACACTGGTCGCCGTTTGAAATGGCAAACATGTGCGTGGAGATTGAAACGACCCGTGCAATTTCACCTCAGATCTTGCGTCATCGTTCATTTAGTTTCCAGGAATTTAGTCAGCGTTATGCAGACACCAGTGAACTTGGTTCAGCTGCTATTCCGCATCTACGTAGACAAGATCAAAAGAACAGGCAGAACAGTATTGATGACTTATCTTCTGATCTTGTTGGTAATTATTATCGACGTATCAGTGAACTGTACGAGAACTCAGAACATCTGTATCGCGAGATGGTGAGCAATGGTATTGCCAAGGAATGTGCTCGGTCCATTCTGCCACTATCGACACAGACACGTCTGTTCATGAACGGTACACTGCGTTCATGGATCCATTACCTTGATCTCCGCTGCTCCAATGGAACACAACTTGAACACCAACAAATCGCCAGAGCAATCCGACAAATCTTCTGCGAACAATTCCCTATCATCGGAGAAGCTGTGTGCTCAACAGATCAATGATCTGATTGAGAGATACAGCGAACCAGAGCAAGCACGCCAGTTCCTTATAAGAGCTGGCATTATTGATGAGAATGGAGACCTCATGCCCCCATATCAAAACACCTCAACGTAATTAACCATTACCACTAACACCATGCTTAAACCAACTTCTAATGGACCGATTCCACCAGCTAGCCCAACAAAACAGTTGATCTTGCGCCTTGCTGGTGAGCTTGCTCGTCTACATGACAGCCAGTCATCAAC
>Ga0315904_10009155_pt1 | contig 12988 bp, 7 predicted proteins | sample LakEriMetagenome_6_FD_203529 | JGI IMG/M metagenome (GOLD analysis project Ga0315904, IMG submission 203529) | Freshwater fungal communities from buoy surface, Lake Erie, Ohio, United States - Buoy 12 MA120 | ecosystem: Environmental > Aquatic > Freshwater > Lake | place: USA: Lake Erie, Ohio... | reverse complement strand
ATTCGGTCATCCATGCCGTGTCCGGCAAGGGCTTCTATGTCCGCGCGATGGCCCGGGACCTGGCCGCCGATCTCGGCGCCGAAGGCCATATCAGCCAGTTGCGGCGCACGCGCGTCGGCGCCTTCGAGGCGGCCAAGGCGGTTTCAGTTGCCGACCTTCAGGCGCTGGCCGAGGACCGGGAGGGACTTTTCGCGCACCTCAAACCGCTGCATGCGGTGCTGAATTCCATGCCGCACCTGCAGGTCACCGCGCCGGACGCCGGCAATCTGAGGCAGGGACGCACCATAATGCTGATGCCGCACGTGGTCGAAGTTTGGCGCGCGGGCCGGAGCGACGACGATGACCGCGTCGCACTGGCGCTGGCAGGAGATGACGCGGTGGCGATCGGCGAAGTGCGTGCCGGGCATTTCGAGCCCGTGCGGGTGTTCGCGCTCTAAAGCGTCGCCATGTCGATCACGAAGCGGTATTTCACGTCGCCCTTGACCACGCGGTCATAGGCGGGGTTCACGTCCTTCATGTCGATCATCTCGATATCGCAGACGATGTTATGATCCGCGCAGAAGTCGAGCATCTCCTGTGTCTCAGCGATGCCGCCGATACCGGAGCCGGCAACGCTGCGGCGGTTGGCGAGCAGCAGGCCGCCATGCATTTCCTCCAGCGGCTCAATGGCGCCGACGATCACCATTGTGCCATTGCGCGCCAGCAGGCCCAGATAGGGATTGAGGTCGTGCTTGACCGGCACGGTGTTGAGCAGGAAATCGAAACTGCCACGGTGCGCTTTCATCTGTTCACGGTCATTCGAGACGAGGACATCCGACACACCCAGGCGGCGGGCGTCTGCGCCCTTTTCCGGTGAGGTGGTGATCATAACCACTTCGGCGCCGAGCGCGACGGCGAACTTTATGCCCATGTGGCCGAGGCCGCCAAGACCGATGACGCCGACCTTGTCTCCCTTCGAGACGGCCCAATGCTTCAGCGGCGACCAGCTGGTGATGCCTGCGCAGAGCAGGGGCGCGGCGGCGGGGTCGAGCTTTTCGGAAATCTTCAAGACGAAACTGTCGCGCACGACGATCTGTTTCGAATAGCCGCCATAGGTCGGCCCGCCGATCACCGGCTCGGTGCCGCCATAGGTGCCCACCGAGCCTTTCTCGCAATACTGCTCGTCGCCGTCATGGCAGGCTGTGCATTTCAGGCACGCGTCCACCAGGCAGCCGACGCCGACAAGGTCGCCCACCTTGTGCCGGGTGACTCTCGGGCCGACGGCGCTGACGCGGCCGACAATCTCGTGGCCCGGCACGAAGGGATATTTCGCGCGGCCCCATTCATTGCGCGCCGAGTGGATGTCACTGTGGCAGATCCCGCAATGGGTGATGTCGATCAGCACGTCATCGGGCTGCAGGTCGCGCCGTGTGATCTCGAAGGGCTTCAGCGGGTCGGTGGGCCCCTGTGTGGCATAGGCGGCGACTTGCATGGTGTGTCTCTCCCTCGTGTTGGTTCCAGCGTTTCACCGGCGCGAGGGGATGTCCAGAGGAGCGCGCCTTTCTCAGGACAGGTTAGGGTCTTGAGGGCGGAAATTTCGGCAGGTCCGTGGGCGGAGGTGTTGCGGAAGGTTTGGGGATGGATTTCCTAACTGCTTGACTGGGTTGGGTTTTATTTCCCGGAAGCCGCGTTTCCTGTAGGCGCAAGTTCCCTTGCTGCGCTCACATACTGCCTCAGCCGGTTGCAGGCATGGCATTCGTCATGTCGGTTCATTCTCATTGGTTCTCATCTTTTTATCACCTTGTATCGATCTGATATCGCCCGGTAACGGCTGATTGGCGGGGCCTGAGCCCTGCGCGCAGAGGGGGGCGGGCAAGTTTTCCGGAGAATTCTTTCAGGCGCTTGAGGCGTTTGCGAATTTTATGTCCTGAGGGAGCGGATTGTGTTGTACACGCCGGGCGTCAGTTTTTGGCCTCGCTCCCGGAGCAGACGGCCTCAGATTCCTGTTTTGCCCGTCTTCCCCGCCTCAAGCACGGCGCGTGTCACGCGCAGGATGCGGCTGGCGATCGTCACCTCGATGTAGAAGGAGACGAGCGCGACGACGAGCAGGCTCATCGAGACGACGAACAGGATCGACACGGCGGCCGCGACCGGGATGGCGATCAGCTGGCCGGTGAAGAGCAGGATGATCACGAGGCAGATCATCAAGGCGGCCAGGGTGCACAGCGCGATGGCGCGGTGGATATGCACCATGCGCCGGTCGAGCACGCCAAGCTCGGTATGGTGGACGCGGCGGGACGTCTCGTCCTCCGAGGCGAGACCTTCCTCCAGTGCCCGCCACCTGTCGACTACCCTTGCGAGGCGGTTCGCCATCACGTTCAGCAACGCGCCGATGCCCGCCAGCGTGAACACCGGCGCGATGGCCAGCTGGATAATGTGCGCAATGTCGGAGGGGAGGGGGGTAATTTCAGGCATCTGGGCGGTCCGGGGCGAATCCTTGCGGACTCTACCCGGTTTGGCGCCGGAATCACCCCAGGCCCTTCCCATTGCCCCCCATTTGGGTCATAAGCCCGTTTTTGGGGCGGAGACGCTGTCTCTTGACCCTGCTGGACGACATCCCGGCTGTGGCCACCTGATCAGGCCCGTTCCCAAAAAACCCCGCCAATTCAGGCGACTAATGAACCCAGCGCCCGCGGGCGCGAAACCAGAAGGCTTTTTCGATGTCGATTACCGCTGAACACAAGCAAGAGCTCATCAAGAAGTTCGCCACGAAACCGGGCGATACGGGCTCGCCGGAAGTCCAGGTTGCGATCCTCACGGCCCGCATCAACGGCCTGACGGACCACTTCAAGGCCAACAAGAAAGACAACCACTCCCGCCGGGGCCTGCTGACCATGGTCGCCACCCGCCGGAAGCTCCTTGATTACGTCAAGGGCAAGGATGAAGCGCGGTATACCAAGCTCATCACGGAACTCGGCATCCGCCGCTAGTTCCACACCAAGCCCGCCAGGCAATAGGGCCATGGCGGGCTTTTCGTATGTGAAAGAAAGACAGACATGTTCAATACGCAATCCGTGTCGCTGGAATGGGCCGGCCGCACACTCACGATCGAGACGGGCCATGTGGCGCGTCAGGCCGATGGCGCCGTCATGGTTACCTATGGCGACACCACGCTGCTCGCGACCGCCGTTTTCGCAAAATCGGCCAAGCCGGGTCAGGACTTCTTCCCCCTGACCGTCAACTACCAGGAAAAATACTTCGCAGCCGGCCGCATCCCCGGCGGCTTCTTCAAGCGTGAAGGCCGCCCGACCGAGAAAGAGACGCTCACCTCGCGCCTCATCGACCGGCCAATCCGCCCGCTGTTCGTCAACGGCTTCAAGAACGAAGTCCAGGTCATCATCACCGTTCTCTCGTATGACCTCGAGAACGATGCCGACGTGCTCGGGATGATCGGCGCGTCCGCCGCCCTCGTGCTGTCCGGCGCCCCGTTCATGGGCCCGATCGGCGCCGCCCGCGTCGGCTATATCGATGGCAAGTATGTCATCAACCCGACCCAGGCCGAAATTGAGGAATCCGATCTCGACCTCGTCCTCGCCGGTACGTCCGACGCCGTGATGATGGTGGAATCGGAAGCCTACGAGCTTTCGGAAGAAATCATGCTCGGCGCGGTTGTCGCCGGCCATGATGCGATGCAGCCTGTGATCGATGCGATCATCCAGCTCGCCGAGAAAGCCGCCAACGCACCGTTCGAGTTCGAAGCCGAAGACAACTCAGCTGCTGTGAAAGCGATCGAGAAGATCGTCGGCAAGGACCTGTCGAAAGCCTACAAGATCACCGCCAAGGGCGAGCGTTATGCTGCCGTCGGTGCAGCCCGCGACAAGGCGAAAGCTGCCCTTGTCGGCTCCGAAGACGCGCCCGGCGAAATGACCGCGGAGCTGTTCAAGACCGCGTTCAAGGAAGCTGAAGCATCGGTGGTGCGCGGCGACATCCTGAAAACGGGTGAGCGCATTGATGGCCGCAAGCTTGACCAGATCCGTCCGATCCTCGCCGAGGCAGGTTTCCTGCCCCGCACGCACGGCTCGGCCCTGTTCACGCGCGGCGAGACGCAGGCGATCTGCGTCACGACGCTCGGAACCTCCGATGACGAACAATATATCGAAGGCCTGGACGGGACCCGCAAAGAGAAGTTCATGCTGCACTACAACTTCCCTCCTTACTCGGTTGGGGAAACGGGCCGCCTCGGCGGCGCCGGACGCCGCGAAATCGGCCACGGCAAACTGGCCTGGCGCGCCCTTCAGGCCGTCCTGCCGAAGCATGAGGACTTTCCGTACACGATCCGTCTCGTCTCCGAGATCACCGAGTCCAACGGCTCGTCCTCGATGGCGACGGTCTGCGGTTGCTCCCTCGCCATGATGGATGCAGGCGTGCCGATCACGCGGCCCGTGTCGGGCATCGCGATGGGCCTGATCCTTGAAGGCAAGGACTTCGCGGTCCTCTCCGACATCCTCGGCGACGAGGATCACCTCGGCGACATGGACTTCAAGGTGGCCGGTACGGAGAAGGGCATCACCTCGCTCCAGATGGACATCAAGGTTGCCGGCATCACGCGCGAGATCATGGGCAAGGCCCTCGATCAGGCGAAAGGTGGTCGTCACCACATCCTCGGCGAAATGGCGAAGGGCCTTTCCTCCGCCCGCGGCAAGCTCGCTGAAACCGCCCCGCAGATGGAAATCATGAGAGTCCCGGTCGACAAGATCCGTGACGTGATCGGTTCCGGCGGCAAGGTCATCCGCGGCATCGTCGACCAGACGGGCGCCAAGGTGAACATCGAGGACGACGGCACGGTGCAGATCTCTGCGCTGGACCGCAAATCGATCGACGCCGCCATCAAGATGATCCGCGGCATCACCGCGGAAGCTGAAGTCGGCGCCATCTACGAAGGCAAGGTCGTGTCGATGAAAGACTTCGGCGTGTTCGTGAACTTCTTCGGTCCGAAGGACGGCCTCGTCCACGTCTCGCAGATGGCCAACAAGCGCATTGGCCACCCGAAAGAGATGGTAAAAGAGGGCGACAAGGTCTGGGTCAAGCTGATGGGCCTCGACGAGAAGGGCAAGGTTCGCCTGTCGATGAAGGTCGTCGACCAGGAAACCGGCAAAGAAATCGAAGGCGCCGACGCCGGCGAGTAATCGCCCCGCACCTTCAAGAATCGGAAGGGCCGCTCCTTGTGGGGCGGCCCTTTTCCATGACAAAGCCATTTGCGGGCAATAGGGCGTTTGAAATGTCGAAGAAGAAAGCCTTCCTGATCGCGATGTCCGGCGGCTCCGGCTCCGGCAAGTCGACACTGGCGGCGGCGCTGCTCGAGCGGCTGGGGCCCGGCAAGGCGGTGATGTTTGGCGAGGACGCCTACTACCATCCGATGAGTTTCTACGGCGCTCCGAAAAGCGAGGACGAGCGCCACGCGCTGGTCAAGGGCATCAACTATGACGATCCGAAATCCAAGGAGGTCGACCACCTCGTCTCCGACCTCAAGGCCCTGAAGGCCGGCGAGGCGGTTGACCAGCCGATCTATGATTACGAACTGCATGACCGCTCGAAGAAGACGCGGCGGATCGAGTCTGCGCCGGTGCTGATCCTCGAGGGCATCCACGCGCTGTCGATGCCGAAGATCCGCTCACTGATTGACCTGTCGGTCTATGTCGACACGCCGGACGACCTGCGGCTCGCGCGCCGCATCCGCCGCGACGTGATCGAACGAGGCCGCACGGTCGATTCGGTGCTGATGCAATACATGTCCACCGTCCGCGCCGCGCATTACCGCTTCACCTATCCGGCAATGTTCGAGGCCGATCTGGTGATTGCCGACGAGGGCGTGCCCGCTTACGGCGACGTGAAGCCGTCGGTCGATGCGATCGAGCGGATGCTGGCGCCGGTCCTCGCGCGTCTGCAGACAGCCGGTGTGATCTGACCCGAGGGGCGCCCGCGAAAAACAAAGGGGCTCTGATTGGCTGACAATTGTCCGGCTGCGACCGTACGAGGAGAGCTCCCTGCGTGAGATTGCTGATGCCCTGTCCATGGAATGACAGAAGAGCCGCCCCAGGACCGCTTCGGCCGACGGAGACGGCGAACTGCTTATGGACCGCGCCTGAGCGAGTGAAGCAGGCCTTGTGCCGGCCCAGCGCGCAGAAGACGCCAGATCCGATGGAATAACGGTGGTTCCTCAGTTGCCTGAGCTTTTTCCTGAAACCTGAGCCATCAAAGCTCTCCATCGGTTGCAAACACGCAAAAGCCTGCAGGAACCCGCAGTTCCAGGATGTCGTCCACGCGGGTTAACCATCAAGGGCTTATCCCCGGATTTCTGCCCCGTTCCCTTGCAGAAGGCTCATGCTCTGGCGGCTTCATCCTTGCACCACCGTTTCCACATCCCGCGACAGGCCTCTTCGAGGTGGCGGGTGAAGCCGGCGCCGTCGCAGAAGGGCGAGCCTGCAAGACGGCTGCGCAAGGTGGCATGCAAGGCGGTCCGCCGGTCCTGGTCGGCGGCCAGCTTCGCCGCAAGGTCGACGTAGGCCTCTTGTGAGCCCGCGACCAGGTCAGAAAGCCCCACGGTTGACAGGATGCTTTCGCTCACCCGCCCGGTCCAGGTTCCCCCGCGCAGGGTCACAACCGGTGCCCCCATCCAGAGGGCTTCCGCTGTGGTTGTGCCGCCCCCGTAGGGGTAAGGGTCGAGGGCAATATCGACCCGGTTGTAAGACGCCAGCAGGTCGGCCCGCGGCGACGGCCCCTCCAGAACAAGGCGGTCCGGCTCTATTCCATGGCCGGCGAAACGCTCCCGCACCGCCTGGCAGACGGCGGCATCGGCCAGTTGACTGGTCTTGAGGAGCAGGCGGGACTGGGGAACGCTTTGCACAACCCGTGCCCACAACGAGACGGTGTGCGACGATAGCTTGGCCAGGTTGTTGAAACTGCCGAAGGTGATGGGCCCCTGCACATCCCTGGGGCGGACTGGCACGTCCATGTCCGGGGGCATGAAACAGAGGTAGCTTCCGGGCATACGCCAGACCTGCTCGGTGAAAGCATCCTCCTCTCCCGGCGGAACAACGAAGCGGTCGGCCAGCACGTAGTCCATGGCGGTGAGGCCCGTCGTGCCGAAATAGCCAAGCCAGCTGACCTGGACGGGAGCGGGCCGGCGGGCAAACAGGGGCAGACGGTTGAGGGCCGTATGGCCGGACATGTCGACCAGGATGTCGATGGCGTCCGCCCGGATCAGTGTCGCCGCCGCCTCATCGTTCAGGCCGCGCAGGCGCCGCCAGTGATCGGCGTCTGATTGAAAGGATGCGGTCAGGTCATCGTCCTTGAGGTTGTTGGAATAGCAGAAGACCTCCACCGCGTCTGAGGCGTGATTGTGCAGGATGGATTGCAGGAAATACCCAACCGGATGGCGGCGCAGGTCCCCTGAGACATAACCGATGCGCAGCCTGCGATCAGGGATCGGGGCGTTGGCGAAAGCCTGGGGAGCGCCGGCCCGGTTGACGCTTGCCCCGAATGCACGGGCCTGCGCGGCAATGGCGCCGCGGGCATCGAAAGCTCCGTAATGCAGGGCCAGCAGCTTGTTGCTGTGTGCGTCAGCATAGCCTGGCCTGAGGCTAAGGGCCGTATCATAAGCCGCCAGGGCGTCGTCCAGACGCGCCATGTCCCTAAGGGCGTTGCCCCGGTTATAGTGCGCATCGGCAAAGTCCGGCCTGAGGCTAAGGGCCGTATCATAGGCCGCCAGGGCGTCGTCCAGGCGCCCCATGCCAAGGAGGGCGTTGCCCCGGTTGTTATGTGCATCAGCATAGTCCGGCCTGAGGCGAAGGGCGCCGTCATAGGCCGCAAGGGCGTCGTCCAGACGCCCCATCTCCCGAAGCGTGTTGCCCCGGTTATTATGTGTCTCGGCCAGATCCGGCCTGAGGCTAAGGGCCGTATCATAGGCCGCCAGGGCGTCGCCCAGGCGCGCCATGTCCTGAAGGACGTTGCCCCGGTTATAGTGCGCATCGGCATAGTCCGGCCTGAGGCGAAGGGCGCCGTCATAGGCCGCCAGCGCGTCGTCCAGGCGCCCCATGCCAAGGAGGGCGTTGCCCCGGTTGTTGTATGCCTCGGCATAGTCCGGCCTGAGGCGAAGGGCGCCGTCATAGGCGGTCAGGGCGTCGTCCAGGCGCCCCATGTCCCGCAGGACGTTGCCCCGGCTATAGTACGCATCGGCATAGTCCGGCCTGAGGCGAAGGGCCGTATCACAGGCGGCCAGCGCGTCGTCCAGGCGCCCCATGTCCCGAAGGACGTTGCCCCGGTTATAGTGCGCATCGGCATAGTCCGGCCTGAGGCGAAGGGCCCTGTCATAAGCCGCCAGGGCGTCGTCCTGACGCCCCATGCCATTCAGGGCGTTGCCCAGATTGGAGTGGAAGGCCGGGTTCGACCGGTTTGCAGCGATGGCCATGCCGATCAGGTCCACCGCAACCTCGTTGCGGCCCAGCTGGAAGGCAATAACCCCCAGTAAATGGTTCGCATCGGCGTGACGGGGGTCGGCCTCCAGGATCTTGCCGTAGAGGGTTGCCGCCTCCTCCAGCCGCCCGCTCTGGTGATGCTGAAGGGCAGCATTAAGCGCTTCGCCCGCCGGATCAGACCTGATCCCCGACTTTGCGTCTGCGCGGCGCTGTTTCCTGTTCATACCGCCCCTTACCCTCAACAGCTGACGTTTCGTACCGGCTCATCCGGCCGATCGTCAGCGGCATGGAATACCGATTCTCTGCCTGTCTGTTTCAACGGGTAGCGACAGGAGATCAAGATGCCGGCCAGGAAGGTTATTGGGGCCCTGAGCGTACGCGGCCGGGCCCGGTTGAAGGCGGATCAATCCGGAGGCGGGCCGAACTGACCGGGCCACGCGCGGATTGCGGAGGTGCCCGGAGCCACATAATGGCGCAGATTGCGCGACTGCGTGCAGTGCGGCAGGAGTATCCAGCTGGGCCAGCAGGCTCAGACTGGGCGGCTATCAGCCTGCTTACCTCGGATGCCGCCGACCGCGCGCCCGCGCCAGGCCTTCCCGGATTTCTGCCCCGTTCCCTTGCAGAAGGCTCATGCTCTGGCGGCTTCATCCTTGCACCACCGTTTCCACATCCCGCGACAGGCCTCTTCGAGGTGGCGGGTGAAGCCGGCGCCGTCGCAGAAGGGCGAGCCTGCAAGACGGCTGCGCAAGGTGGCATGCAAGGCGGTCCGCCGGTCCTGGTCGGCGGCCAGCTTCGCCGCAAGGTCGACGTAGGCCTCTTGTGAGCCCGCGACCAGGTCAGAAAGCCCCACGGTTGACAGGATGCTTTCGCTCACCCGCCCGGTCCAGGTTCCCCCGCGCAGGGTCACAACCGGTGCCCCCATCCAGAGGGCTTCCGCTGTGGTTGTGCCGCCCCCGTAGGGGTAAGGGTCGAGGGCAATATCGACCCGGTTGTAAGACGCCAGCAGGTCGGCCCGCGGCGACGGCCCCTCCAGAACAAGGCGGTCCGGCTCTATTCCATGGCCGGCGAAACGCTCCCGCACCGCCTGGCAGACGGCGGCATCGGCCAGTTGACTGGTCTTGAGGAGCAGGCGGGACTGGGGAACGCTTTGCACAACCCGTGCCCACAACGAGACGGTGTGCGACGATAGCTTGGCCAGGTTGTTGAAACTGCCGAAGGTGATGGGCCCCTGCACATCCCTGGGGCGGACTGGCACGTCCATGTCCGGGGGCATGAAACAGAGGTAGCTTCCGGGCATACGCCAGACCTGCTCGGTGAAAGCATCCTCCTCTCCCGGCGGAACAACGAAGCGGTCGGCCAGCACGTAGTCCATGGCGGTGAGGCCCGTCGTGCCGAAATAGCCAAGCCAGCTGACCTGGACGGGAGCGGGCCGGCGGGCAAACAGGGGCAGACGGTTGAGGGCCGTATGGCCGGACATGTCGACCAGGATGTCGATGGCGTCCGCCCGGATCAGTGTCGCCGCCGCCTCATCGTTCAGGCCGCGCAGGCGCCGCCAGTGATCGGCGTCTGATTGAAAGGATGCGGTCAGGTCATCGTCCTTGAGGTTGTTGGAATAGCAGAAGACCTCCACCGCGTCTGAGGCGTGATTGTGCAGGATGGATTGCAGGAAATACCCAACCGGATGGCGGCGCAGGTCCCCTGAGACATAACCGATGCGCAGCCTGCGATCAGGGATCGGGGCGTTGGCGAAAGCCTGGGGAGCGCCGGCCCGGTTGACGCTTGCCCCGAATGCACGGGCCTGCGCGGCAATGGCGCCGCGGGCATCGAAAGCTCCGTAATGCAGGGCCAGCAGCTTGTTGCTGTGTGCGTCAGCATAGCCTGGCCTGAGGCTAAGGGCCGTATCATAAGCCGCCAGGGCGTCGTCCAGACGCGCCATGTCCCTAAGGGCGTTGCCCCGGTTATAGTGCGCATCGGCAAAGTCCGGCCTGAGGCTAAGGGCCGTATCATAGGCCGCCAGGGCGTCGTCCAGGCGCCCCATGCCAAGGAGGGCGTTGCCCCGGTTGTTATGTGCATCAGCATAGTCCGGCCTGAGGCGAAGGGCGCCGTCATAGGCCGCAAGGGCGTCGTCCAGACGCCCCATCTCCCGAAGCGTGTTGCCCCGGTTATTATGTGTCTCGGCCAGATCCGGCCTGAGGCTAAGGGCCGTATCATAGGCCGCCAGGGCGTCGCCCAGGCGCGCCATGTCCTGAAGGACGTTGCCCCGGTTATAGTGCGCATCGGCATAGTCCGGCCTGAGGCGAAGGGCGCCGTCATAGGCCGCCAGCGCGTCGTCCAGGCGCCCCATGCCAAGGAGGGCGTTGCCCCGGTTGTTGTATGCCTCGGCATAGTCCGGCCTGAGGCGAAGGGCGCCGTCATAGGCGGTCAGGGCGTCGTCCAGGCGCCCCATGTCCCGCAGGACGTTGCCCCGGCTATAGTACGCATCGGCATAGTCCGGCCTGAGGCGAAGGGCCGTATCACAGGCGGCCAGCGCGTCGTCCAGGCGCCCCATGTCCCGAAGGACGTTGCCCCGGTTATAGTGCGCATCGGCATAGTCCGGCCTGAGGCGAAGGGCCCTGTCATAAGCCGCCAGGGCGTCGTCCTGACGCCCCATGCCATTCAGGGCGTTGCCCAGATTGGAGTGGAAGGCCGGGTTCGACCGGTTTGCAGCGATGGCCATGCCGATCAGGTCCACCGCAACCTCGTTGCGGCCCAGCTGGAAGGCAATAACCCCCAGTAAATGGTTCGCATCGGCGTGACGGGGGTCGGCCTCCAGGATCTTGCCGTAGAGGGTTGCCGCCTCCTCCAGCCGCCCGCTCTGGTGATGCTGAAGGGCAGCATTAAGCGCTTCGCCCGCCGGATCAGACCTGATCCCCGACTTTGCGTCTGCGCGGCGCTGTTTCCTGTTCATACCGCCCCTTACCCTCAGCAACCCGAGCATTTTCAACCGAAGTCGCCACTGTCGGCGGGAAGTCAATGTGCCCAGACAAGGCTTTTAAAGCGGGGTGCGCAAACCGGAGCTCACGCAAACTGCTTTAAACTGCGGCCCGGTAAGGGTGCTCGTCGTGAACAAAATCCATCAGCCTGCCGCCATGTTCGATGAGGATGGTTTCGTAAGTAATGCCATTGCGCTCGATCTCTCCCAGGATGTCGGCCGCCCGCCATTGCGGCGGAATGATGATGACCTCCACGGGATGGTCCTTCAACCAAAGGCTCGGACGGATGTCCTGCCCGGTGCCGGGCACGAAGGTTCCCGCCTTTCCAGCATCCGAATCCACGACGATCGGGAAACGGCCGGCATCCACGCCATACCGGCACATGAAAGCGGCCGACTTGCCGGTTCCGCCCCACACCGCCACCCGCTTGCCCGATTCATACAGCTCCCCCAGTTGCTGCGAAATCAGGCCAAGGGCAGCCGCACTATCCTCACGAAAGGCGACAGCCTCCTTGATGAAGGCCGTCGGGAAGGGAGCCCCCCCCAGGCGGACGATGCCGAAAATCACCTCATTGCCATAGCTTTGGCCGATCTCGATGATCTGTGCCTGGCACCTGGTCAGCATCCTGACAAAGGATGTGGTGGTAAACTGGGAGCTATGTTCATAGTAAAAATCCACCGTGCGACCTGCCGCCACGGCATTGTCGATGCACGGGACCTCGAAATAGGCCAGGGGCGTGACCCCCAGAACAGACGCCGCCGCCGCAATCCGCTGCAGGAACCCCAGTGGGTTTACCAGATGTTCAAGCACATGCCGGCTCACGATCACGTCCGGTCGGATCTCCGCCAGATGCCGTGCGGCGTCAAAGTATTCCTTGCGCAGATCCAGGCCGGACACACGCCCGTCGGCGCCGTGCGGGTCAAACCCAATGAAGCGCCCCTCGGGACGTTGCTGGCGCAGGGAGGCGAGGAACCCCCCATCCCCATAACCTACATCGACCACGACCGGGGCCTTGGGCAGGCGGCTCAGTATATCACGGGACCGCCGGACAATATGCTCCGACCACAAAACCCCGTCATTAAACATCAGGTTCGGTTTGTCGGAATAGGGAACCTGAGCGTAGTCGAAGGCCATGTTGTAGACATGGCCACACTCTGTGCAGCGCACAAAATCCAGCGGCAACCGGGGCAGAGTTTTGGCCTCGTCCATCGACGCCGGCCACGCAATGGTCGCTAAAGGCTGGTGACCGCCATCAAAGAACGCAATCGCCACATAGTGCCCGCACGCCGGGCATGTTGCCTCCCGGAAGTCCGCCAGGATCCCAGCGTCCACTTTTCTAGCCCCCTTAACGCCGTGTGCTGCGAATCTCCTTAACCACGCCGTGAAGCCCCGGCAACCCCGCGCGGCAGGCTGGGCTGGGTTCTGAATGTCTCAGTTTCGTTGTCGGTCACGCTCCCGCCCTGACCTGCGTCAAAGGAAACTGCGGATCGCATCCGCCGGCTTCTTGATCAGCGCGTGCTTCGGCACTTCGGCATCCCCCGCCGGATAGCCCGCCACGAGGAT
>Ga0315904_10009154_pt1 | contig 12989 bp, 11 predicted proteins | sample LakEriMetagenome_6_FD_203529 | JGI IMG/M metagenome (GOLD analysis project Ga0315904, IMG submission 203529) | Freshwater fungal communities from buoy surface, Lake Erie, Ohio, United States - Buoy 12 MA120 | ecosystem: Environmental > Aquatic > Freshwater > Lake | place: USA: Lake Erie, Ohio... | reverse complement strand
AAAAGTCCCTGGCGAAATCTCAGGCTTTTGGAGAACGCTATCGATTCGCGGATGCGAATCAAAACAACAACCTATAGTGATGTAAGGCAAAAGCCTTGCCAGTTTTACTGGCACGGACTTTTGCACATCCTTATAGGCCCTTAGCAAAGATTGCCCTTACACAAAAAGCCTACTATAGTTTCAAGGTGTTTCTTATCTAGGATTATTTTATGAAGCGATACTCCATTTCCCTCTGCGCTCTAGTAGCAATGACGACTATCAGTGCAGCAAATGCCGAAGTTAGGATAGCCACCGTTGATGTCGCCCGAATCATCAACGAGGCACCATCCGCAAAAGATAAGAAGAAGGAGCTTGATGTAGCTTCAGAGGACGCTAAGAAGAAGCTAGAGGCAAAGGGCAAGGATCTCCAGGCGCTCAAGACTAAGCTTGAGGCTCAGAAGGTTGCTCCGGACTCAAAAGAGGCCGAGTCTTTCCGAAACAAAGCTCGAGAGTTTGAAAGGATGCGCGCTGACATGAAGGCCGACCTCGAAAAGAAGTACGTAAAGATCAACAAAGAACTGAGCGAAAAGGTCATGGGTAAGATCGAGACCTACGCTAAGGCCAACAAATACGACCTAATCATCGATAAGAGCGAGAAGTACCGAGGACCGGTGCTGTTTGGCACTTCATCTGCGGATATCACTGACGAGATTCTAGGAGATTTTTAACACCTAAGAAGATCTCGCAGCGAATGTTTTCACACTCACTCGGCACCTTACCGAATCTGGAGCATAAATCCTAAAGCGCGCTGTAGTGCATGCCGAAGTTGCCGGCATGCAGTTGCGGATACCACAAGTATTGCTATGCGCGTTTTTCGTATGCGGTCAGGTCTTAACAGCATCAGCTGATCCGACTGATGAGCTTTCGACTCTATTCCGCCCAGTCTCTAATTCTCAACAGGTATCGTCTATAGAGCCCGTCAAGGTGACTAAAGAGACACACCCCTCAAAGCCCGCTATGGATGCACCCAAAGCACCACGTTCTTTAAGGGATCTATTTTTAAAATCCAAACCAGCAAAGCCAAAAGATCGCCACCTTGAAAAGATCTCTGTCGAGCCCTGGATGCCTGGGCGCGGGTCTCTCGGAGTACAGCTGCAGGTCACCTGGTAAAACTCACCCGGCTAACTTACGGCTCTCAAGGTAGGGTCCCAGCTCGGTTGTTTCATAACAGTTCGCATACCTAAATTTATTGTTCGAAAAACCTTCCAAGAAAAGCCAGCTACGCTATTATAAACCGAGTAGTTGCTAAAGCCACGCAGACGTAAGCCTCGATGATGCCCACCGATTCACCTCAACTCCTTGCGTTACTCAAAGAGCATTTTGGCTACTCTTCTTTTCGTCCATTACAAGAGGAGATTATCAAAGAGACGCTAGCTGGCCGTGATGCACTTGCCTTATTACCGACCGGTGGCGGCAAATCGATCTGCTATCAGCTACCTGCGCTCGCGCGGGAGGGGTTAACTCTTGTGATCTCACCTCTGATCGCTCTGATGAAGGACCAAGTCGATGGACTACTTGAAAACGGCATCTCGGCTGCATTTCTTAATTCAAGTCTGAATGAAGAGAGCTCAAAAGACACCTGGAGGAAGCTGTATCGCGGTGAGATTAAAATCCTCTACCTTGCGCCTGAGCGACTCCTGCTTGAAGGAATGCTTGAAACCCTCGATAGCCTGCGACTTGAGTTCGTCGCCGTAGATGAAGCGCACTGCATATCATCGTGGGGACACGATTTTAGACCAGAATACAGGGCTCTTAAGAAGATCCGCGAGCGCTATCCCCACGTGCCAATACTAGCTCTGACAGCGTCAGCGACTGAGCGAGTGCGTTACGATATTGTGGATATGCTAGGCATTCCCGAGGCCAAGCTTTTCGTCGCTAGTTTTAATCGCCCCAACCTCTCATATCGCGTCATACCGCGTATGGAGCCGATCAAGCAGATCCTTGAGGTATTGGCCGATCACCCCGATGAGACCGGAATCATCTACTGCCTAAGCCGCGATCGCACGGAAAGCGTTGCTGAGGAGCTTACCCGTCGAAGGTTTAAAGCCGCAGCCTACCACGCTGGACTATCAGGCGACGAGCGTGCCCGCAGACAGGAACAGTTCGCACGCGACGAGGTTCGGATCATGGTCGCCACAGTGGCGTTTGGAATGGGGGTTGATAAGCCTGATGTGCGATTTGTGATCCATCACGACCTCCCTAAAAACATCGAAAGCTATTACCAGGAAACGGGGCGCGCGGGACGCGATGGACTTCCGAGCGAGTGCGTACTGCTGTACAGCTCAGCCGATGCTGCCAAGCTACGAAACTTTATCGACCAAACCTCCGATCCGCTCGAACGCGAAGTGGCAGGCAAGCAGCTTACTCAGCTGCTCGCTTTTGCTGAGGGCTCAGAGTGTCGCAGAGTATCTCTCCTACGCTACTTCGGCGAGGAATATCACGACGACCAGGGCAATCGCTGTACCTCGTGTGGAGCGTGCGACAACTGCCTCACGCCCCGAAGCGAGGTTGATGGCACTGAGATCGCTCAAAAGATCCTTTCGTGTGTTATGCGCGTTGTAAAGCACAGTGGATTTTCAGTGGGACTGGGGCATATCGTTGATGTCTTAACAGGGGCTTCCACCGAGAAGATTCGCAAATGGGGCCATGAAAACCTATCCACCTACGGTATCGGCCGCGGGCGCCCTAAGCAGGAGTGGCTATACTATGCGCGCGAGCTTCTTTCCTTGGGGCTTTTAAGGATCAACACCGAGAGATTCAACGTGGTGGAGGTCACGGCTCTTGGCACCCGCGCCCTTAAAGACAAACAGCCGATCATGCTCAAAGCCCCTCTTGTAACCTCTCGGCTCAGCTCGGATAAGAAAGCACAGCAGAGGAAACAGCTAGGAGCGATCGAATACGATGCTGCTGCGTTTGAAAAGCTACGTATGTGGCGCATGCAGACAGCTCGCGCAAAAGGGCTGCCTGCCTACATGGTCTTTAGCGATGCGACTCTTCAGAACATCGCAGCACGAAAGCCCTCGTCTCTGAGCAGCTTAGGCACGATAAGTGGCATTGGAGATAAAAAGCTCTCACTCTACGGAGAAGAGCTGCTTGAGGTGTTACGCTCATAGCAAAAAATTAGCAAAAACCTAACCCGATGAACGACTGGCGATCTAGAGCGACAAGGCTTTTCTGATCACCTCAAGCGTTTGCGGCTCTCGCAATGCAGATTTACCAAAGCCTGGCTGTGCGCCAATCTGCACCGCCTGCTCTTGATACTCAGGATAATTTGATACCAGCATAACCGCGCTGGTTTTTAGGCCCACCAACTCTTTGATAATCGACATACCATCAGAGCCATCGATATCGAGCACTCGATTAACCAGAACCAGAGCAACATTTCCCCCAGCTAGATAACGATCCACATCGCCCTTGGTGTGCGCCCTCACAACCGAAACGCCAAGACTCTCAACTACCCGCTTAATCGAGGCGTGATCGAGATCGCACTGACCAAGATCGACAACTATTCGCTCTGCTCCCATAGTTGACCTCAAGACTGCTAAAATGACGACACGCCCTTGGTATCTGCCACCAACACCTCGGATGCGTATCCTATAAAAAGTCCACTCTCAATAACGCCGGTCAGAGCTTTGATCTCGCGCTCAAGCCCAGCCTCAATTCGCGAGAAGGTGGCGTCTAAGATAATATTCCCCTTCTCAGTGATCACTGGCCCATGTTTTCCACTGCCCGTACGTAACGATAGCTCAGTGGCCCCCAGTTGTCGTAATGCACCCTCAACAATAGACTTGGCCTCCGGTAGCACCTCGACTGGGACAGGACAGCCGACCCCTAACTGCGAAACCAGCTTTGAATTATCAACGATTATCGTAAATTGCTTGCAGCGCTTTGCAACTAATTTCTCCTGAAGCATGGCGCCGCCCTTGCCTTTAATCGCCCAGCGATCTTTGGTGACCTGGTCTGCACCATCAAATCCCCATGATAGCTGCCCCTGAAAGGCCTGGTACAAGACGTGTATTCCAAGCTCCTGACAGCGCCAAGCACTCTGATACGAAGTCGGCACCGCCGACACCAACAGCCCCTCCTCTACGATACGCTTACCTATCGCCACGAGAGCTGCATCAACCGTGGTTCCCGTACCAACCCCCAACACATCTCCGTGCCGGACACGTTTTGCTATTTCTTGAGCTACTTTTTCTTTCATCATACTATAGCGCTCTCCAGTAGTCCGTAGCGAGCCCCCGGCTTTTGGAGAACGCTATCGATTCGCGGATGCGAATCAAAACAACAATCTATATCGATGTAAGGCAAAAGCCTTGCCAGTTTTACTGGCACGGACTTTTGCACATCGATATAGCGTTAGCCTACTCTTGGTTACGCCGCGGGGGAAGCCTAAAGTGTGCGCACAACAACTCTACGACCCGATCCATCGATGAATCGAGCGAGCGCGTCGCGCCAGCCTACGCGCCTCCCTGATGCCCTCTAGTGAGCTGCGCTCCCACAACAAAACCCCAAACAAAACCATTGCGTTTCTTACAACAATCCCCCACAGAAAAAACAGCACCCCATCACGCAGGCGCCAGTTGTTGAGCTGTAGGAGAAAGCGATTTCGCACACTGTACCTGTTTAAGATCGCCGGCAAGCTACCACGCCTCTCTGGGGTAACCACTCGCACATGCGCCGCGTGGGCTCGCGGCTCATACCAGCACCGCCAATGCTTACGTCTAGCTCGCCAACATAGATCTGCATCTTCTCGATAAGCAAAAAAAGCTTCATCAAATAACTGCGTGCGCTGTGACGCCTCTGCTCGTAGCTGAGGATAGATAGCATAAACCGACTCATCAGAGATCGTTTTGGGAATAGACAGATCAACCACGCACTGACGCGAGATAAGCAGACATGCTCCTGTGCCCCCAAACACAAATTCAGCCCGATCAAATTGCCCACTATCCCAGTCACCGGCACCCCTATCGAAGTGCCTACACGCGCGCGTAAGCTCCATCCCCGCTGCATCGAGTACTGGTGGATAGATCGCTTCAAGCGATGGTAGGGCTCTGAGTAGCTTAGGAGTCACCAAACCTACTCGCTCTTCGGCTGAAAGATGCCGCACCATCTGCGTGAGACAGCTAGGACCCATGCCCACATCTGGATTAAGCACAAGCAGCGAGCCGTATCCTATGCGCAGGAACTCATGCGCACCTTGATTATGCCCACCACAAAATCCGAGGTTTTCAGAGTTTCGAAACAGCGAGACCCCCGGTCGTATAAACGGCTCGACCAGCGCTATTGTCTGATCTGTTGAGCCGTTATCGGTAATCCTTACCTTTAGATTCTCACCAACGGTATAACCCTCCTGCGCAAGAACCATCTCAAGACACTGAACGATCGACTCCTGGCTGTTCCATGTAACGATGTGAACAAAAACTGAGGGACGTTCTTCCATACAGTGAGCCGCGGGGGTGGGTTACCTCTTAGCCTGCGCAGAGCGCTTATGTTCTGCGATAATAGTTGAGAATATCTTACTGAATAGCGGCTGACTTGGGCGAGGCACTTTCTTTCCGTTCACCCAGAACGATGGAGTTGACTGCAAACCCAACTGGTTACCTTCGTTGATATCACTGCGAATCTTCTCAAGGTAGCGCTCAGAGCTGACGCACTCTTCAACCGCTTGCTGATCGAGCCCCAAAGTCTTTGCGCCCCGCTCTAGCAGCTCGCTTTTGCGAGCCGGAGTGTCGTCTACGTCCTCAAGGACTGGGTCGGTAAAAACAAAATCAAGCGACTCCCAAAACTTACCCTGCTCCCCAGCACAACGCGTAAAGTGCGCTGCGAAACACGCCATGGTGTGCATTGGTCCGGTTATTCCCGGATTACAAGCCGCATCAAGAGGGTAATTTTTAAACACAAGTCTGTATTGACCCTGATACTCCTTAAGCAACGACTCCAATCCGACATACGTTGCACGACACCCTGGGCACTCAAAGTCTGCAAACTCAACAATTTGAATCGGCGCACCCAGTTCGCCTTTTGAGTAATCCTTAAAAGCCCCGGTTCCCCCTAAGTTCGGCAAGGATCCGAGAGGCGCTGCCTGCCACTCCTTAAAAAAGTTCGCTACATCAGGCTGCGAGTGAGAAGCGTTGTTTGCACCTAAGCGACTCGCCAAAGCATATACGATCTGCGGTGAAGCGGCGCTGATAACCGCTGTAAGAAAGAGCGCTAGCAATCCACGCACTTGCGCGCGCTGACCTGCAAAAGCCTCTTTCACAAAAATCCACAATGCGGCTGCGCCTTCAGCAATACCTTTTACAAAACCGCTCTCTCGATGGTTAAACCATGCCATACCGAGCAGTAAAAAATTGATCGCATACAACCCTAGACACAGCAAACAGTAAGCCCCGATAAGAAACTTAGAGATCGCAAACAAAGCAACAGAAACAATCGAGGCCAGAAAGGCACTAAAGAGCGTAATCCGCCCCGCTACTCGCCCACTCACGGCACACCCCGGTCCTGAAAACACAAGTAAGCCCAATAAAGATAGGTAGAAGAATATTCCGTATGCTGCTACTGGTAGACCAAAAAACGACGACCACGCACTGGCATTAACTACTTCGCAATTCACTTTCTGCGATATATTACAGAAGCTCGGGCCCGTAGCTAATCCGCGCGAGAAGATTACATACTCGTACAGCGCCACCACGGCCACCAAAAGCCCAGCCATCACCAGCACAAGCTGTGGCTTTTTCAATTTGCTTTGAGAAGATTCGACTGCTGCCATCATACTTTGCACGTGAAGGCTTAACGCCTACGGTAGTCGAGGTTACACAACACCCCGCTTTAACGCCGCTACGAGCTAAGTATTAGCCAAAATCAGTAGATATTCAATCGAGAGAGATTATAGTCGATTACGGAGCAACAGCACCGTCAGCATCGCCAAACAATAGCGGTGGCTTGCGAAGATGGAATCCGGATTGCGATAGCTTAACCCAGATCTCCTGCAGTATCTCTTTATTCTCCTTGTCGAGCAGATCGTAGATGGCATCTAGGCTCATGACCTGGTTCATCGCTGCCATAGCGAATATCGGGGCAGCCTCTTCCTTTAACAGCTTATCACGCACATCAGTGATGAAGGCACACAGGTCTGCCTTTGTTGAGATCTGGAGCGTGTCCGCGCTTCCAGCACCGATAGAGTTGCCTGTGACTTCGATCTTGGTTTCTTTCTTTTTCTTCATATGTATTACCTATCTACTGGTATAATCTCTATGGCCTGGTTATATCGCGTTGGATTGTCATTTGGGTCGATCACCAGCGGTGCTTCTATAATAACAGACCTGGTTTCAAGCCGTCGAGGCTCAATGCCGGCTTTTATCAACTCATTAACAACCTCTCTTGAGCGCCGATCCGTCAGGTGTTGAATATACGTGGTGTCAGGAGCCCCAACACTCTTAGCATACGCAGCAACAACAAGGCGTGAGTACGGCATACGATACTCGTTTAGCCTAGCAATCTCCTGGATCATGCTCACGCCCTGTGGACACAGTTTAGCCGAATCGCCACTGAAGAAAAGATCAGCGGGGTAGATATCTCTGGCGGGATGTAGCGCCATGCGCCGCTTGTAGTGGTTTGCTAAAGCATCCTGTGCAACAGTTCTCCTCTGCTCAATGGCGATCTGACGCCCCATCTCAAACTCTGTATCTTCTATCTCATCTTTGATTGCACCGTGAATCATCCCCGCGGCCGCCCCAAATCCAGCACCAATTGCTGCTCCTGGGCCCGTTGCCACGCCCATTTGAAAGCCCATCACAGCCCCTGCACCCGCACCCTCTAAAGCCCCAACAGCCGTGCCGCTAAAGCGCTTGTCTGGCCCCGGTACTGGCTTTGACGAGCATCCGATATTGATCACCACAACCGCAAAGAGGCTGAGTGCGCCAAGAATTTTAACCTTCTCACTTTTCATGCATCACCCTAGTTGTTGAAGCCCCCAAGAATACAGAGCTCCATACATAGGATGACGCGCAGGCCGATAATGTAGCGGAATAGCTATCGGAAGCCGCACAACTGTCGAAGAAAAAGAGCAGCTCGCCTAACAGTGTTAGACTTGACAGGTTTACAGCGGTAAAATTAGCGCCTTAGCCCTACCGAGCTGGTGGCAGAGAAGCGGTTTCGTCAAAACCCAGTTTGTGTAGGTCAAACCCGCTCAAACGACTGCCTGGCTTGCCGCGCTCCTGCTCAAGAGCAGCTAGGGCCTGCTGATTGCCGACCACTACCACAACAAGCTTAGTCGGATCCCACCGCGCCGCGGCTACCGACGTTACATCGGCTGGCTGCACTGAGTTTATTTTTGCTAAATATGTCTTGTCATAGTCAACCGGGTATTCAAGCAACTCTTGACTCGCAACTCGACTAGCGACCTCATCTTTGGAATTAAAGTTAAACACGTACGAATTTGTGATCGCCAACTTCTTCTCATCTAATTCTTCATCTGTGGGAACTTGACGTTGCAGATCCTCAAGCACGGCAATAGATTCATCGATCGCTGACCCCGTCGACGCAGCCTTGGTCTGCACGAAGACATAATTTGTCCCCCGCACTCGCCCTGGAGAGATTCCACCGTACACTCCGTACGATAAACCAAGCTCAGTCCGCACGCGCTTCATCAAACGAGAGCCGAATCCACCAGATCCGAACACTTCGTTGAACACATCAATAGCCGGATAATCAGGGGTGAACCGAGCAACTCCAAGTTGACCGAACTTCACCGAGGCTTGAGCAAAAGGCAGCGTTATAAAATATATCCCTGGCTTCGGTTCCTGCGGTACCGGAGGAGGCGGCGGCAGAGGCTCGCCTCGCGGTGTCCACCCACCAAGAAACTGCTGAGCAAGCTCTACAACTTTAGACTGCGATATCTGCCCAGTCACAACTAAGTACGCCCCATCAGGACGCACTAAGTGGCGATGCAAATTGAACAGATCGGTTTGGGAGATTAAAGATATATCACGCGAGCGCGAAACCTTCCCGTACGCCGAATCGCCGTACACAAGCTGCAAAAACGCCAGCCCCGCCACAGTCGATGGATCTTCAACACGGCGGCGAATTCCCTCTAAAGATTGGCCCTTCCACAGAGCCAGACGATCCTTCTCAAAACGCGGACGTAGGACCACATCGGAAAAAATAGGAAATACTCGATCAATATCCGACGCCAAACACGAGAAAGAAACCCCACCGTATTCCGCTGAGAAGGAACTCGACACGCCTGCCGCTAATTTTTCAAGCTCCTTATCCAGTTCGTCAGCAGAGAGCTCCCCTGCCCCACCCGAGCGCATACCATCGCCCATCGCCGAGGTTGTGCCGACTGGATATTCGCTAGCCCACAGAGAGCCTCCTCGAATCAGCAGCTTTCCCCGCACCAGGGGCAATTCGTTATCCTGTAAAAAGATCACCCGTAGGCCGTTTGGCAAACTCCAGCGTACAGGCTCTGCTGGAACAAATCGCCGCACCTCGTCTGACTGCGAGTGCGATGAAAGTGTGCGTGAACGCAGAGCACACCCAGAAATAGCTACACTACTGACCACCACACCGACAGCAAGCAGCGCGGTCAGCGCAACTCTACAACACGTCCTGGACGCGCCGCTTGTTGAACGCCTTGCATTAAAACAACTTGAGACTCTCATACCAATTCTCTCTGTATTGTCGGCGAAGAGGCTACTCATCACTTTGATCGCTCAATCGTCGCAATAGTACGCTGTGAAGAAACGAGATACTGCGCCGCCACTCGCTTCACATCTTCAAGCGAGACCTGCATCATCTTGTCATACCATTCCACCGAGGCCTTCCACGTCCCATAAGCCAACTGAGAAGTAGCAAAATCAAGCGCCAGCGACTGGTTTGAACTTAGGTGGGCGAGGTACTCCATACCGATGGAACGCTTGGCGATCTCAAGCTGTTCAGCACTTGGACCGTGTCGCTTAAATCGATTGATAACCGCATCAAAGGCATACATAAAAGTATCCGGAGAGTGCGGGGCCTTTACCGAGCCAATGAACATAAGCAAATTGGGGTATGCTACGCCTGGACCCTCATCCTGTCCGATGCTGGCTGCTATTTGCTTGCGCTTGACCAGCTCCGTATAAAGCGGAGAGGTTCTCCCTCCCGAAAGAATCTCGGCCAGAACTGAGATCGGCGGATCGTCTGGATCGGGATAGTTTGGTTTGCGATAAGCGATAATCACTTCTGGCGAGGCTTTCATTGAGATATCAGCCCGTCGCTGTCCCTCCTGCGGCCCCTCTTCGGTAATATCGCGCTCAACTTCTTTGCCAGGAGCGATCTTTCCAAAGTACCGTTCGAGAGTCTGAATGTCCTGCGCCGGATGAACTCGACCAACGAGGCTAATCACCATGTTCGATGGCACGTAGTAGCGCCGTCTAAAACTCTCAAGCTGTGATGCCGTGATAGCGCGGATATCGCGTTCGTAACCGATGACGGGCATGCGATACGGGTGCCGCTGGTAGGCAACACTCAAGAGCTGTTCGTACAGCTTGCCACCAGGATCGTCCTCGTAGCGCATACGGCGCTCTTCTAACACCACATCACGCTCCTGATAGAATTGGCGCATGACCGGGTCAATCAACCTATCCGCCTCCATCTGGCACCAGAACTCAAATGCCGACCGCGGCAGGCTGACGAAATATTTCGTGAATTCTTTATCGGTCGTAGCGTTCTGCCCCACAGCGCCCTGCTTCTCATACCTCACGGTAAAGTCATCAGCGATCCACAGCTCACGAAGCTTGCTGTGAATTTCATCCCACTCCATCTTCTGTTCAGCTGAAAGCTTCTGTGCCGCGTTTGAAGCGGCTGCAATCTCTTCTAGTCGATCGAGGAGCTTTTTCTCTTTGACGTAATCCTTTGTACCGATAGTACTCGAACCTTTAAACGCCATATGCTCAAACAGATGCGATATACCTGTTTGACCAACGGTCTCATCGCTCCCCCCCACTCGCACCACAACCGCCCCTGCAAAAACCGGTGCCTCTCCGCGCTGATAAAAGATAACCTTGATGCCATTGGACAGAGTGTACATCTGTACCTTCTGCGTCATCTCTCTAAGGGCGCTCGCGGAGTCGTTAGCAAAGGCAACGAGCGGCGCCAAAAAGATTACGGCCGCAAACGCAATCGCTGAGTATACGTGACAAAGGGTTCTGGGAAATGTAAACAGATTCATAGTAATCAAAGTAACTGAAGGTTACTTACCAGCGCAAAAAGATACAAGAGCAGAGCGCACCCCTTTGGACCCTAAAACCCCCGGTCTTGACTTATTTATGCCAGACAAGAATGATTCCGGTTTAACGAGGAGTGCAAATATATAAGCCCCTCAGCCCCACAGCCGGGGCGATTTCGCTTGAGCCTCACTACGAGGGTCATGAGTGTTACTAAAAGAAGGCATGTTACTAAAATATTAGGTAGGTAAGGATTTGCGTATGGGCTCTATCTTCGCTCTGTTCCCCGGACAAGGCTCTCAGAAAGTAGGCATGGGTAAGGATCTAGTTGAGACATATCCATTAGCCCAAGAGTTATTCGCCAAAGCTGATGCAGCGCTCGGATTCAGCCTCTCTTCGATCTGCTTTGAGGGGCCCCTTGAGAAGCTCACACTGACAGAGATCGCTCAACCAGCAATCCTGACTGTAAGCACGATCTGCTTTAGACTTTTTCAACACAGCCAGAAGGCAGCCTCTCACGCCATCGTCGCTGGTGCTGGTCACTCGCTGGGAGAGTACTCGGCTCTTGTAGCGGCTGAGGCGCTCTCGTTTGAAGATGCGGTGCGACTGGTCAACAAGCGCGGTAAGTATATGCAGGAGGCTGTACCCGTTGGCACCGGTCGCATGGTGGCAGTGCTTGGTAAAGAGGTGGCTGAAATCGAAGCAGCGCTAACCCCTTCAGGGGGTGAAGTGGCCCAGATCGCAAACATCAACGCCCCGGGCCAAATCGTAGTAGCCGGCTCCGTGGAAGGTGTGCAGCAGTTTATTACCAAGCTAGGAAACGCAAAGGTTATCGAGCTTACGGTGAGCGCCCCATTCCATTGCGATTTGATGAAGGCGGCAGAAGAAAAGCTCCGCACCGATCTCGCCTCAGTAGAGATCAAAGCGCCAATCTTCCCCGTCTATCAGAACTACACCTCCGAGGCATCGAGCAATCCCGAAACTATCAGAGAGAATCTCGCTCTACAGGTGTGCGGTCGCGTGCGCTGGGTAGAGTGTGTGCAGCATGCTATCTCAAACCACAAGCCGGAATCTGTCTGGGAGTATGGCGCCGGAAATGTTTTAACGGGTCTTGTAAAGAGAATTGAGCCAGGAGTGGCACGAGTTAATATAGACTCGCCTCAGTCACTCCAGGTTGCAGCGTAGGAGAATGAAGACTATGGCACAGGTAAAAGCGATGATACTCACTCTCCTCTTAAGCGGTTTCGTGGGATGTATTGGAGCCGGCGCAAATTCGGCTGTAAGGCCCGGCGAGCCGGGAACCTTCCCTACTGTGACTGGGATCAATCTTGAGGGGGAGGAGAAGCAGATTCCACTTGAGCTGCCCGGTTCGCTGCGAGTGCTATGCGTAGCGTTCGAGCGCCAACAGCAAGAGGATGTAAACACCTGGATTGATCGCCTAACGCCTGAAGTGCTGCAGCAAAATGACCTACTCTTCTACGAGCTACCAGTGATATACGAAGCCTCGCAAGCCTTTAGGTTGTGGGTAAACAACGGTATGCGCGCAGGAATCCGCGACGACCTGGCGCGCCGACGCACATTCACCGTGTACACCGACCGCCAGGCCTTTATCGCAAATCTTGGCCTGTCGCTCGCTTCGATCTCTACTGTGCTGATCGATAAGTCAGGAAAGATCCTATGGCGCGCCGATGGTCCGGCAACAGAGTCAAGCTTTGGTGAACTGCTAAAAACTGCGCGCGAGGT
>Ga0315904_10009151_pt1 | contig 12990 bp, 6 predicted proteins | sample LakEriMetagenome_6_FD_203529 | JGI IMG/M metagenome (GOLD analysis project Ga0315904, IMG submission 203529) | Freshwater fungal communities from buoy surface, Lake Erie, Ohio, United States - Buoy 12 MA120 | ecosystem: Environmental > Aquatic > Freshwater > Lake | place: USA: Lake Erie, Ohio... | reverse complement strand
TGATCGATGAGCTCGGCGGCGGAGAGTGTTCCGAGCCGTGCCAACGCGTCGATGATGGTGGCTTTCACCAACTCCGCGGCGGCGTCATGGTCGCGATGGGCGCCGCCTTTGGGCTCTTTGATCACGCCGTCGATGATGCCGAGTTCGGTGAGGTCGTCGGCGGTGAGCCGGAGCGCGTCGGCCGCCTGCTCTTTGTAATCCCAGGTTTTCCAGAGGATCGACGAGCACGATTCCGGAGAGATCACCGAATACCAGGTGTTCTCCATCATGTACACTTCGTTGCCCATGCCGATGCCGATGGCTCCGCCGGAGGCGCCTTCGCCGATCACGATGGAGATGAGCGGAACCTTGAGCATCGCCATTTCCTTCAGGTTGCGGGCGATGGCTTCGGCCTGGCCGCGTTCTTCGGCTTCCAAGCCGGGAAACGCGCCGGGCGTGTCGAGCAAGGTGACGATCGGGATGCCGAATTTCTCGGCGAGCTTCATCAGCCGGAGCGCCTTGCGGTATCCTTCCGGATTCGGCATTCCGAAATTGCGGTACTGGCGCGATTTCGTGTCGCGGCCTTTCTGCTGACCGATGATCATCACGGATTGTCCGTTGATCGTGCCCAAACCGCCCACGATGGCTTTGTCGTCGCCGAACGAGCGGTCGCCGTGCAGTTCCATGAACCGCTCGGTGATCTTGTAGATGTAATCGAGCGTGTACGGACGGTCAGGATGACGCGCGAGCTGCACACGCTGCCATCGGGTCAGGTTCTGATAGATGGTGTCGCGAAGCTCTTCGACTTTGGCTTCGAGGCGTTGGATCTCCGGCGCGAGAACCTTGTTGTCGCCGATATCCAACTTTTTCAATTCGTCGATCTTCTTCTCCAGCTCGAAGATCGGTTTCTCAAAATCGAGGTAGTTCATTCCGGTGCGTGTCCTCTGTTTCGGATGAGCAGCTAATATACCACTTTAGAGCGAGCGGGTGAGGCTGCGCAGTTTCAGGGCGATCACCATGTACATGGCTTCGATCATGATCGACCGCGACATTTTCGACACCCCTTCCACCCGTTCACGGAAGATGACGGGCACTTCCTTGATGCGGAAGCCACGGTCCCAGGTGCGCAGATGCATCTCGATCTGGAAGGAATAGCCGTTCGATTTGATGCGATCGAGCGGGATCGTTTCCAGGACGCGGCGGTGGAAGCACTTGAATCCGGCGGTGGTGTCCATCACCGGCATGCGGGTGATAATGCGCGCGTACAGGTTGGCCGAATAGCTCAGGATGAGCCTCGACAAGGGCCAGTTGATGATGCTGATGCCGGCGCAATAGCGCGATCCGATGGCCAGGTCGGCCTCGTCGCGCCGCACCACATCCACCAAGCGCGGAATGTCGTTCGGATCATGGGAGAAATCGGCGTCCATCTCGCAGATGTACTGGTAGTTCTGCGACAAGGCGAAGCGGAAGCCTGCGACATAGGCCGTTCCCAATCCCAATTTGCCGCTGCGCTCGATCAGATGCACGCGCCCGGCGTATTCATGCTGCATTTCACGGACCACGCTGGCGGTGCCGTCGGGCGAACCGTCGTCCACCACGAGCACATCCACCAGCAAGTAGCTGTTCATCAGCTTGGTGATCATCCGGTCGATGTTCTTCGACTCGTTGTATGTGGGGATGATGACAAGGACTTCCGATCGCATGCTTATTGTCCTTTCCCGGTGATGACGGTGACGATGGTGTTCAACAGGATCTTCAGGTCCATTCTAAGGGAAATATTCTCCACATAAAACAGGTCGTATTTCGTCTTTTCGACCACATCCTCGAACGACTCGTCGTATTTCCATTTCACCTGGGCCCAGCCGGTGATGCCCGGTTTCACGCGCAGACGGCGGCTGTACAACGGAATCTCTTTCTTGAACCGGTCCACGAAATACGGGCGCTCGGGACGCGGACCCACCAGGCTCATGTCGCCTTTCAACACGTTCCACAACTGCGGAAGCTCGTCGAGACGCAGCTTCCGCATCCACAAGCCGATGGGCGTGATGCGCGGATCCTGTTTCTGCGCGAAGACGGGACCGGTCGCTTTCTCCGCATCCGCCACCATCGTGCGGAACTTGTAGATGGTGAATTCGCGGCCATGCAGCCCGACGCGGTTCTGCGAGAAGATCGCGGGACCGGGTGACGTGAGCTTCACCAACACCGCCACCAGGAGCATGACGGGCGACAAGACCACCAGGATGAGCATCGAAAACACCACATCCATCGTGCGTTTCACGACTTTCTCCCACGAGGGCATGGGATCGGGCATCACTTCGATGAGGGGCAGACCGTGGATCTGGTTGGTCTGGTTCATGCCGCTGATGAGCTGATAGAAATTCGGTACGAGTTTGACCGACACATCCGGAATCTCGACGGCGTCGAGGATGCGGATGAGGACATCCTCGTGGGAGGGGTCGATGGCCACGATCACATCTTTCACACCGTGTTCGAGGATGAGCCGGTTGATGTCGTCGATGGTGCCGACCACGGGAAGGCCGTTGAACTCGGCGGCCGAATCCTTCGCTTCGGAGATGAAGCCGATCACGTTCATGCCCGACAGCTTGTGACGGAGGATGTTCTCATGGATCTGCATGGCCATGTCGCCCATGCCCACGATGAACGCCTTGTGCACGCCTTTGCCCTGTTTCACTTGGCGGATCTGCACGCTGAGCAGGATCATGCGTCCGATCGTGAGCGACACGAAGACCGTGATCCAGTACATCAACGTCACATATTTCACGGAATCGAGGTTGCCGCGGTCCCATCCCATCGAATCGATGAAGAGCAGGAAGAAGAGGATGAGCACGCCGATGAGGGTCACTTTCAGCACCCGGATCACCTCATCGAAGCGCGAAATCAGGTAGAGGTTGCGATAGAGACCGAACGTGGCGAGGATGAGGATCCAGAAGAACGCGACCACGATGGCGGGAAGCAGCAGGTCGGGAGGCGTGAGCTTGCGGCCCTCGTCCAACCATCCCCATTCGAAGCGAAGAAAATAGAAGGCGTACCACGACCCGATGAGGGTGAGCGCGTCGACAATGAAAAAGGGGGCGGTATCGCGGAAACGATCCATGAAAAATGGGTAAATTTGCGCCTTAAATATACGAATCCCATTGTTCACCCTACGTAAGCGCTCCGCGGGCACCAAAGCCCGGCTCGGTCGGCTCCAAACCGACCATGGCACCATCGAAACTCCGATTTTCATGCCGGTGGGCACGCTCGCGACCGTCAAGGCCGTGCATCAGCGCCAGCTGAAGGATGTGGTGAAGGCGCAGATCATCCTCGGAAACACGTACCATCTGTATCTGCGTCCCGGCATGGACATCATGCGCAAAGCCGGCGGCCTGCACGGATTCATGAACTGGGACCTTCCGATCCTGACCGATTCGGGTGGGTATCAAGTGTTTTCGCTCGCGTCTCAACGCAAACTCGAGGAAAAAGGCGTGGTCTTCAAAAGCCACATCGACGGAAGCCTCCATTCGTTCACCCCGGAGCGGGTGATGGAGATCGAACGCGACCTCGGATCCGACATCATGATGGTTCTGGATGAGTGTCCGCCGTATCCCTGCGAGCGCGAGTACGCCGTGAAATCGATGCATCTGACCCATCGCTGGGCCGCGCGATGCAAAACCGCGTTCGCTGAGATTCCGGCGCGGTACGGACATCGCCAGCATCTCTTCGGCATCGTGCAGGGCAGCACCTACCCCGATCTGCGGGTCGATTCGGCCAAGGCCATCGCCGACCTGGATTTCGACGGAAACGCCATCGGCGGCTTGAGCGTGGGCGAGCCTGCGCACATGATGTACGAGATGACCGATCTGGTGACCGAGCATCTGCCTGCCGAGAAAGCCCGCTATCTGATGGGCGTCGGTACGCCGGCCAACCTGTTGCACAATGTGGCACTGGGCATCGACATGTTCGATTGCGTGATGCCGACCCGCAACGCGCGCAACGGCATGATCTTCACCCGGAACGGGACCATCAACCTGCGTAACGCGAAGTGGAAAGATCATTTCGAATCGGCGGATGCGGGTTTTCCGTCGGTCCTCTGCACCGACCACACCTTGGCGTACATGCACCATCTGTTCCGCTGCGGCGAACTGCTCGGACTCGAACTCGCCTCCGTCCATAATCTGCAGTTCTATCTCTGGCTGATGCAGGAGATCCGCGACCGCTTGGAGAACGACACGTTCGACGAGTGGTACCTGCCCATGGCCAAGCAGCTCGACCAGCGCCTATAAGCCCTGGTCGTGGATGCGGCGCTGCCACAGCGCCTGAAGCATGAGTCCCAGATCCATCCACACGCTGTGGTTCTGCACATAGAACCGTTCGTGGTTTTCGCGCTCGACCTCGGTTTTCAGCCGCGACTCGTTCAATTGCCGCAGCCCGGTGAGCCCGGGTTTGTAGTACACCGGCATCGGATGGCGGTCGGCCACCAACGGTGCGCCCACCATACTCAGCTTCCCGGTGAGGATATATCCCAGCAGCATGAACCGGTTGGTCCACCGATACTCGGCATAGGGTTCGAAGAGCTGGATGCGGGTGGGATGGGTCTCTTCGGCATACAACCTCACGCGGCGCAGCAACGCGCCTTTGCCATGCGCCCGGAGCATCGCGAGGAGTCCCGGCACCGCGGTCACGAGCAGAAAGACCAGCGCGATCGCGATGTCGAGGTTGCGCTTGATGAATCGGTTCCACGGGCGGCGGTAGGGGATGTCGAGGTCGACCAAGGCGATGTCGTCGAGGTATTCGACGTTGGATTTCCCGATGATGAAATCCATCGACTCGGGCACGAGCTTCACGGTGACCAGCGGATCGCGGATCTGCGACATCAGGGCGAGCATGTCGCCGGTGGGGATCGCCGACCCTGAGAACAGGATCTGGTCGATGCGGTGGAATCGGATGAGATCGGGGGCGTGTTCGGGCCGTCCGATGATGGGAACGTCTTCGAAGGTGTCGGTCCAGGGCGATTCCTTCTGGATGAGGACACCCACGAGATCTGCGTTCAGGTCGACCTTCGACCTCAGGTTCTGGATCAGATGCGCGGTCTGCGGACCCACCCCGATCAGCAGGATCCTCAGCCGGGTCACGGACGGGCCATCGGTTGGAGCGCCGCGTCGGAAGGAGGTGGCCAGGCGCAGGGCGCCGAGGGTGACCGAGCTCGACAGGAAGCCGAGGAGGAGGATCCAGCGCGAAAAGGCGTATTCACGGAGGAAGAACGTGATGAAGGCGAGGATCGCGAAGGTGAGGCCCGTGGTTTTGAGCAGGGCGGCGATCGACCGTTTTTTCGCGCCGTGGAGGTCGTTGTATTTCGCCAGGGCGAGGAAGAGGAGGCTGGCGAGGGCGTGCAGCAGGATGAAACCGGGCTGATAGGCGTCGGGCATGTCCGATACGTCGATTCCGTAGCGGGCCATGAACAGAAGCGTGAGAAGGGAGTTCAGCAGGGCGAGGTCGGTCAACGGCCAGGCGAGGCGTTTGAGGACGGTGAGCAGATAGGAACCGACGCCGCGGAGCACGATGCCCGCCCGGACGAACAGTTTGATCCAAAACGTGTACCGTGCGCTGTAATGCTTCTCAAAGAACTGGTACATGGCCTTGTTGAACAGGATCACGTAGTCCAGATTGTCTTTCTTCGTGCTTTCCCCCTTGTAGTGGATGATGGATGTGGACGGCACGTAGTCGATCCCATAACCGGCCAAGGCAATGCGATAACACAGGTCGATGTCCTCGCCATACATGAAGAAGCGTTCGTCGAACCCATCCACCTGCTGAAGCACGTCGGTGCGGCAGAACATGAAGGCACCCGACAGAACCGGCACCGGACCGGCCTCATCCTCCCCGAGCGACGTCACATAATATTTCGAGCTGAATCCAAGGACCTTGTACAGGGCGGAAAGCGGGGTCGGGATGGATCGTTTCGACTCTGGGGCGAAACTGCCGTCTGGGTTGAGAAGCTTGCATCCGGCCGCGGCGGTGTTCGGATGGGCGCGCATGTGCTCGAACAACGTGGTGAGCGTGTTCTCCTGGATGAGCGTATCCGGATTGATGATGAGCGTGTAGGTTCCGGATGCGAGACGGATGGCTTGGTTGTTGGCCTTCGCGAAGCCGACGTTCACGTCGTTGCGGATGAACCGTAGATCGGGAAACCGGGAGGTCAGGAATTCCTGGGAGCCGTCGGTGGATGCGTTGTCGACCACGAAGATTTCGGTGTCCAGACCGGCCGACGCATTTCCGATGGAGATGAGCAGGCTGGCGACATATTCCTTCACATTGTAATTGACAATGACAATGGAGATGTGGGGAGTGGACATGGTCGTAAAATAGAAAAAGCCCTGATGCGAACACGCATGCAGGGCTTTTAAAAAAAAGATGAGGTGGCGACCTACTCTTCCGCGAATTGCAGTACCATCGGCGCAGAGGAGCTTAACGGCCGTGTTCGGAATGGGAACGGGTGTGGCCTCCTCGCCAAAGCCACCTCATCAAAAAGGGGCATAACGGGAAGAAGGAAGAAGAGAACGGGAGAGGTCGGATCGAGGTCCGGCCCGCAGGCCGGAAGCTGAAGGACAAGACGAAAGGACGATTAGTACGGCTGAGCTGAACATGTTGCCATGCGTACACCCTCCGCCTATCAACCTGGTCATCTGCCAGGGTCCTTAAGGGAATACTTATCTTGGAGTAGGCTTCGCGCTTAGATGCTTTCAGCGGCTTATCCCGTCCGAACATCGCTACCCTGCACTGCAGCTGGCGCCACAACAGGTACACGAGCGGTTCGTCCAACCCGGTCCTCTCGTACTAGAGTCAGATCTCCTCAATATTCCTAACGCCCACATTAGATAGGGACCGAACTGTCTCACGACGTTCTGAACCCAGCTCGCGTACCGCTTTAATTGGCGAACAGCCAAACCCTTGGGACCTTCTCCAGCCCCAGGATGCGATGAGCCGACATCGAGGTGCCAAACCTCCCCGTCGATTTGAACTCTTGGGGGAGATCAGCCTGTTATCCCCGGAGTACCTTTTATCCTTTGAGCGATGGCCCTTCCATGCGGAACCACCGGATCACTAAGCCCGACTTTCGTCCCTGCTCGGCTTGTAGGCCTTACAGTCAAGCTCCCTTATGCCTTTACACACAACGCACGATTGCCGACCGTGCTGAGGGAACCTTTGGGAGCCTCCGTTACTCTTTAGGAGGCGACCGCCCCAGTCAAACTACCCACCATGCACTGTCTCCCGACCTTGTCGGGATTAGAACTCAGCTAAGCCAAGGGTGGTATTTCAAGGATGACTCCACGACGGCTGGCGCCGCCGCTTCCCAGTCTCCCACCTATCCTACACATGACACAACCAAATTCAATGCAAAGCTATAGTAAAGGTTCACGGGGTCTTTCCGTCCCAATGCGGGTAGCCGGCGTCATCACCGGCACCACAATTTCACCGAGCTCATGGCCGAGACAGTGCCCAAGTCGTTACACCATTCGTGCAGGTCAGAACTTACCTGACAAGGAATTTCGCTACCTTAGGACCGTTATAGTTACGGCCGCCGTTTACCGGGGCTTCGGTCAAGAGCTTCGCTTGCGCTAACCCCCTTCCTTAACCTTCCGGCACCGGGCAGGTGTCAGTCCCTATACGTCGGCTTGCGCCTTTGCAGAGACATGTGTTTTTGCTAAACAGTCGCTTGGGCCTTTTCACTGCGCCCCCTGTCGCCAGGGGGGGTCCTTCTCCCGAAGTTACGGACCAAATTTGCCGAGTTCCTTAGCCATGAATCACTCGAGCACCTTAGGATTCTCTCCTCACCCACCTGTGTCGGTTTACGGTACGGACACGCGCAACAAACTACGACGCTTTTCTTGGCAGCCGGATTACCCTGACTATCCGCTCGGCCGAAGCCTCGCGGTACTGTCGGCGGTCAGCCTTCACGGGGAGCGGATTTGCCTACCCCCCAGCCTAACGCCTTTAACGCTGTATTCCGTCACAGCGCGCAGGTTTCACTTCTGCGTCACGCCTTAGCCACGCGTTGCACGTGGTACGGGAATGTCAACCCGTTTGCCATCGGCTTACCTGCTTTCAGCAGGATCACCTTAGGACCCGACTCACCCTGATACGATGAACGTTGATCAGGAACCCTTGGGTTTTCGGTGGAGGGGATTCCCACCCCTCTTATCGTTACTCATGCCTACATTTTCTCTTCCACACGCTCCAGCAGACCTCCCGGTCCACCTTCACCGCCTGCGGAATGCTCCCCTACCGATCGCATTGCTGCGATCGCACAGCTTCGGTTCCGGACTTATGCCCGAAAATTTTCGACGCCGGGACGCTCGACCAGTGAGCTATTACGCACTCTTTAAAGGAATGGCTGCTTCTAAGCCAACCTCCTGGTTGTCAAGGCATCCCAACCTCCTTTGATCAACTTAGTCCGGATTTGGGACCTTAGCTGGTGCTCTGGGTTGTTTCCCTCTCGCGACAGGACGTTATCACCCTGCCGCTGACTGCCCGCCAGCTCCCTGTGCCATTCGGAGTTTGTCAAGGTTTGGTACCCGGTGAAGGGCCCTAGCCTAATCAGTGCTCTACCTGCACAGGTCTGTATGCGGACGCTATACCTAAATATATTTCGGGGAGTACGAGCTATTTCCACGTTTGATTGGCCTTTCACCCCTATCCACAACTCATCCGGTAGCTTTTCAACGCTAATCGGTTCGGGCCTCCACGAGGTCTTACCCTCGCTTCACCCTGGCCATGGATAGATCACGTGGTTTCGCGTCTATGCCGGTCTACTGGCGCCCTATTCAGACTCGCTTTCGCTTCGGCTCCACCCCTGAGGGGCTTAACCTCGCAGACCAGCCATAACTCGTAGGCTCATTATGCAAAAGGCACGCCGTCACATCACAAGGATGCTCCGACTGGTTGTAGGCACACGGTTTCAGGTACTATTTCACTCGCCTTCTCGGCGTTCTTTTCACCTTTCCCTCACGGTACTGGTTCACTATCGGTCATGGATGAGTATTTAGCCTTGCCAGATGGTGCTGGCGGATTCACGCAGGATTTCACCGGTCCCGCGCTACTCAGGATCCCCTCCAGATTCAGCTCGCTTCGCCTACGGGGCTCTCACCCGCTGCGGCCGGCCTTCCCATGCCGTTCGACTCGCTCGCTGTCTCGTTATGAAGGTCCTACAACCCCGGTACGGCACGCCGTACCGGTTTGGGCTCGTCCGCGTTCGCTCGCCACTACTTGCGGAATCACTGTCTTGTTCTCTTCTCCTCCCCCTACTTAGATGTTTCAGTTCGGGGGGTTCGCCTCCCCTAAGGGATACCTCGATCGCTCGAGGTGGGTTGCCCCATTCGGACATCCATGGATCAACGCTTCTGTGCAGCTCCCCATGGCTTTTCGCAGCTTGACACGTCCTTCTTCGCCTTCCCATGCCTAGGCATCCACCGTGTGCCCTTACTATCTTGTCCGTCAATCTCCGGCCAACCAGCCAAAAGACCAACGATCTTCTTTCTCTCGTTCTCTTCTTCTTTCTTACCCATTATGTCAAAGAACTACGTGGAGCTAATCGGAGTCGAACCGATGACCTCCTGCTTGCAAGGCAGGCGCTCTAGCCAGCTGAGCTATAGCCCCAAAACCTCGGATGTGGGCCTGGGAGGAGTTGAACCTCCGACCTCACGCTTATCAGGCGTGCGCTCTAACCACCTGAGCTACAAGCCCATCAGGCGCGGTTACTGAGTCTATCCGCGTAGTATGTAATAAAACGACAAGGGGATCGCATAGCGAGAGAGGAGCCGAAACAGGGTTGGTCTTACTCCATAAAAAGGAGGTGATCCAGCCGCACCTTCCGGTACGGCTACCTTGTTACGACTTAGCGCCAGTCATGAGTCTTACCCTCGGCACCTTGCGGCGACTTCAGGTACTACCCACTTCCATCGCTTGACGGGCGGTGTGTACAAGGCCCGGGAACGTATTCACCGCGCCGTAGCTGATGCGCGATTACTAGCGATTCCACCTTCACGGAGTCGAGTTGCAGACTCCGATCCGAACTGAGAACGGTTTTCGAGATTGGCATCCACTCGCGTGGTAGCTTCCCTCTGTACCGCCCATTGTAGCACGTGTGCAGCCCCGGACGTAAGGGCCATGATGACTTGACGTCGTCCCCACCTTCCTCACTACTTGCGTAGGCAGTCTGGCCAGAGTCCCCACCATTACGTGCTGGTAACTGACCATAGGGGTTGCGCTCGTTGCGGGACTTAACCCAACACCTCACGGCACGAGCTGACGACAGCCATGCAGCACCTTCATGCACGCCCCGAAGGGAATATCTGTTTCCAAATACGTCGTGCATGATTTAGCCCGGGTAAGGTTCTTCGCGTTGCATCGAATTAAGCCACATGCTCCACCGCTTGTGCGGGCCCCCGTCAATTCCTTTGAGTTTCACCGTTGCCGGCGTACTCCCCAGGTGGTATACTTATTGCGTGAGCTGCAGCACTGATCCCGCCGAAGCGAGACCAACACCTAGTATACAACGTTTACGGTGTGGACTACCAGGGTATCTAATCCTGTTTGCTCCCCACACTCTCGTGCCTCAGCGTCAGTGTTGACCCAGCCGGCCGCCTACGCCACTGGTATTCTTCGTGATATCTATGCATTTCACCGCTACACCACGAATTCTACCGGCCTCTGTCATACTCAAGACTCCCAGTATCCAAGGCAATCCTACGGTTGAGCCGCAGACTTTCACCCCAGACTTAAGAACCCGCCTACGCACCCTTTACACCCAATGATTCCGGACAACGCTCGCACCCTCCGTATTACCGCGGCTGCTGGCACGGAGTTAGCCGGTGCTTATTCAATCGGTACCGTCAGAACAGGTCGAAACCCGTTTGTTCTTTCCGAATAAAAGCAGTTTACAATCCATAGGACCTTCTTCCTGCACGCGGCGTGGCTGCGTCAGAGTTTCCTCCATTGCGCAATATTCCTCACTGCTGCCTCCCGTAGGAGTCTGGCCCGTGTCTCAGTGCCAGTGTGGCTGATCATCCTCTCAGACCAGCTACGCATCATCGCCTTGGTGGGCCGTTACCCCGCCAACTAGCTAATGCGACGCAGGCTCATCCCAGGGTAAGTCACCCCTTTGGCAGCCAGGTCCATGCGGACCAGCTGCGTTATGCGGTATTAGCCCGCCTTTCGGCGGGTTATCCCCCTCCCTGGGGTAGATTGCCTACGCGTTACTCACCCGTGCGCCAGTGGTCTTGCCATTGCTGACAAGACCCCTTTGACTTGCATGTGTTAAGCCCGCCGCCAGCGTTCGTCCTGAGCCAGGATCAAACTCTCCATTGTAAATAAAACAATTAAAGATCCAATCCCAGGCTCCTCATTTCGTACATCTCAGAATTTTCCAAGAGCTCGCTATGCGATTTCCTCGTCGTTTCATTTCCTCAAAGAACAAACTCCCGTTTCCAGGCGCAGATTCCTAAGTTACACACTTCAGAACCCACTTGTCAATAAAACCTGCGAAATCTTTTCAATTTCGCCATTTCCGGTTTTTTTGGCAGGCCTCTAATATACGACGGAAAGTTCTCGGTTGTCAACAAATTATCGACATCGGCCCATCTTTCACCGAACACCCAACCGCTTCAGCTTGCTCTGCAACGTCGTCGGCTTCAACCCCAGCTTCGCCGCTGCCCCATCGGGCCCGTAGATCCGCCCGCCGCACGATTCCAGCACCTGTTTCAGGTACCCCGCCGTCTGCTCCTCCCAGCTGCGCACCTCGGCCTCCGACGTCGGCGCCGAACCGCCCGCCACCATCGACATCACCCATCGGCGGATCTCGTCGATGCCCGCTCCATCTGGCGGCGTGCTTCGCGCGATGCGCTTCGCCTCCGCCGCGTCGATCGGCACCATCGCCGAGAGCCGTTCCAAGGTGTCGGCCACCAACGCCTTCACATCCTCCGGACGGTACCGCATCGGCGCGACGGTCACCACCTGGAAATTCTGACTGAAATACCACGCTTCGTTCAGCATGCCTTTGGTCCGCGCCTGGTCGGGCGACACGTCCGACGCCACCACCCCCACCACGCCCCGCATCGGCAGCGGCTCTTTCGTCTTCAATACGCCCACATCGTCGATCAGAAGCACGCTCCCTTCCGGCACACCGGCGCGGAGCGCCTCCCTCGTGGCCACCACCACGGGCTTTCCGATCATCCCCGCGTATCTGCGGGCCAAGGTCTTCTTGCCAACCCCCGCATCGCCGGTGAACCACAGGGCTTGCGACTGCCGAGCCCATAGCGGCATCCTTCCCAGCAGATCCTTGAACTGCGCCGATTCGGCGATGAACCCGCGACCCGCCACCGTCGGCGCATCGCCGCGGGCCCGGTCCAGCGTCACCACCATGAGCGGCGTGCGGCTCGACGCGCTCTGGAACAGCTTGAACGAATAGTCGAGGGCCACCTCGGCGCCGCCCACATCCGGCAAGACCGTCTTGCCGCGATGCTGAGACGCCGGCAGATGGCTCCGCTCGGCCAATTGATCGATGAGCGCGTTCACCACGGGCACCAGCATTCCCCCGGGCTCCGATTGCATCACGAAATCCTGCGGAGTATACCCGAGCACCTCTTTGACGGCTTCGTTCGTGTAGATGAGATGCACCGATTCGTCCGATTCGATGCGGAAGACGAGCAGCAGCGAGCCGACTTCGTCAAGGATGTCGCGCCAGAAGGCCTGGTTTTGTACGGTTTTCATAAGACGTGGGAGTGATCTTCCTCGTAATGCTTGAGGTATTTCACGCCGGCATAGAAGAACGGCGTGTCGAGCAGCGCGGCGATGAACTTGAACAGATAGGCATTGAAGATGAGCACGATCAAGGCCGACAGGCTGTTCACGTTCTCACCCAGATTGCCCGCCATATATAGGATGCTGAGAATGGCCACGGTGTCGACCATCTGGCTCACCATGGTGGAGGCGTTGTTGCGCAGCCAGAGATGCTTC
>Ga0315904_10009150_pt1 | contig 12992 bp, 14 predicted proteins | sample LakEriMetagenome_6_FD_203529 | JGI IMG/M metagenome (GOLD analysis project Ga0315904, IMG submission 203529) | Freshwater fungal communities from buoy surface, Lake Erie, Ohio, United States - Buoy 12 MA120 | ecosystem: Environmental > Aquatic > Freshwater > Lake | place: USA: Lake Erie, Ohio... | reverse complement strand
CACCTGATGCCTGGCTGCACGAGACTCATCCAGCCCGCCGATGATGGAGTCGTCCGCACGCAGCCCGGGCAGGTTTTTCCATGGCGGAACATCACCCTCGCTATCGAAAAACGCGGTGAGGTCGCTTTTCAATCCGCCACGCGCCACATCGGCGATCACTCCGAGCGAGTCCGCGGTGAAATCCAGCTCATGTTTGCGCGCCCATGGTTCTCCGGCACGGGTCAGCGACATGCTGGATGCGGTGGCGAGATTGCGGATTTCATTCAGCGGAATTTCCACGCCTCCATCCATCAGCGAGGGATCTGAAGACTGCGAGGCCATCACGCGGTACCACGATTCGTTTCCGCCGGCGCGACGGTCGATTGTTAGATTGTTGCGCGGGTCGATGGTCTTGAGGTTGGCGCGCACGCCGAGATCGCCCGTCCACCACGCGTGATGTCCGGCGATGCTGCCATCGGCGCGTTTTATGACAACTTTGGGCGCTTTGACGTCGGCATCCGAGTGAAGGAGGATCGGAGAAGCGGCGGTTTCCGCGATCGGATCGCCCTTGCCGCTGACGAGCCATTCCATGAAGAGATCGCCGTTGGCGACCCTGCCCGTGGAGCGCGCGTCGCTTAAACCGCCGGCCAGATCATCGCGGGTGAGAATGGGTTTCCCATCCGGCATCGTGGTCCGCCAAGCCCCCGTCCATTGGGGGTGAGCGGTGGTGTTTGAGGAAATTTCCGCGCTGGCGGAAACCCGCTGGTCGGGACCGAGAGTCCGCTGCAACTGGCCGATCGCCAGCATCAGCGCGAGGCGGGCGTTCGCCCGTGCCTGGGCATCAAGAACGGCTTGGGAACTGCGGCGAATTTCGACGGACGCGAGGCCGGTCAAACCGAGGGCGACGAGCAGGATCAGCGTCATCAGCATCAGGCTGATCACCAGTGCGAATGCCGGACGGTGGCCCGGCCGCCTGCACATGACTCGCAAGTAACTGCTCACAAACCGGCATTTACACTGCATTTACGGCCCCCGCCAGCGATTTTAAGCACCCGGCGGAAGTCCGTCCTCAAAGCGCGATCCCGTATCGGGTGCCGAGGAGATCGTTCGGGATTTCGATGGAATGGAATTCGAACCCATCGCGACTCCATGCCGATTGTTTCCATGGAGGGAGGTGAGTCTCCCTGCACCTTACTTCATCGAGGCGAGGATCTGGTCCGTTAGGGCTTGAACAAGCTTTTCGGCCTCTGGGTCGAGTTTCGCGGAGCTAGAAGAGGATGACTGGTCGGGGATGCGGCAGACGGTGCCGGGGTGAAAGTCGGAGTTGTCGCAAAGCTGGCATTCCTTCCAGTTGGCGCGCTTGTCGTCCATGCCGAGAACTTTGCGCAGGGCGATGAGTTCCTTGGCCTGGCCGCCGGTGATGGTGAGCAGTTCGCCGCCCTTGAGCTGGGAGGCCACCCAGACGGTCTTGCAGTAGGACTCGACGTTTTCCATCTTCCAGTAGGCGTCCTCGATGTCCTTGCCCCAGGTGATGACGCCGTGGTTGACCATGAGCACGGCCATGTGATCCACGGCGGCGTTGCCCACAACTTCGGCATTCGCCGGGGTGCCGGGTGTGCGGTATTCCGCCATGCCGATCTGGCCGAGGAAAACCTCCGCCTCGGGAATCATGCAGGTCGGCGGCTGGACACCGGCGACTGCAAACGCTGTGCCGTGCGGTGGGTGGGCGTGGCAGCAGGCTTTGGCCTTGGGCTGGCGTTTCATGATCGCGAGGTGCGTCATGCACTCGGAAGTGCGCTTGTATTTGCCGGCGAGCTGTTTGCCTTCCATGTCCACCAGGCACATTTGCTCGACGGTCATGAAGCCTTTGGAAACGAGAGTGGGTGTGCAGAGCACGAGGTTGTCGCCGACGCGGATGGTGAGGTTGCCGCCGTTGCCGTCGGTGTATTCGCGGTCCCACATGCGCTTGCCGATTCCCACCATGGTTTCCTTGAGCTTGGTGATGGCGGGCGAGTTGAAGAAGGCTTCGATCTCGGCGGGGGTTTTGGGGTCCTTGCCGGGAGTCCAGTGGTATTCGTAATCAGGCAGGATCGGCTCGGCCTTGGCGGTGGAAACGGAAGCCCCGCCTGCGCGGACGCCGCCGAGACCATCGCGAAGGATGTCCTTGGCCGATGGCGTGAGAACCGCACCGCTTGGGATGTCGGCGGCGGATTTCCCGGCTTTGAGAAGGGCTTCAATATCTGCTCCGGTATAGACTTTCTTTTTCATGGGATGGAAGGCTTTGGGTGATTCGGATTTTTTGACCACGGATTACACAGATTTCACAGAGGGTTTGGATTAGAGAACATCATCTGTGAAATCTGTGGTTAAATTTTCTAATCAGGCTGAGTGAGGTGGTTCGTAATGAAGTGAATCGAAAATGGCGACGGTGATGGCGTCGATGGGGATGGGGAAATCAAATGGCGCGGTGGCTTCGGCACCCTCGACGATGCCGACGATGTCACCCTCGCCCGCGCCGAGGTTGTCATAGGTGACTAGGGAAAACTGTTTGGACAGCGGCGGCCGCTTGCCGCAGGCGGAATTGAAATGTTCGGTGTCGAGTGGATTGCACATCAGCCACCGACCTCCCTTGAAGGAGGGGTCTTGGACGTTCAGGGTGACCCTGCCGATGACTTGAGCGACGCGCATGATTCAGTCGATGACGCCTTGGATGAAGTTTCTAACGGGTGATTTCTCGTCGTGGACAATGTGGCGTGCGCCGATGCCGTCGGTGGAAACGAAGACCTTGGAGTGCATGCCCGCGCCGAAGAGGTCGATGGCGACCATCGGCACGCCCTGGGGATCGCCTGCGGCGTCGAGCGGCTGGCAGAGCAGCATCTTGCAGCCCTTCAACGAGGGATGCGCATGGCTGCTCACAGCGTGGCCGACGACTTGGGCGGGGATCATTCGATTGAGTATTGAATATGGATTATTGAATATTGCGTCTCAAATGATCCGCAGATTCTCGACGAGGACGCAGCGGCGGATGCGGGTGAAGGTCTTGGGAGTGGTGATGCCTTCACCGGTGGTGGTGGCGATGGAGTAGGAAAGATAGCCCTCGCCGCCAAGGCCGAGGCCGGCGACGGAAGCACCGTTTTTCACGAAGATGGTGGTGTCCATTTCCTTTGCCATGTAGGTCATGTGATTCACATCGAGCGTGTGGATGATGGCGGAGTGGCGGTAGTTGTGCTCGGCCCGCTTGGCCTCGCGGACGGCGGTTTCAAAATCCGGGCAGGAGACGATCGGCATCATCGGCATCATCTGCTCTTCCTGCACGAAGGGGTGATCGGCATCGGTCTCGGCGAAGAGCAATTGCGTGCCGGCCGGGATGTTGGCTCCGGCATGTTCGGCGAGTTTCGATGGATCTGCACCGACGAGCGCGCGGTTGACGGAGGCGTGGGCGCAACCACCGCCTTCGCCAGGCTTGATGGTGAAGGCCGCGGCGGTGAGTTTTTCGAGTTGCTGCGCGTTGATGCGGGCGGCACCGGCCTTGGTGAGTTCCTCGCAGAAGCGGTTGAAGACGGAGGCCACGACGAAGACGACTTTCTCGCCGATGCAGAGCAGGTTGTTGTCGAAGGCTCCACCCTCGATGACGCTGCGTGCGGCGCGGGCGAGATCGGCGCTTTCATCGACCACCACGACCGGGTTGCCGGGGCCGGCGCAGATCGAGCGTTTGCCGGATTTCATTGCGGCGTTGACGACCGCCGGGCCGCCGGTGATGGCGAGCAGCGGGATGAGCGGGTTCTTGCAGATGGCGTCGAAGGATTCGAGTGTCGGCTGCTCGATGGTGGTGATGATGTTATCAATTCCGATTTCGCGGAAGATCGCCTCGTTGTAGGCGCGCACGGCCATCGCCGCGCTGCGCGCGCCGCCGGGATGCGGGTTGAAAACGATGGAGTTTCCGGCGGCCACCATGTTGATGACGTTTCCGGTGAGGGTCGGCACCGAGTGGGTGACGGGCAGGATCGCGCCGATGACGCCGAAGGGCGCGTATTCCTCAAGCGTGATGCCGCCGTCGCCGCTCATGGCATAGGGCTGGAGCCATTCGGTGCCGGGGACATTCTTGGTGATCTGCAGCTTGGCGATTTTGTGATCGACGCGGCCGATCTTCGTTTCCTCCATCTCGAAGCGTCCCCATGACTCGGCATTGGAAACGGCGAGGTGCTTGACGATCTCGATGACCTTGGCACGGCCGGCGACGCCGAGTTTCTTGAGCTTGAGATGCGAGTCGTTGGCGGCCTCGGCGGCTTTGGTCACGCAATCGAACACGCCGCGCTGGCCGATGGATGATGAGTTGTTGCAACCGCAGGAGGACTTGGCGGCGGGTGCCGGGGCTGCGGGCTTGGGCTGGCCTTCGGACAGGCGTGCGACGACGGATTCGACGACGGAGCGGAGGATTTCGGGATCGAGAGTTTTCATTCGATGAAATTGGAGAGTCTTTACGAACAACCGGGCTTGAAACGGGTAACGGAGATTTGAACCACAGATTACACAGCGGGGTTTAGACGGTGATGCGCTTTATCTGGAGGGCGGCGTGTTTGAAGTTGAGGAGAAGACCGACGCGGAGGCCGGTGATTTTGAGATAGCCGATCATTTGGGAGATGTGGGCGTCGTTGAATGCTTCGACCACTTTGGTATCCACGATGACGGACTCGCCGACGACGAGGTCTGGAATCAGTTTCCCGATCGGTCGGTTTTTATAGAACACGTTGTGCTGCTTCTGCTGCTCGAAGAATATGCCAAGTTCAGAGAACTCAATGCACAAGGCATTCTCGCAGAGTTTCTCATCCAAGCCGTTCCGGAGTTCACGATGAACTTCCTGCGCCGCACCGATGATGCGCTTTGTAAGGTCAGCGTGTAGTCCTGAATCCATCATCTGTGAAATCTGTGTAATCTGTGGTTAAAAATCGCCAACCGCGCCACAAGTCAGTCGCCCTTGTAAACGGTCTTGCCGTGGACTTCGACGCGGTCGATGATGGCGACGATGGCGGCGTCCACGGGGATGGATTTGAGGCCTTGGGCGTTGCGCGCGGAACTGCCCTGGCAAAACATCACGAGTTCCCCCTCGCCTGCGCCGACTGTGTCGATGGCGACGATGGTGTTTGATCCGTCCTTGAACTTGGACGGATCCTTGTCGTCCACCAGTTTGGGACGGAGCAGGAGCAGTTTCCTGCCCACCATCTGCTCGTCCTTCTTGGTGGAAACGACTTGTCCGATGACTTCCGCGAGGAACATGGGTGGATGAGGTGAAAGTGATCAGTGATCGGTGATCCGTGGAGCGGGTAGGCCATGAATGACTTTCCCCGCTCCAAAGCTGTTCACCTCAACCTTACTTGCGCGGGGCGCGGGCGGCGGCGTCCTTGGGGAGCACTCCTTCGATGGCTTCGTCCGGACGGGCGATGACGTGGGCGCTGATGACTTCGCCACCGGCATCGGAGGCGGCTGCCGCTCCGGCGTCGATGGCTGCCTTGACGGCGGCGACATCGCCGGTGACGACGGCGTTGCACATCGCGTTGCCGATTTGTTTCATCGGACCGGCAAGTTCGACGTTTGCGGATTTGAGCATCGCGTCAACGCCGACGACGAGGCATGCGAGGCCGCGGGTTTCGAGGAGTCCTACTGCTTGTTTGGCCATGGTTTTAGTTTGTTAGTTTTCAGTGTTCAGTGTTCAGAATGAGAATCAGGAGAGTTTGCGGAAGACTTCGCGGGCGAGCACGAGTTCTTCATTGGCGGGAATGACGAGAATGGCGGCCGGCGAGTCGATGGCGGCGATGTTGCCTTCGGTGGCGCGGCAGGCGGCATTCCTTTCTGAGTCGGGACAAATGCCGAAACCTTCGAGTCCCTGGCAGACCGCGGCGCGGAGGTCGGGGTTGTTTTCGCCGATGCCGGCAGTGAAGACGAGGGCGTCGATGCCGCCGAGCTCGATCATGAAAGCGCCGATCCAGTGGCGGATGGAGTGGACGAGGCAGTCGAGCGCGAGTTGCGCGTCCTTGTTTCCGGAATCGGCGGCTTCGCGGACGTCGCGGATGTCGTTGGAGACGCCAGAGAGCCCTAACAGACCGGACTCCTTGGTGAGCTGGCGTTCGGCTTCGTCGAGCGAGATGCCGAGTGTGCGCATGGCGTAGGGGATCGCGCCGGAGTCGAGGTCGCCGACGCGGTTGTTCTGAGGCAGGCCGCTTTGGGGCGAAAAGCCCATGCTGGTGCCGATGGCCACGCCGTTGAGGATGCCGGTGACGGAACTTGAGCCGCCCAGATGGCAGGAAACCACGCGGAACGGCTTGCCGGAAACGGGTTGCGGGCCATCCAGATAGAGGCGGCGGGCGATTTGCGCGACGTCTTCGCGGTCGCAGAGTTCGGCGGAGCGCTCGGCGACGAACTTGTGACTCGCGCCGTGGAAACCATAGCGGCGGATGCCGATGTCGCGCCATGCCTTTGGAATGGCATAGTTCGCGGAAGCTTCGCTGGTCCACTGATAGAAGGCCGTTTCGAACAGCGCGACGAGTTTTGCCTTGGGCAGGGATTTGGCGAACTGGCGGATGCCGTTCGCGTAGGGCGGATTGTGCGCGGGAGCGACGGCGGCGAAGCCTTCGAGCGCATTTATCACCGCCTGATCGGCGATGACGCAACCGCTGAGGTTCTTGCCGAGCACGGTCTTGAATCCCACCGCGTCAATCTCATCCGGGTTGGCGATGACGCCATCGCGCTGCAGCGTGGCGAGGGCATCATCGATCACGCCGGCATGATCTTCCACACGCTCGTAGCCGCCCTTGGCAACGACCTCGCCCCCGCTCTCATCCATGCGGAAGAGGCGGTATTTGAAGGACGTCGAGCCGAGGTTGGCGACGAGGATCAACATGGTTGGGGCATTGGTTGCTGGATTCGGGCGGAATGAATTCCGCGCTCCGTTCGATCAACCGATCCATCCACCGAGCTTCGACAGGTCGTCGTGCGGGCGCGGGATGACTTGGACGGAGGAAACCTGTCCGAGGCTGGAGGCGGCGGCTGCGGCGGCATCGAGGCCGGCTTTGACGGCGGCGACATCGCCGGTGAAGAAGCCGGTGACGAGACCGGAACCGATTTTCTCCCAGCCGGTCATCTTGATGTCGGCGGATTTGAGTGCGGCGTCGGAGGCTTCAAGAAGTGAGACGAGGCCCTTGGTTTCAAGGATGCCGATTGCTTGTTTGGCCATGGTTTTAAGGAAGTTGATGGTTGATGGTTGAGAGTTGATGGTAACTCACGCGATGCCGAACTGGCTGAGGAGTTCGGGATGCGGACGGGCGATGACGTGGGCGGAGATGAGTTCGCCGACGCGACCGGCGGCATCGGCTCCGGCATCAACGGCGGCTTTGACGCTGCCGACATCGCCCTTGACGAGCACGGTGAGGAAGGCCCCGCCGATCTGGATTTGGTTGATGAGGGTGACGTTGGCGGCTTTGGCCATCGCGTCAGTGGCTTCGACGCTGCCGACGTAGCCTTTGGTTTCTATCATGCCGATTGCTTGGCTCATGGTGGTGTGGTGTTGGTTGTGTGGATTCTATTATTTGATGAGTTCGCAGAAAGTGTCGGGCTTGAGGCCGCAGGCGTTGCCTTCGTCGGTGTCGATGTGGACTTCCAACTTGAACGATGGATCAACGCGCACGACGAGGTTGTCGAAAGTCATGCCGAGCGGACCGTGGACTTTGAGTTTCATCACATCGAGATGTTTCACGCCGTAGAAGGCGGCGTCGTCGGGATGCATGTGGACATGCGGCTGGGCGCGAATCACGCCGTCGGGGAGTTCGAAGTAGCCGTTTGGCCCCATCAACATGCAGCCGGGCGTACCTTTTATATCGCCGGACATGCGGACCGGGATGTCGAAGCCAAGTGAGACGGCATCGGTGTAGGCGAGTTCGACCTGATTGAGGCTGCGGCAGGGACCGAGGATGCGGAGGTTGGAAATGACGCGGCTGCGGGGACCGATCAGGGTAACGGATTCCTTGGCGGCGTATTGGCCTTCCTGATAGAGACCCTTCATGGGCGTGAGCTTGTGGCCGGGGCCGAAGAGAGCCTCCACGGCGGCCTGCGTGAGATGGCAGTGGCGGGCGGAAATGTTGACCAGCAGGGCATTGGGGGCCTTCGAAGCGGCGGGGAGCCCCAGCCCGAGTTTGGCGTATACCTGCTCGCGGACCATGTGTTCGATGACGGCGCGCGGCGTTGAGGATTTGAGCGTTTCGGCCATGGATTGGCTTTGTTTTATTGGAAACTATTGACAGGTCAACAGAAAAAACCAATATTTCCCAAGAAATCACAGAAATTTCCCAACACCATGCTCGCGATCGAACGCCAACGCCGGATCCTGGATCTCCTGAACACAGCAGGCTCGCTCCGAACCATCGAAACCGCCGAATCGCTCGGTGTGACCGATGAAACGGTGCGCAAGGATTTCGAACTTCTGGAGAAACGGGGCGAGCTGATCCGGATTCACGGAGGAGCGAGCCGGCCCGAGAAAATCCGCGGAGACCTGCCCTTCACCGAGCGGCAGGCCATCCAGCGGGAGGCCAAGCAGGCTATCGCGCGGCTCGCGGCGAGCCGGATTCAGGCGAACGAGACGATTTTCCTCGATGCCAGTTCCACCGTTCTGACGCTCACCGAGTTTCTCCCCGACCTGCCGCTGACGGTTCTAACAAACGCGCTCAACGTGCTGACCGCGCTGTCCGACCGGCCGAATCTCGATCTGATGTGCACCGGCGGGCTGTTCGACGCCAAGTCCCGCTCCTTCATCGGCCTCACTGCCGAGAAGTCGCTGCAGAGATATAACATCCACCGGGCCTTCCTCTCCGGCAGCGGGCTCAACCCCGAGCGCGGCGTCAGCGAGAGCAACGCCCGCCAGGCGGCTTTCAAGGAGCGGGTCATTTCCTACTCCGAGGACATCGTCTTCATGGCGGACCACACGAAACTCGGACGAAAGGCGTCGTTTTTCTTCGCGGAAACGACGGCGCTCAGCTGCCTGGTCACTGATAGAGAGGCGGACTCCGCCTTTGTCACCGAACTCCGGGGCAAGGGAGTGGAGGTGTTGATTGGCGTGTGAAAAACAGCCTCAATCCTCGATGGTGATGCCATTGGGATCCCAGTCGATCTTCGGCAGCTCCATCTTCAGGCCGCGCATGGTATCGACCATGATGCGCGCGACGCAGAGGTTGCGATACCACTTGCGGTCGGCGGGAACGACGAACCATGGCGCGTGTTCGCAGGAGGTTTTGGAAATCACATCCTCGTAAGCCCTCATGAAATCATCCCAAAGTTTGCGGTCGGCGAGGTCGTCCGGATTGAACTTCCAATGCTTCTTCGGATTGGAGAGACGCGCCTCGAGCCGCTTTTTCTGCTCCCCCCTGGAGATGTGGAGGAAGATTTTGACGATGGTGGTCCCCTCCTCCGCAAGCATGCGCTCGAAGTCGATGATGTGGCGCTGCCGCCGTTTCCAAACCTCGGCCGGGAAAAGTTTCTTCACGCGCACGGCGATGATGTCCTCGTAATGGCTGCGGTTGAAAATCACCAGTTGCCCGGTGGGCGGAACCTTGGCGTGGACGCGCCACAGGAAGTCGTGGGACAATTCCTCGGCAGTGGGTTTCTTGAACGAGCGCACATGGATGCCCTGCGGATCGATGTGGGAAAACACATGTTTGATGCAGCCGTCCTTCCCGCCGGTGTCCATCGCCTGCATCACCACCAGGATGCGGTGTTTGTTCTGGGCGTAGAGCATCTTCTGCATGTCGCGAAGCTGGTCCTGCAGTTCGCGGAACTGTTCCTCGAACTCCGACTTGTCCGCCCCCGTGAAGAGCGACTTCTCGTTGCTGTCGATTTTGGAAAGGTCCGGCCTGTCGCCGGGTTTCACCCAATACCGTTCCAATGCTCCGCTGACTGGCATGTTTGCTTATGGTTGGCGGGACCTCCGGATGACAAGCTCCGACTGGTGAAGTTCACGCAAGTTCGAGCGCCAGGTATTCCTCGATCGCGCGCGAGGGATCGCGGGAGCGCATGAGCGCCTCGCCGATGAGCACGGCGTTGGCACCGGCGTCGAGCACGCGCATGGCGTCTGCCGGACTCTTGATGCCGCTCTCGGAAACCAACAAAACATCCTCCGGAACTTCCTCGGCGAGTTGTTCGGTGGTGGCGAGATCGACATGGAAGGTCTTGAGGTTGCGGTTGTTCACGCCGATAAGGTCCGCGCCGAGATCAAGCGCGCGCTCCATCTCGCGGAGGTCGTGCACTTCGACGAGCACATCGAGCATGAAGGACCTGGCCTCATCGTAGAGCCGACGCAGTGTTTCATCATCCAGCGCGGCGACGATCAGCAGAATGGCATCCGCGCCGGCAACGGCGGCTTCATGGATCTGCACCTCGTGGATGGTGAAATCCTTGCGCAACAGGGGTGCGGCGGAAAATTTCGAGATTTGGCTGAGATAACCCAGCGAACCTTGGAAAAATTTTTCATCGGTTAGAATCGAGAGGCAGGAAGCGCCGCCCTCGAGGTAGCGTTCCGCCTGGCGCACGGGGTCGAAATCCGGATCGATCAAACCGACGGATGGAGAGGCTTTCTTCACTTCCGCGATCACGCCGAGGCGGCCGGGGCCGCGGTCGAGCGCGGCGCGGAAGCCTCCGAAATCATTGCGTTGGAGGGCGGCGGCGCGCAGGTGGGCGGCGCGCGGCATGAGGGCTTCGACTTCGAGGCGCTTGGTTGCGATGATTTCAGCGAGTTTGTCGGACATGGCGTGCGGCCCAAACAAGGCAGAGGAGGAGGCCAGCGGCACGGAAATTTTGAAAATTTTGGCTTGTCCGTCTTAGGCCCCGGTGTAGAAAGCGCCCACGCGTTTCGCGACGCGGGCGTAGCTCAGTGGTAGAGCGCCACCTTGCCAAGGTGGATGTCGTGAGTTCGAATCTCATCGCCCGCTCCATCTTCCGCATTTCCGCAAGCGGCCGGCATCATCGGTTGATTCACGCTATCCCGATGGCATTGCATCACATCCACATTCATGGTTTTGTGATTCTGACGCGATACTGCTTCTTGGCTTCAGTCGCATTCATGTCGGTGATCGTGCGGACGTTTCCGGCATCGCTGGTGGTGAAACCGCCGAGTGGCTGCCAGTTGTCGAGCGTGCTGCTGGTTTCCACCGCATAGCTGCGATCAGTCAGGCGCGGCGAGATCTGCAGACGCATCCGGGCGGGTTCTTCCGGCAGAGGTTGTAAGGACTGGAGAAAACGCGATTGTGGATCGGTCGGGATGAGGCCTGCGATGAACTCGAATTCGTTGGGCTGCCCGTCACCGTCAGGATCTGCGGGAGGACCGGAGATCGAAGGTTCATTGAGCGTAAGCGCATCGAAGAACTGCTGCTGCCATTCCCCCATCGCGCCGGGAGCAAAACGGGCGTAAGAACGGCCGTTGGTCGCCACCCAGAAATGGCCGCGCTGATGGGGATTGAGAGCCACATAGGTCGTGTTCGGATAACGGTGGCCGGGTTTGGAGCACTCGTGCCAGACCGCGCCGTTGTCGTCCGAGTAGTAGATCTTGAAGTAAGCGTCGCCGAAACGTTTCGCGCATACGAGCACCTGGCCGTCGTAAGCGTCGATGGCCCGCACTTCGGAAAAACCGGTATTGGAAAACGGCGTGTCGAGGTAGGTCCAGTTCGCGCCGTTGTTGGTGGAACGGGCGAGCCCGAGATGGCCGTTCATGCCGCCGAACCACAGCCTGCCCGTCGCATGATCGCGGGCGAAACAACCCCAGGTGTTCCAGTCGTAGAGCTTCGTGTTGGCAGGCCCGCCGCTGGAATGTCCGGCGGAGGCCCAAGTCACCCCGCGGTCGTTTGATATGAGGAAACCCACGCCGTTCAGCCAGACAAACCGCCGTGCGGGCGCGCTTGTATCAGCTTCCACGAATACAAAGTGGCTGAATTCATCGCCCCAGTTTCCACCTGCCGGAACACCTGTCGATTTTGTGAAAGCTACGCCGCCATTCGTGCTGCGATAGATTCCCGAATTCGTGTTCGAGGTGTCATGCACGGCCACCAGTATTTCATTCGCATCATCCGGCGCCACGCAGCCGCTGATGATCTCGCTGCCTGATGGCAAACCGGTGCCGGTCACTCCGGCGACATGCACGAGCGACCATGTCGCGCCATCGTCGCCCGTCGTCACGATGGACGCGCGCCCGGCGTTCGGTCCGAAGAATGATCCACCGGTGAAATAGACCTTGGGCGAGGCATTCCCCGTCACCGGCCCGACGAGCGCCTCGGTCGCATAGGTCATGCCCACGTTCCCGAACGTGACCGGCAGGCTGCGGCGCGGATTGCGCGGTGCAAGACCGGTTTCACTCCCATCCGTGGCGATGAAGCCGATCAAATCCGCCACCGGCATGTAAACCCGCTGCGGATCATTCGGATGCCACGAAGGTTTCCACGTCACCACCTCGCCGATGCCTCGCGTCATGTAGCTCACCGTGCCGCCCGCATCCGTGGATACAAAAGGCCCGAAACCATTCGGCAGATACCAACGGTCCGCATCCAATGGATCCTGATGCAGCGACCCCCGCGACCAACCGGGGCTGGTGTCGCCCGCAAGCATCGCCGGCGGCCGCGTCCCGGTGATCGTGAGCGGCACGGTGCTCCAAGAGGCACCGCCGTTCGTGCTCTTCCTTGTCGGCCCGCCGATCCAGCCGAGCACGATCGTGGAACCATCCCGCAGCACATGGCACATGCCGACGGGGCCGTTCGCCGCGATTCCGCCGAGGACCGTCGTGGTGATGTTCGTCCATGTGGTTCCGCTCGCGTCGGACCGGTAGAACCGGTTGTTAGAACCATCCTGCACCGCGGCAAACATCACTCCGCCGGACAGCCGGGCCAGCCGGGTGACGGATGTCGTCGCCGCGTTCACCGTGACCGCCGCCCACGTGATGGCCCCGCCAGCGCCGCGCGTCCCCTTGTAAAGCGCGCTGGTGCTTCCAT
>Ga0315904_10009145_pt1 | contig 13002 bp, 8 predicted proteins | sample LakEriMetagenome_6_FD_203529 | JGI IMG/M metagenome (GOLD analysis project Ga0315904, IMG submission 203529) | Freshwater fungal communities from buoy surface, Lake Erie, Ohio, United States - Buoy 12 MA120 | ecosystem: Environmental > Aquatic > Freshwater > Lake | place: USA: Lake Erie, Ohio... | reverse complement strand
GTCGCAGGAAATCGTCTTCGCCAACTACGGCGAGACCAAGATCCGCCACTTCCACCAGCGGCTGAAGGAGTTCCTTGGCAGTTGAGGCTCAGCTGCGCCTAACCAGGTGCTCCGGCGGGCGCGGCGGGGTGAAGTCGATCTGGCGCCAGATTGCCTTGGCCGGTTCTTCCGGATCGGGAATGGCGAAGTTGAGATAGCCGAAATAGGTGGCGATCTGGCGCTGCGCCGTGTCGATGATCGCGGTGCGGCCGTGCATGAAGCGGGTGTTGTCCAGCATCAGCATGTCGCCCTGCTGCCATTGCACGGCCAGAGTCAGACCCTCGGCGGTCTCCCGGATTGCCTGCAACCACTCTTCGGGCACCGGCTTGAAATCGTCGAGCAGCGGGAAATCGGAACGGCCGTTGTTGAAGCGTGCGAACAGCAGGAAATTGCCGAAGGCCGGCTCATCGACGAACATCGGCTTGTGCAGCGCGGGGCGCGAGAACAGGCGGACGATCCGCCCATCAGGCAGCCGCATGAACTGGTAAGGACAATGCGCCGGGGGATGGTTCAACAGGGCATCGCCTGGCTCTGAAGTCCCCAACCAGAATTCGAGCAGGCTGGGCCAGGTCGGCAGCGGATAGACCAGCCGGCGCCCCGTCAGACCGCACCGAACGGCTTCGGGCAGCGCCTTGACCAGCGCTACCCCGTCACACAGCGTAGTCATGCCGCCTTCGCTGGGGGCCGAGAGGCACCCGAACATCGCCAGGTCCGGCTTCCATGGCTCGCGCGACAGTTCAGGGTGGAGCGAGAAGGCGTTGGTGCCGCCATCAACCGCGTAGATCGCCTTGTCGGCATCGAGCAGCTCGCGTCCCGGACTCTCATTCACCACCGCAGTGCTGCAGAACCGGCGGGCGAGGGCGTGGAACTGGTCGAGCGTGGCCTTGAAGCCGCTGAACAGCAGGGCGCCATGGGTCTTGTAATGCGCGGTCAACGCGTCCTGATCGATTTCCAGCAGGCTGGCTTCGCCGGTCGGTTCGATGATCGCCAAGGGACGGCCGGGTGCCGGCGGAAGAATTCGGGCCATGACGCCCCGGCGATAGCCCAAGCCGCGCGGGGGCGCTATAGCAGCGGCCATGTCGCCCAGTCTTGAGCAGTTGCGGGGATCGCCGGACCACTACCTCCACTCGCTGGAGGGCGGCGAGGCCCTGTTCGTGCCGATGGATCTGGCCGCCTATCAGCGCTCGATCTTCCTTGATCACCGGATCTCCCCAGCCGGGGAGGGCGGCTGGCGAGCGCCGCTGGCCGCACTCGGACCAGCCGAGGCCAATCCGCCGCAGCTGGGCTGGATATTTCATGTTGCGCATTGCGGGTCGACCCTGCTGGCGCGGGCGCTCGATGAGCTGGCGGGCGGCGCGAACCTGGTCCTGCGTGAGCCGCTGGCGCTGCGCCAGCTGAGCCTGACGCGCGACAGCGAGCGGTTGCGGCTGGCGCTGGCCATGCTGGCCCGGCGCTATCCCGGCGGCGGGCGCTCGCTGGTCAAGGCCAATGTCCCGGTGAATTTCCTGCTGGGCGAGATTGCTGCTGTGGACCCTGCCGCGCCAGCGATCCTGCTGAAGCTGGACCTGCCTGACTATCTCCTCGCGATCCTGCGCAGTGACCAGCATCGCGTCTGGCTGCGCACCATTGTCGGGCAGTTCGCGGCCGAGCTGGGTGTGACCGGGCAGTTGAGCGATGCCAAGGCCGCAGCCGCGTTGTGGCTGGGGCAGATGCGCCGCTTTGCGGCGGCGGCCGGGCAGATGCCCCATGCGCGGGTGCTGGATGCCGAGCAGTTCTATGGCGATCCGGCGGAGACACTGCGGCGCGCTGCTGCCCTGCTGGGCGTGGAAACCAACCTGGCGGCAATTGCCGCCGTGGTCGCGGGGCCGCTCTTCACGACCTATTCCAAGCGTCCCGGACAGGCATTTGACAACACTGCGCGGCTGGCCCGGCGCGATGCGCTGGCCCAGGCCCTCGGCGCTGAAATTGGCGAAGCACAGGACTGGCTTGCCAAGACCGCGCCCGACGCGGGGAGCCTAGCAGCGGCGCTTGATGCCGCCGCGCTGGCTTAGGTCAGCACCTGTCGATTGCGCCAGGTGGCGCTGGCAATGCTTGCCGCGCGGACCGGTCTCTGAAATGATCGGGGCAAGGCCGGACCGAGCAACGAGTCCGTGGCAGGCGAGAGGATGCGGCAGTGGCGCTTTATGACCTGATCATTCGCGGCGGAACGATTCACGATGGCACCGGCGCGCCGCCGGTAATCGGCGACGTGGCGGTCAAGGACGGGCGGATCGTTGCCGTCGGCCGGGTCGATGGCGATGCCGCCGAAGTGATCGACGCGGCGGGCAAGCTGGTCACGCCCGGCTTTGTCGACGTCCACACCCATTTCGATGGTCAGGTGACCTGGGAAAACCGGCTCTCGCCGTCCTCCGGGCATGGCGTGACCACGGCGGTGATGGGCAATTGCGGCGTCGGCTTTGCGCCGTGTCGGCCGGATCAGCGCGATACGCTGGTCAAGCTGATGGAGGGGATCGAGGACATTCCAGAAGTGGTGATGGTCGAAGGCCTGCCGTGGAACTGGGAAACTTTCCCCGAATACCTCGACGCGCTGGAGGCGCGGCAGCTCGATATCGATATCGCCGCGCAGATCCCGCACTCGGCGCTGCGGGTCTATGTGATGGGTGAACGCGCCGCGCGCCGGGAAGCCCCCACTGCCGAGGATCTGGCCGAGATGCGCCGATTGGTAGCCGAGGGGATTACGGCTGGCGGGTTTGGCGTCACCACTTCGCGCAATGTCATGCACCGGACCCGCGCCGGTGACCTGGCGCCGAGCCTCTATTCCGATGTCGACGAACTTTGCGCGCTTGCCGCCGGGCTCAACGATGCCGATGGCGGGGTGTTCCAGATCATTCCCGCCCCGGCCGAACCGGCGGAAGTGGAATTCCCGATCCTGCGGCAGGTGGCGGAAACGTCTGGCCGGCCGGTGTCCTTTACACTGCTCGACGTGCCCAACCAGCCGGGTGAGGGCTGGCGCTATCATCTTGCCGGGCTTGAACAGGCGGCCGCCGACGGCCTCAAGATGCGTGGCCAGGTTGCGCCGCGTCCCGTCGGCATGTTCTTCGGGCTGGACTTGTCGCTGCATCATTTCAGCAGCCATCCAAGCTACAAGGCAATTGCCCATCTGCCGCTGGCCGAACGCGTGGCGAACATGCTCGATCCGGCCTTCAAGGCGAAGTTGCTGGCCGAAAGCCCCGAGGATACCAACCCGACCACGTTGATGCTGATCGGCACCTTCCGCGGCACTTATCAGTGGGATGATCGCCCGAATTACGAGCCGCAGCGCGAGGACCGCGTCGATGCCCGCGCCGCTGCTGCTGGGCTTTCGCTCGACGAATATGCCTATGCCGCGCTGCTCGGCAACGAAGGCCGCACGGTGTTTTACCTGCCTGCGGCGAACTACACTGGCGGCAACCTGGGGCCGGTGCGCGAAATGCTGGGCAGCCCGCACACGGTCATGGCGCTGGCCGATGGCGGGGCGCATTACGGCCTGATCTGCGATGCCAGCTTCCCGACCTTCTACCTCCAGCGCTGGGCCCGCGATGCCGCGCCGGACGAGCGGATCGACCTGCCCGAAGCGATTGCCGAACTGACCAGCCGCGCGGCCAGCCTAGTTGGCCTCACCGATCGCGGCCGTATTGCGCCGGGGCTCAAGGCTGATCTCAACGTGATCGACCTTGACCGCCTGCAGCTCCACGTACCGACGATCGAGTACGACCTGCCCGCCGGCGGCAAGCGAATGCAGCAGAAGGCCGACGGAATCGAGGTCACTGTCGTCTCGGGCCAGGTCACCTACCGCAACGGGCAGCACACCGGCGCGCTTCCAGGGCGGCTGGTGCGGCGCGGGGACTTGCTCGCGGCCTGAACGCGATCTCTCGGCAGTCATTCGATTGACTTGGCGGGAGACCTCTGCGAGCCTCTCGTATCCTTGGAGGCGGGCGCATGGCGGGTTGGCGAACCACTTTCAGATATCTGGCTGTCCTTCTCGGTATGCTGGCTTCCGTTCCGCTGCACGCCCAGCAAGTGGTCCAGCCCAAGATCGTCATCCAGACACTGCCCGGAACGATCGACGTGGCCGGCTGGACGCCTGACGAGCGTTACCTGCTGACGGCATCGGGCATGACCCGCGAGTTCATGATCTGGGACGTTCGCCAGCGCCTGATCATTGACCGGTTGCGCTTGCCAGGGGGCATTAGCGCGATCGGCGCCGATATGATGCGGCTGACCAGCATCGCCGTTTCCTCCGATGGCCGGTCGGCAGTGATCAGCGGTTTGGTGACCGATACGAACGCTCCCGGCCGGGTTGCCGGCCGGGTCTACCGGATCGATCTGTCCACCCGGATGATCACAACCGAGCGCACCGCAGCCCCGGCAGGGGCTAAGCTCGAAGACGCCGAAGGCTGGTTTACGGCGCTTGGCGTAATCGGTACGCAAGAGCCTGAACCCGGCATGTCGATCGCGCAGGCAATCGCGACTCTGCCGCAGCTGCCGTCCTCACCGAGCGGGCGCTACAGCCTGCGACGGACCGGCAAGGGCCTGGAGTTCCTTGAGCAGGGGCGCGCGCTACCATTCAGTTCCGCCGCGACGCCCGCCGACGTGGCCTCTGCCGCGCTGGCGCCCGATGGCCGGCGTATCGCCTTTATCCGCACCGCCGAAGACGAGGTGAACACCACGATCGAGTTGTTCGACACGCTGACCGCGCGGTATGGTACGCCGGTCACCCTGGAAGGCGATTACCAATCGGTTGTATGGCTTAACGAGCGCGAGTTCCTGGCGCACGGAAACGAGGCCTTTAGTTCGGAGAACACCGAAGAGACTGACAAGACGCCGCTGCCGCCGCTGGCCATTGTCGATGGCACTACCGGACAGCTCGTCAAAACGATCGAGGCGCGCTGCTTCCCAGCCAGTCTGGGCGATGGGGTGTTTGTCGGGGCTGGCATTGGCAATTGCCGCGCTTCGCTGAGCAAGGACCGGGCGCTGTGGGTGTACGATCCCACGGCCCTGAAGTGGGAACCTATTCCGGACCTGAAGCTTAGGCCCGATGATACGATCACCCTAATCACCACCCATCAACCGACAGGCCGGGTGGCTTTCGCCGTCACCCATGCCGATACGTCCGGTGCGATCTACGCTGCCGATACGGGCGAGGGGGGGGTAGACCTGGGCCGCTCTATCGACGCCGGGACAGTTCTTACCCAGTTGCGCTTCAGCGGCGATGGGCAGAAACTGTTCCTGGGCAGCAATGGTGGTGTGACTGAGTGGGACCTGGCCAAAAACACGGTCCGCGCGCTGGCCGGGGCAGCATTGCTGCCCAGCTTCTTTGCCAGCGATGGCCGCAACCTGCTATTCGCCGGCCTGTTGCAGGACGTCATCAGCCGCGTTGATCTCGCCAGTAACAAGGCCCTGCCGCCGCTGGAGCTGGGCTATGCAACGGCTGGCGGCTTCCTGCCAAATCGGCCGATCTTTTGGGCGGCCTCGGGTATGGGTTCACTCAAGCTGTGGGACACGCGTGATTGGTCGCCGCTGCTGACCACCTATCTGTTCAGCGGGTCGAAGTTTGTCGCGGTTGCGCCGGACGGCCGGTACGATACCAACCTGGGGCCGGATGCCGATCAGTTCCGCTGGCTTGTTTCCGATGCGCCGTTTCAGTCGCTCCCCTCGCAAACCTTCATGCGCGACTATTTCGAGCCGCGCCTGACCCAGCGGCTGACCGATTGCACCACCGCCCGCAACTGCGCACAGGTGTTGAAGCCGATCCCGTCGATCGCTTCGCTCAACCGTGCCTTGCCCCAGACGCGGATCACCGGAGTTGTGCCCGGGGATGAGCCAGGCAAGGTGGAGGTGAGCTTCGAGGTGCGCGAAGGCACGGCCAACGGTAAGCGCTCCGGGGTCTACAACCCACGGCTTTTCCTGAACAATCGCTTCCTCGCCCACACGCCGGACAAGCCGTTTGAGACGGCTGAAACGGTTGAGCAGTGGCGTACGCTGAACCAGTTGCCGTCGCCGGGCCCGGATGGGGTCTATCGCTATACTTTCGTTGCGCAGATCCCGACCGGCGGAACCGATCGACTGACCTTTTCGGCCTATGCCTTCAATGAGGACCGGGTGAAGGGCGATACCGCAACCTTTACCTACATTCGCCCACCAGCTCCCAAGCGCAAGCCGCGGGCCTTCGTGCTGACGATCGGGGTCGATGCCTATGACGAACCCCGGCTAGAGCTCAACTACGCCGTTGCCGATGCCCGTTTGATTGCTAACCGTCTCGCCGCGATCCCGGGCTATGAGATGCGCCATGCGATGCTGGCCGGGGCCAAGCGTCCCGATGGCTCGCGCCAGCCGATGACCCGCGACATGATCGATACGGCGCTGGGCATCCTGGCCGGGATTGAACCTGGGCCGGCCATCCAGGAGCTGGCGCAGGCCGGGATCGATGCCTCCGCGCTGGACAATGCCACACCGGATGACATCGTGATCGTGTCATTCTCGGGCCACGGCTGGGCCGATCCCCGGGGCAATTTCTTCCTGGTCCCCTCGGATGGGAAATGGGCGGAGGGCGATGGCATACCCGACACCAGCAGCCTGGTCTCGGCGGCGACGCTGACCATGTGGTTACGGGCGATCAATGCGGGTGAGATCGCCTTCATCATCGATGCCTGCCACTCCGGTGCGAGCGTCGATTCCGGCGCATTCAAACCCGGACCGATGGGCGACGCCGGGTTGGGCCAGCTCGCCTTCGACAAGGGCATCCGGATCCTTGCCGCCACCCAGGCCAAGGATGTCGCGCTGGAAAATGCCCAGCTAGGTCAGGGGCTACTGACAGCGGCGCTGGGCAAGGGGCTGACGCCGCAGGGCGGCCCGGCCGATCTTAACGCCGATCGCCGGATCACGCTGGATGAATGGCTGCGTTATGCGGTGCAGGAACTGCCCCGGCTTGCCAAGGGTACGGGGGCGGCGCGCGGCTTTACCATCACCCAAAGCCCGACTGCGGCTGCGGCCAAATCGGCTGTGCAGGAGCCGGCCCTGTTCGATTTCACCAATGCGGCCAGCCCGGTCGTTTTGCGGGGGACACGATGAAGCGCATCATCCTGGCGGCGTTGTTGGCGGCTGTCGCAACGCCCGTCCACGCCGAGATCCGCGCGGTCTTTGTCGGGATCGATAAATACAAGTTCTCGCGCGCCAATCCCGAAACGCCGGATGCCAAGTTCCGCGACCTCAGCGGCGCCGTGCGCGATGTCCGCACGATCAAGGATGCGCTGCGCCGGGCCTATGCGCTCGATCTGGATCGCGAGCAGGCGGGGCAGTGCGAATCCGCCAACCAGATCTCGATCACACTGACCGATTACTGCGCCACCAAAGCCGCGATCCTGGCGGCCTGGAACAGCCAGATCGATGCATCGCGGCCAGGCGATACGGTCATCTTATACTTCGCTGGCCACGGTTCGCGCTTTACCGAAGCGGCCGGGTCCGAGCAGGCCAGCGGGTTCAATTCGACCATCATGGCGACCGATGCGCGCGAACCCGGTGCCCAGGTGCCGGCCGACATCCTCGACCGCGAAATTCGCCCGATCATCGACCGTGCGACCGCAGCGGGGGTGCGGGTGGTGACGATCTTCGATTCCTGCAATTCCGGCACGGCGACCCGCAACCTCGAAGCCGAGGCGCGAACCGCTCCGCCGTTCGTTGTTGCCCGGGTGGAACCAGTTGAGCCGCCCGCCATTACCGGCAAGCTCGGCGCCTATCGGGTCCATCTGGCTGCCGCTCAAGATGGTCAAGAGGCCTTTGAGACCGGCGGGGTTGGCACGCGGGGCGGCGTTTTTACTGCCGCCCTGGCCAAGGCGCTGGTGGCACAGGCGGGGTCCAGCTTCGCCGATCTGGCCTTCGCTGCGCGCGAAGGCATGCTGGCCGCTGGCCAGACCCGTCAGACCCCCCACGCCGAGGGTGCACTGCGGGCCACGCTGGGCGGCGATGAAGTGCGCGTGCCGATCTTCGACGCAGTGCGCGGGCGCGAAGGCGTCAGCATCATTGGCGGCAGCCTGACCGGGATCACCGTGGGCTCCACCTTCGTGCTCTATCCCAGTGTCAGCGCGGCCCTGCCGGGGACCACCCGGCCGCTTGCCACGGGCACGGCGATCACGGTTGAGCCGGGGCGCACCCTACTGCAACTCGATAGTACAGTGGAGCTGCCCGGGCGGCTGGTGGCCCGCGAACTGGTCCACCGGTTTGAGACAGCGGTGCCAATCGCCGTGCGCGGCAGCGATCCGGCGCTCGATGCAGTCCTGGCCGGGATACAACATGCCCGAATTGCCCCGCGGCCGCAGGTCGTGATTGTGCCGGGGCCGCAAGTGACGCAACTGCTCTCGCCCCGGGGACTGCCCCTGGCGCGCCTGCCGGCGCCATCCGATCCGGCCTTCGCCTTCCTGCTCGACCGGGCGCTGGGTAAGGTCGCGCGGGTTAATGCACTGACGGCGCTTGCCCGGCCGCCGCGCGTTGGCCAGGCCGAATTCTGCATCCAGAACATGCATTCAAATTATGAGCCGGAGGTTTGCCCGCAGGCGCCAGCGAACGGTCGGTTGCTGACCCGCAATGAGCCAGCTCTCATCTCTGCCAAGAACGTGGCTGCCGGGAAGCGCTTTCTTTACGTTCTCGGGATCGATCCGTCCTTTGGCGTGTCGCTGCTACTGCCACCAAATGGAGCGATCGATGAAGCGATCGAGGCGGGAGCCTACCTGCAGGTGCCGGAAGGCCATAACATTGCACCCGATGCACCTGGCTCCTATCGCTTCCTGACCCTCGCAACGGATGCTCCGATCCCCGCTCAGGCGCTCGAGCAGACCGGTTTGGCAACAGTGGACCGCGAGGTCTGCCTTACCCGTTTGAGCCGCCAGGCCTGCGCGGATGCCTCTCGGACGCGCGATCCGGCCTTTATCTGGGTCCGTGACTGGGCGGCGACTCTTGCTTCAGCGGAGGTAAAATGAAGCGATTGTTCCACACGCTCGTGCTTGGTCTGGCCTGGCCGGCTCTGGCCCAAGAGACTTCGCCGCCGGCTCCCCCACAAACCGAAGCCGGGGCTGAAGCCGAAGCCGAAGGTGACGATGGCGGCCGGATCGTCGGCGGAACCATTGCCCTGCCCGGCAGCGTCCCATGGCAGGTCGAGATCGTTACCACTAAGGGGATCACAGCGACCGAGCTGGACCAGGACCGCGAGCTCGGGATCAAGCGGCAGCTTTGGGAGACGCAGCATCTGTGCGGCGGCGCGCTGATCGCGCCGGGCTGGGTGTTGACTGCGGCGCATTGCTTTGTCGACAAGAACGACGGACTGCGGGCTCTGGGCGACCGGGCGGTCAATCTTGGTGGACAGGACCTGCGCTTTACTACCCCGATGCGGATCGAACGCGTTGCAATCTTCGTTAGCTACAGTCGCAAGGGCAGCAAGAAGAACGATATTGCGCTGGTCAGGATCGAACCTATCCTGGGCCGGACCAATGCCACGATTGCGGCGCGTGCCCAGCCGATCCGTCTACTCGGCACCAGGCCCGGCGATCGCCCTTTGGCCTTGCAGGACAAGGTTGCCGTGACTGGCTGGGGCATTACCGGCGCGCATGAGGATGGGGATACCCGCGATCTGACCCGGCGGCCGCTGCGCGCCTCGCCCGAACTGCTGGAAGTTGGCTTGCAGGTGAAGCCGCAAGTCGAATGCCGCGACAAAGTCTTGGGCGCTGCGGCTCGCGGCGGGCTGGGCGCTGGGGTGATCTGCGCCGGGGCCGGGGCGAACGAGAGCAAGGACAGCTGTTCTGGCGACAGCGGCGGACCGATGACACGAACCCAGGGGCGTGAACGGGTACTGGTCGGGCTGGTGTCCTGGGGCGTAGGTTGCGGCATCAAGGGCCGCCCAGGGCTTTACGCCAATGTCACCGAGCCTGCGATCCAGAAGTGGATCGAGCGGGCAAAGGACCGCGCGCCACCCGGTAAGGTGGCGCGCGTCAAATAGATTTAGCGATCGGTGCTTGTCCGGTCAGTGCTTGCCCGGTCAGTGCTTGCCCGGTCAGTGCTTGCTCTGTCGGTGCTTGCCCGATCGGTGCTCGTCCGGTCGGCACCGTCGCCAGCCTTGGCTTCATCAGTCGCGGTGGCGGCAGCGTCATCGGCGACCGTCCCGGTGGCGGCGTCGGTCGCGGCGGCTTCGGTGGTGGCGGCTTCGGTCGGAGCTTCGGTAGCCGGTGCCTCGGCCTTCTGGCCAAGCAGAGCCACGGCCGCAACGAATGTCACTTTGCGCATAGTACTGTCCCCTCGGTTGCAGTCCGCGAAACTACGCATAGCCCAGCGTCTTAAGCAATCGCAAAAACTCCGGCGCCTGGCGCAGCGGATCGAGGAATGGGTCGTTGCGGATGAAGATCAGTCCGGCATCGCTTTGGGCCCGGGCCCGCTCCAGCGTCGCAAGGGCTTCGGCTGGCTTGTTCCACTGCGCCAGAACCTGCGCCTGCTGGTATAGCCCGATATCGCCAAACTCGCTCACCAGCTGAGCGAACAGCCGCTCCGCATCGGCCGTGCGGTTCTGGCGGATTGCAACCACGGCCTGTCCCGGCAGGCCGACCACGAGCGAAGGTTCACGCTCGAAGGCGATCCGTGCCTCGTCCAGTCGATTGAGGAACAGGAGGCACGAGCCCTTGACCGAATTCGCCGTGCCCATCTTCGGATTGAGTTCCAGCGCCCGGTCAAGTGGCGGGATTGCGTCGGCATAGCGGCGCGCGGCAAAGGCGACCTGGCCTTGCTGGCGGTATGTCCTCGGGTTTAGCCGATCAAGCACGATCGCCCGGTCCATGGCGCTGGTGGCTTCGTTGAACCGGCCGGTCCGGGCGCAGAACAGGGCATAGCGCGTCAGCACGTCAGCATCGCCGGCGCCCAGCTCGAAAGAGCGGTCATAGGGCGCGCGGGCGGCCTTCCAGTCCAGCAAGCCGTTGTGTAGCACAAAGCCCAGCGCCGAAAAGGCCTGGGCCAGCTTCGGGGCGAGTTCGGTGCCGTGGCGGGCCGTAGTCGTTGCGTCCTTGAACATGGCCGGTCGCTGCTCAACCGGCACATACTGGTTGGCGATCACTGCCAGAGCCAGCGCGCGGGCGGCATGGGCTGCGCCATACTTGGGATCGAGCGCAATAGCTTCCTCGAACCGCGCCAGTGCTGCGCGGTCAGTCGCTTCGTTGGCGGCCTGGTCAAACAGGTCCTTGCCGCGCAGGAAGGCGTCATAGGCGGCAACATCCTTGGTCCCGCCGGTCTCTGCCGAACTGCGCTTGCCCGGATCGGCAACGCGTGCGGTCAGCGCAGAGGCGACGGCTTCGGCAATCTCGTCCTGCACGGCGAACACATTGGTCAGCGGGCGCTCAAAGCTCTGGCTCCACTGGCTGAAGCCGGTGCGGCCATCGATCAGTTCGGCTGCGATGCGGACCGAATCCGCCGATTTGCGCACATTGCCATCGAGCAGATAGGTCACGCCCAGCTTGCGCGACATGGTCCTGGCATCATCGGTTCGGTCGCGGAACTGGTTGGACGAGGCTTGTGCCGCGACTTGCAGCAAGGAGTTGCGGGCCAGTTCGGCGCGCACTTCAGCCGCCAGACCATCGGAGAAATAGGCCTGTTCGGGATCGCCGCTCATGTTGGTGAAGGGCAGCACTGCGACGCTATTGGCTTCGGCCCTGGCTCCGCCGATCAGGCCGCTCCACCACGCGCCGCCTAGCCCGGCGAGAACCAGCCCGGTGCCGCCCGCCAGCACCATCCGGCGATCGACCCCGCTGGGCTTGGCCGGTTGCGGTACGGGCGGGGCATCGTGCAGCGCGGCCACGGCGCGCACGATCCGGTCGGCCTCGGCCCGCAGGCGGCCTTTGGATACGTCGATGAATTGGAACTGGCGAAAGCCGAGCGGTGGCTCGGTCCCGTCAAGCGAAAGTGGCACCAGCACGCCGCGGTCGCGGCCGCTGGTTGCCTCATCGTGGACCCAGTGCGAGTCCGTGGAGGTTTGCGACCACAGCACCACCACAGCCTTGGCCGTGTCCAGCGCTGTCGCTGTCGTGCGGGAGAAACGCTCGCCGCCGCCGATCAGGCCATCCCACCAGACCGCAAACCCGGCCCGTTCCAGCAGCTCGATCACCGGCAGCGCGCGCTTCTGGTCAGCGCGCGAATAGCTTACGAAAACGGTAGTCGGTTTGCCCCCCGCCCCGGTTGCCTGGCCTGATGTCATGGCGGCAGACTATACGCCGCCCCGATGCGCAACAAGGGTTTTCCCTCAGGAGTGCGCGGGCGCTTCTTGCTATTGCGCTGGTGCGTTGCGGCGGATGAAGAACAACCAGTTGGGCTTCTTGATATTGGCCTTGTAGCTCTGCCGGAACGAGACCGAGACATCGTGGCCGAACCAGTCGGCCAGAACATAAGGCACGGCCACCGGGCGCACGCCGAAGGGATCCATTTCGCCAGCGGCGAGCGGGCTTTGCTCATCACTGTATTCGATCACCACGAAGCCGCCCGGGCGGACCTGTCCGAGCCAGGCCTCCAGCGCCACTTTCGGCTGCCACGACTGATCGAGCGAGTTTGAATAGACAAAGTCGAACTTGCCCTGCCAGTCCGGGTTTATATCGTGAAAGTCCCACTCGACCGAGTTGGGAAAGTCCCGCGCGCTGGGGGAAATGTCGGTCCCGATCACTTCGAACCCGGCGTGCCGATCGTTCAGATGGTTCTGCTCGAACCCGTTGCGCGTGCCGTGGCAAATGCCGCGGATCGGCTCAGCGCCAAGCATTTCCCGCAGGTTCGCGGCGAGCAGGTCCAACGTCCCGGCATCGGCCCAGGTCCGCCCGAGCTTGCGGTAGTTGTGATAGATCTGCACCTTCCGGTAGTCCTCATAGGACCGGTATTCGTGCAGGTAGAAATCAACGAAGGCCTTGGACTTCA